>VAPE01005139.1_pt1 | contig 65141 bp, 57 predicted proteins | sample 3393911 | NCBI WGS metagenome assembly VAPE01 (sample SAMN08290436, study PRJNA428436) | hydrothermal vent metagenome | isolation source: Deep-sea hydrothermal vent chimney | place: Atlantic Ocean: South-mid Altantic Ridge
ACAAATCGGGATTGGGCGGGAATCCAGTCTTTTCAGTAACTTCTGGATACCCGACTACAGACTTCGGGTATGACAAAAATATAAAACGGCAGTTTATACACGGACTCTAACTAACAATTTGAAGGAGGCTTTATGCGTGTAAGATCCTATGTTGTCTTTTTGTTAATCGCCGTTGTCGTCTCAGTGACCGCTTGTAAAAAAAAGGAGGAGCCCGTTTCCAGTATCCCGGGCCCTGCTCCAACCCCGGGCATAGTAATGCCAAAGGGTGAAACCAGGGTCGTGGTTCCCGATTCCGTCAGGGGCAAGTGGGAATCCGTAAAAATAGAAATAACCGACAAGGCTGCAAAGAAAAAAGAGACGGTTACAATCAGGTTGAACTCCGAGTATCCCATACCGGGATCATCCCTGAAGATCAAGGTTGGCGAGTTCCTTCCGGACTTCAGGATGGACGGCCTGACCATAACGTCCGCATCCGATGCCCCAAAGAATCCCGCAGTGCATATAACCGTCTATGATGGCGATAAGGAGATCTTCAAAGGATGGCTTTACTCAAAATTTCCCTCAATCCATCCGTTTCAGCACAAAAAGTATGGTTTCATGCTGATAGAGGGGATCAAGAAGGGCTGATATTCTATCAGCTCGGCACACGAAATACTCTCTCTTTCACGGCAATCCCGGAGAATCTCTTCTTAAGAAGAGATTCTCCGCTGGTACCCGATATGGCCCTGTATAAAACCGTAATGTAAAACGTGCCATACTGAAATTCATTTCAGGTATGACAATACTCTATATCCTCTCCTGACAGGTCCTTTCCGGCATGAGAAAAGAGGGACTGTTCACTCTCCATTTTTTGGAATGTTATAGATACAGGCGACAGCCCCCTCGGACATACATTCATTTCTCGAAACCATCTTCCCCAGCAGTTCCCTATACATTTCAAGTTCATGCCTGCAACTCTCCCTGTAATGCCTCGAAATGCCGGAAATGGGACAATTGTACTGCTTCAAAAGATAGGCATTTCCCGCATCTTCAACCTCTACCAGGTATCCCTCTTCGGTAAGGATCTCCTCAACGGACCTTATTTTTCCGGAAAGCTCCGTATTGTTGTTTACCCTCTCCCGTCTTGCTTTAAGGAGTCTGTTTTTTCTCCAGCGGAAGATCTCGTCAACCTTCTTCCGGCCTTCTCTTCTTTCGATCTCTGAAAGCAACTCGAGGAGAAAAGTCTGATACTGCTTGGGAAAAAGCTCATCCGCCTTATCCGTGAGGCTATAAAAAAACCCGGGCCTTCCTATACCCTGCCGTTTCGTCTCATAGGTGACAAGCCCTTTCTTCTCAAGTGACAGGATATGCTGTCTTATCCCCATGGTTGTTATGCCGAGTTCCTTACTGAGCTGATCGATGTTCAAGCCGCCGGCTTTTTTGAGAAGAAGTATGATATTCTTTCTTGTAGGATTATCTTCTTTGACTATTTGCATAAAGCAAAGATAACATAACTCATAACCTAACATCAATGCAATAATAAAACCCGGATTACGAAACGGACCCTTCGTATTACAGGCCAAAACGTGGCATTTGGAAAAGTAACAACTCATGATATCTCTGAACAGGCGGGAATCCCCACAAGAAAGATTCTTGACTTCACCTCGCCGGCGAATCCCCTTGGCATCTCTAAAAAGGTCAAGACAGAATTAAGAAAACACCTTAAATACCTCGCCTCGCCACCTGACCCTCAATGCAGGAACCTGCGACACCATCTGGGCAGACATCATGGCATAGACCCGTCAAATATTATCTGCACACCTTCTTTCACTGCCCCTCTTATTAAGCTTGGCCTGCAGATGCATTTTGAAGGCGTCCTTGTACCGGCATCCCACTCAAGGCTGTTCAAAGAGACATCAATTGCATGTTCAATCCGGAAATGCACTGAATATGGGTACAAAAAAAACCTCAACGGAAAATACAGTCTGAACCTGGATAAGGTACTTGCCGGTCTGAAGCCACATCAACTCGTTCTGGTTCCCAACCCGGATATCATTACAGGTCAACTATACCCGGAGAAGCAAATCGTTGAGATACTGAAGGCTGCAGAGGAGAAGGGTTGCGTGGTTGTGATGGATGAGTCTTTCATTGATTATACCGACAAAGACGTTTCACTGTATAAATTCGAATCCCCCTCCCTAATAGTGTTCAGGTCAATGTCGGCCTTCTATCCGCTTTCGGGGTTACTCCTCGGCTATTGTATCTACCCCCCGGCACTCGCAGAAGTATTTAAAGAGCCTGAAGAACTGATGTTTGTCAACAGTCTTGCCCAAAGGGCCGGTATAATTGCACTTAAAGACAGGGCATTCAGAGACAGGACTTTCTCTTTCATCAAGACGGAAAAGGCCTTCCTTGAGAAGTGCTTCAGAAGGCTTGGAGTAAGGTTCTTTCCCTCATCCACAAACACCTATCTCCTCGAGCATGAAAAAGCGCAGGAAATAATCAAAATACTCGCAGGAAAGGGGATCCTCCTCGATAGTCTAACAGATATAGCGGGTCTTGGTGAGCAATCCTTTGGATTATCTATAAAAACTCATCGGGAAAATGCGGTCCTGGTCAGGGAGATAAAAAAACTTACCTGATAAATATACAAAGGCAAGCATCCCTCCCTCCATGAGTATGTCAGAGATGCTTGCCTGTATAAAGCCCCCTCGATGTCGAGGTCCGTCCCACTGCTGTTATCCCCTGCTTCTCTAAAAAGGATCAAACATTCAATACCCTGCCCTCGGGCTCGCCGATCCTCCTTTTATAGATCTTACATTCCTTGTATAAACCGCCACAGTAGTATAAGACTGATTCCGCTGTCTGGCTGTTAAGGTTGACACAGTAACACTCATTATTTGGGTCATCAATAAAGGGACACATCTCTTAGATTCCTTAAACTGTTCATGAATTGATATTCTGTCCATTACTTATGTCTACACAAACCATGCCAGTTACTTCCATGGAAACATCGCAGCTCAAATGTCAGGATTGTTCATCATTAAAAGAAAAACAACAGTGAAAAAAGATTTAATATCAATAAGTTAAGCTATCAATCAGATAGATCAAAAAAAAATTACATCAAGACAACTAACGTAACAGGCATAAACACAGTGTGACATGATACACTTGTGTGACATACCGTTACTGTATCATACACACTTTCTATCAATCACTTTGTTACAGGCAGCATTATTGTGATCTTGGTATATACACCCACCTCGCTGTCTATAAGGATTTCGCCTCCGTGGTCCTTAATAATCCCATGGGAGATACTCAATCCCAGCCCGGTCCCGATCCCCGCGGGCTTTGTTGTTACAAAGGGTTCCGGGATCCTGTTTTTTATATCATCAGGAATCCCGATCCCCCTGTCAAAAAATACAACCCCCAAATATGACCTGTCATTTATCTGCATTTCAGAGGCGGAAATCTCAATGGTCTTGTCTTTGTGGTTCGATGGATACTTCTCGTTGAGGGCGTACCTTGCATTGCTCAGCAGGTTCAGAAAGACCTGTTCAATCTGTTGGGGGTTGACCACAACTTCAGGAAGCAACTCATCTATATAGACCTTAATAAAAATACCGTCTTTCCTTAGTTGTGCTCCATAAAGCTGAAGGGCCTCGGAAACCAGAGCATTCACTCTTGCAAGGACCCTCTCGCCCTTCCTGTACCTCGCGAAGAAAAGAAGTCCCTTCACAATCTTTGCAATCCGCTCGCCTTCCATCAGGATACGTCTGGAAACATCGTATTGAAAGCTCGTGCTGTCCGTTTCATCAAGCAGTATCTGTGCATAGTTGATGATTCCATTTATGGGATTATTAATCTCATGTGCTACCCCGGCAGCAAGTTCACCTATAGATGCAAGCTGCCCTGACTTTATGGCCTCTTTCTCCAGAATCCTCATTTCCGTGATATCAAAAATCACTCCGTCTATGTATAGCGCCTTTCCATCAGGTCCCGTAACCGGACGGCCTCTCTCAAGAAAATACCGCTCACTCCCATCCTTATGTCTCAATCTGTACTCCACCTCAAAGGGCTCCCTGCGCTTGATTGCCTTTCTGATCTCTTTCATAACATACTCCCTGTCTTCAGGGAGGATAAGTCCATCAATATAACAGAGTTCTCCCTCCTCGAGTTCATCCTCTCTATACCCTGTCATGGGCAAAAGCATCTCGTTGAAAAAACAGACCTTTTCCCCCTTTTCAAACATAAGCCTGTATACAATTGCCGGCAGGTTTTCGGCCAGGGTCCTGTAAGCCTTTTCACTTTCCCTGAGTGATGTTTCAACCCTCCTCCTCTCATCGATCTCCTTCCTGAGGGTTTTGTCCCTGACCTGTATCTCTGAAAGCATCTCATTAAAACCGTCCACAAGCTGACCAATCTCATCGTTGCTCACCTTATCGGCTCTCAGGGAATACTCCCTGCTTTTAGAAACGGCAATCATAATACGGCTGAGGCCCACAAGTGGCTCTGAGACGGACCTTTGAAGCACGACGGAAAGCAGAAATGCCACAAAAAATGCAACGACAATAGCAACGGCATTAAGGGAAATATGCCAGCCAAGTTCTGCGTACAGCCCTCCGAGATCCGAGACAAGCAGGATGTCTCCGATCCTTTCCCCTTCGTTCATAACAGGCTCAAGAACCTGGAGATACCTATGCCGATAAAAATATCCTCTTTCAACCGGTTTCCCGGGAAGCCTTTCAGGATCAACCCCATCCCTTAAATACATGGCAAACACCTCACCATTGTCCCTGTACAGGACAGCATACATTATATACGGGTTGCTCATCAGGGAGCCCAGTATCTCTTCCCCCGCGGCCTTATCATCAAACATAAGCGCCCCGACACTGTTTGAACCGATTATCCTGGCCTGCACAAAAAGGAACTTCCCTGTCTCTCTCTTCTTGTAGGCCCAGTCGTTCATGCTACTGATTGTGGAGACTATCAGCAGGGCCACACCACAGGCGATCATTATAATAATCATCAGCTTTTTCCGTATGGACAGGTCGCGGAAAAGACCGGATAAAAACCTGTTGTATAATCTGTTGGTTATCCTCATTTCAATGCCCTTCCTGATCTATCTCCTTCCGGATAACCAGAAGAGCTTTGAGCTGATTCTGATCCCGGCTCGCTCGGCAGCCCTTCTGTTTATAAGGAACCGCACCTTCCTGTCCTTTATATAAAACTGGATTATCCCGCCTTCCTCTCCAAATCCTTCCATATCCCCTACCGTCAGGATACCCTTATTCCCGATACTCCTTATTATCCTTTTGAGCGACCTCTTTTCGGAACGGCTTATAAACAGCACATCGCAACCCCCGACTTCCTCCAGTCCCCTCAATCTCCTGATCACAATACCCCTCCCCCTTATCCTCCTTTTCTGCAGTACATCAAGTTCACTGCCAAAAGGGTCCTCTCCAAGTATGCAGATCCCTACAGGCCCCTTTTTGTCCAGGTCCCTTGCGGGCCACTGAACAAAACTAAGAAAATTATATATAAATGCAGCCTTAACCTGGTATTCTGTTGGAGAAAGGGCTTTGGAAAAAGACCTGCAGGGGAAAATGACCGAGGCTGTAGTCAGCAAAAAGAATATCAAAAGGAAGTTCTTTCTCATCCCCCAAGCAGACATCCGCCTCTGTCCCCCATTGTATATCTCAATCCCGCCCCCTTAGAACTTCACGGTAAACTTACCATAAACACCACGCTCAACCTGAACTGTGCCACTGGAAACGTACTTGGAGCTTATCTCCGGATGATATCGATCGAGCAGGTTCTGTCCCACTATCGAGAATTCCACGTTCTCCGAAGGCCTCCATCCAATTCGAAGATTGGAGACGACATAGCTCTTAATACCATAGGCGGGGAGACTGTCGACATAATGAAGATTCAGATCGAGTTGAACCCCCCCTCCTATATCCATCATGGAAAAAAGGGAAACCTGGTTATGCGGGTTCTCCCCCTCTGCCGTCTCAGCCTGTGGATCGAGGCTGTCCTCGTCACGATGGAGATGCATCTGAAGGTATGTATAGTTGAGAATAAGACGCCACCATCCGGTTACCTGCCATTTCGCAGCGGCCTCTGCACCGTACGTCTCACCCCTCATCTTATTGCGTCCGTTCAGTGAGACAACTATATGTGCAGGGGCGGGCGATGTCTCAAGGAAGACGGGTCCGGGCTCAAATGTCCTCAGGTTATCAAAATCATTGAAGAAGACCGCCAGGTCAAGAGAGATTCCTTCATCCGGTCTGAAGCGGTACCCCGCCTCATAGGCGATCAGTTCCTCGGACTCATAATCATCCCCGGCTATCAACGAAAACATGGTCGGCATTGAATCGGGCACAACAATCTGATCTATCCTTCCGTTCATCTCGATCCGGGATGGGGTCCTTACAGCACGGGAGACGGCGGCCCATAAAATGCTCCGCCCGCCCGGAATCCATTTCATCCTGATATTCGGCTGGAACTCAAAGCCGGTATAATCGTTGTGCTCTATCTTGGTTCCCACCGCAACAGACAGCCTGTCCTTTATAATATCCACCTCGTCCTGTATAAAGGCATTATAAATATAGAGGTCCCGACTTTCAGGGTCAAACCTTACGGGAGAATTGCTCCTGAGTTCATCACTGATGCAGCGTATACCCGCCCCCCATGTAATGGAATGCCTTTTACCCATCTTGAAGTTATGACTCATATCAAAGTCGAGGGTATCAATTGCGTAGATCTCATGCATCCCCTCAATATCAAACTTCTGAAAGCGCTTCACGTAATCATAGTAGAGCTGCATAACCAGATCAGAGTCACTGGAAAAGGAATGACTCCACCTTCCGAGGAGATTACCCCCACTTATATCCTCATCGATCCTGCTATTTAAGGAGTACGGGGGAGTTAAAAGGGGTAGAACCTCCCTGGAGTCCACGTTGCCGCCGTAGATGTCACCCTGAAACGTCATTTTATCCTTTGCGGAGGCAAACCAGTCCATCCGGAAACCACCCCTCAGGACATACCAGCCATCGGAATTTTCGCTACCGTGAAGATCAACAAAGCCATCACGTCTTGAATATTTTGTATATACCCTGTAAAAAAGGTCCTGACCGATCTTTCCACCATACCTGAAAGCGCTTATATTTCTCTCCTCGGTACCGCCCAGCAAAGAGACCAGTCCACCCCGGGTATCCACGGCACTCCTGGTTATGACGTTAATGATGCCGTTTACGGCATTGGCGCCCCACATTGTTGCTCCGGGGCCACGAATGACCTCAATCCTGTCTATGTCCTCAAGCATGACATCCTGCACATCCCAGTATACCCCTGAAAATATCGGGGAATATACACTTCTGCCGTCAATCATAACAAGGAGTTTATTGGCGTAACGCTCATTGAACCCGCGTGCACTTATAGCCCACAGGCTGGAATCGATCCTGTTAACCTGCAGGCCGGGCACTCCCCTGAGGGCCTCTGCAATGCTCGTTGCACCGGATCTGCGGATATCCTCCCGTGTTATTACATAAACCGCGCTTGAGGCATCGTAGAGTTTCTCCGACTTCTTCGATACGGTGGTCACTGAAATGTTCATCAACTCCTCGATGCTCATATCCATCAGTTCCGCTACAACACCCCCGTTATCATTACCTACGGCAGAAACCGGAAACAGCAGGATAAACGCCACCAATAGACTATTAGGGATACAAAAGAGATTTAAAAACGCCGGGCACTTGGATGGTTTCCTCATTTTTCTCCCCCTATCATCCTTGTTGTTTTGGTTCTACTGGTTTTTGTAAGGACGGACCCTGATTATGTCCGGAATCACACAGGCTATGTTAAAGGTTCCCGGAATCTTTCAGCCTTGAAAGTGATCACATTCTGATATTGTATTCTTTCAACTTCCTGTAAAGCGTCCTTCGACTGATTCCAAGCAACCGGGCAGCCCTTGCCTTGTTCCATCCTGTCTTCTCGAGCGTCTTGGCAATCAACAGGGAATCATAGGCGACCCTCTCTTCCGGACCTTCAGCCCCTGTATCCTGCCTGATCCTGAAATCCTCGGGCAGGTCTTCAATCGTGATCGTGCTGCCCCTACAGAGTATTATGGAGTGCTCAAGCACATTCTGAAGCTGTCGCACATTTCCAGGCCATCGAGAACTCATAAAGACCTTCATTACCTCATCAGAGACGGCATCAACCCTCTTATCGATCCTCTTCCCTATTTTCCTGAGAAAAGATTCAACAAGGAGGGGAATGTCCTGACGGCGCTCCCTCAGCGGAGGAAGGTGCACGGTAACAACATTGAGACGGTAAAAGAGGTCCTCACGAAACTGTCCGGATGCAATCTTTCTTCCAAGGTCCTGATTGGTTGCAGCAACCACCCTTACATCAACCCTGATGGTCATTGAATCACCAACGCGTTCAAACTCCTTTTCCTGAAGTACCCTGAGTAGCCTCAACTGCATCCTCGGTGATATGTCACCAATCTCATCCAGGAAGATCGTTCCACCATCTGCCTTTTGAAACCTCCCCGTCTTGTCGCTTAAGGCGCCTGTAAACGCCCCTTTTACATGCCCGAAGAGTTCACTCTCCAGGAGACTCTCCGGAAGGGCGGAACAATTCACCTTTACCAGGGGTCCGTTACTCCTTATCCCCGAGTAATGAAGGGCCTCTGCAACCAGTTCTTTTCCTGTCCCGCTTTCACCTGTTAAGAGAACCGTCGAAGAAACATCCGAGAGGTTTTTTATCATGGAATAAACCATCTGCATCCGTTCGCTCTTACCGACAATGTTGTAAAACTGCCTTACATCCTTGAGGTCATGCTCAAGCTCTGAAATCCTGGTCTCATCCCTTACCACCATAATGCATCCAGAAAAAGAGGATTTACCGGATCTGAAAGGTGAAACCCTTAACGATACAACCCTTCTGGGTTTGTCCACGTGTAAACATTCCGTACGAAAAAGCTCTATGCTTTTTGATTCCCGGAGTCCCTCCGTAAGGGCATCACGACACCTCAGTTTACATCCGTTGGAGACAGCTCCCAACTCCTTTCCTATCATATCATGGCTAATACCACAAATCTTTTCCGCAGCCTCATTCACCTCACGGATTACCAGTCGCTCATCGAAGGTTATAATGGCATCATCGATATTACTGAAAATCGTCTCAAGTGTTGAACGGTATCTCTCCTTTTCATCCGTGAGGGTCTTGTGATTAATAGCCTTCTGGCTGACAAGCAGGAGGGTATCCCGGCGGACCGGTTTTACAATATAATCGAAAGCCCCAAGCCGTAGTGCCTCTGACGCGGTATCAACCTCTGGTGCACCAGTAACTATAATGACCGAACAACTCAGTCCAAGCTCCCGGATCTCCCGAAGCAGTTCTATCCCCGACTTCCCTCCCAGTATAATATCGGCAAAGACCAGATCATACTCATAGTGCTTCAATTTCTCGACGGCGCTCTCATAAGTAAGGGCCGTTTCCGCAAGGTAGCCCCTGTCCCTCAGGAACTTGCTGAAAGTAAAGAGGATACTTTCCTCATCATCAACTATCAGAACTCTCTTGTCGGTCATAAAAATACCGCTGTGGCTAAAAGTGGACTATTGCTGTCGCTGTTATCATAGAGAAAAAGCAGAAATTGTGTTTTCTTTTCAAAGCATTATTCAAGCGCCTGCTTTTTATATATACTAAATATATCAGGAAAGTCAATTTTTTTGCCGGCAATTCCCGATACTTTCACAAAAATTCAAGGCTGCAATAACCGCAAGACGGTAATGTGATATGCATAAAATCTTTAAATTGCAATTAAACCCCTAATTGTCTTATAATGAGTAAGACTAAAGGGAGGTTGATTATGCCATCTGTACGTACCATGCGTAAAGCAAAACTGACAGTAACAATAAGCGGTGATGTGGTTAATGAAATAGACGAAATTGCAAAGGAAAAAGGAGCCCCAAGAAGTCAGGTAATGGAAGAAATGCTTCGTGATGGGCTGCTGAAGTCTAAAAAAACAGCAATAGAAAAAGATATCGAGGCTTATTATCTGTCTCTCACAGAAAAGGAAAGGAAGGAAGACAGACAATGGGCAAAGATAGCGGCAGAAAGTGCGAAGAGGACATGGGATGATTGAGTATCCAAAAAGAGGAGAGATATATTTAGTTAATCTGCCCTCAAAGCCAAGGGATATTAAGAATCGTCCTGCTTTGGTAGTCTCTTTAGATATTCGAAACAAGTTGGCAAATGATATAATTGTTGTTCCTTTGTCCACAAACTTAAGGCCGTCTCCCACTCATGTTTTACTTCAAAAGGACGAAGGTGGTTTATCAAAGGCATCTATGAGTAAATGTGAGCAGGTAGCAACGATAGACAAAACCTTACTTATAAGGGGTCCCTTTGCAGGTAGGATAAGCGACAAAAAGATGAAGGAAATAGAAAAGGCGATAATGATAGCCATAGGGGTAATATAAACAAATTCAGCTCTTACCTGTTTTTAGTTGAAGAGAGGCTTAAAATTCAACTTTAAATTAACAGCAACACACACCGTCATTCCGGCTTGCCCGGAATCTGTCTTTAAGAAGGATTCCCCGACTCCCGAATGCGTCCGGGATTACGGGAATGACTAATGACCGTCAAGCTCTCCGACCAAGGGTCTGGCCTTTGGCAAGGTGCATTGTAATAGAGGAATTAAATCTGGCGGTCCCAACGGGAGTCGAACCCGTGTTACCGACGTGAGAGGCCGGTGTCCTAGGCCACTAGACGATGGGACCGCTTGGAATGATGGCTGGCTGGGGAGAGAGGATTCGAACCCCCACAAGCAGAGCCAGAGTCTGCCGTCCTGCCATTAGACGACTCCCCAACTGCGTTGGATATAATAAAAGTTATCTCCCGATGTTGTCAATCTCCCCGACCGGTGGTCCCTCCAAACCCGCCGGCATAACTGTTAAAAATTTGCAGTGAAGCTCTCCGACCAAAGGTCGGGGCTTCCGAGTAAGGAATATTGATTTATTTATATAGCCGGCTTTCATCCCCGATCAAAGATCGGGGCATTCAGCCGGCATCCTCGTAATCCATAACCTGAATTTTCCAAATCCTTTACGATACAATAGAGAACAGGCTATGCTCTCAATACTGAAATCCATAAAAACGGCGAACATACTACTTGCCCTTTTAATGTCTCTTCTTATTTTCGGAGCGATAATAATGCCCGCGGCTCCAGCCTTTCAGGAAATCAACACAACCTCCCTTTTCAGGTGGCTTAAAGATGCCCCCATTTCAGTTAGCTGGTGGCTCATCTCGGCAGTCGGGGTTCTTGCAATTCTTGTCCTCAATACCGTTGTCTGCAGTATTGACTCTATCATAAAAAAACATGAAGGCAGAAAATGGCTTCTCACGATTGCGCCCCAGATTATCCATACAGGATTCGCCTTTATCATGCTTGCCCATCTGTTAAGCGGCATCTGGAGTTCCCATCAATTTGCCGTTATGAGGGAAGGACAGGGGGTAATGGTTGGCCAAAAAACCGCCCTCTACCTCGACACAATAAACTACAAAAGAGACTCAGGTTTCATAACCTCAATGAGCGCTGAAATACTCTATCTCTCTGAAAAGGGTCGGAAGAGAAGATCGGTCATTTCACCCAACCACCCTTATATCCACAACGGCATGGGGGTCTATCTCAAAAGGATATCTCTCACCCCCTTCCCACAGGCATTGATTGAATTCAGCTATGACCCCGGAGCCCCGTGGGCATTAGCGGGCGGGGTAATCTTTTTAGCGGGGAGTGTTATCTTGACAGCCCTTAAACTTCGGGATAAATCCGTATAAACTATCCCCCTCCGGAAACAACAAGATCCTTCATCGTCATGTCACCAAACACACCATCCATCGCTTCATCCAGCCCCTTAAACAGACGGTCAATCTCTGCCTTTGAAAGGCCCTTTCCCTCTACCCTGCAGATCTCTTCCTCAGCCGTCCTCACGGACCTCAGAAAACCGCTTAGTTTTATTGTCCCTATATCCCTTGCTGGAAGATAAGCCGGGGGGTCATCGCCGCTTTCAGTTATAAAACCGCTCCGCTTAAGCGTTACTATGATATCCTGAACGGACTCCACAGGCATTGCAAGCCTGTCAACGAGGGAATCAATTGTCCAGTGTTCCCTGTTATGATAAAAGTTGTCACTTATGAGAAACATGACGAGGAAGGCGAGCCGTTCTTTCAGCCTGTTGCTCAGTATGAGAGGCTCCTTCTCCGCCCTGAGAAACTGAGGGTACTGGTTATAAAAGGTTATCTCGGCGCCGACAAGGAGAATCATCCAGCTCACATACAGCCAGATCATGAAGAGTATCAGGATCGCAAACCCCGAGTAAATTGCCGTGTACTTTGTTGAAGATACAACAAAGGAAGCAAATGCCCATCCTGAAGTCTCCCACAGCACCCCGGCAAAAATACCACCAACGAGGGCGGAGCGGAGCTTCACCCTCGTGTTGGGAATAAAGATATAAACGAATGTGAACGCAGCACAGACAAATACATAGGGGAGGAGTGTGCCTCCATAGTAGACAAAGGTCCCCAGGGGTTCAATTGAAAGGATCCTCTTAACAATGCCGGTGTTCATAACCGATGCAGTCATCCCGATGGCGGAAAATATCAGTACGGGACCTATCAGGATTACGCTCATATAGTCACTGAACCTCTGGGCAAAGGTCCTCGGCCGCTTGATCTTCCATATGTGGTTAAATGCCTCCTCTATCTTCTGTATAAGGGATATCACGGTATAGATAAGCATTGCAAGACCAAGGGAACCAAACACACCAACCTTCATGTTTTCCACGAAGCTGATTATCCTGTCGGTTATCTCTTTGCCGTTCTCACCAAGGGGGGCAAGAAAGTTGTATAGCATTGGCTCCACCTGATTGTGAACGCCAAAGGCCTTCAGCACCGAAAAGCTAACTGCAATCAGGGGGACTATGGAGAGGATGGTGGTGTAGACAAGGCTCATCGCCCTGAGCGTGAGTTCTCCCCCGGTCAGTTCCCTTACGGAAACATAAGTCAAACGGAGGAATTTAATGATGAATGTCTTGAATGGTCCTGTTTTTCCGAGGTCGACATCCCATAGTTCCCGGACAAAAAAGGCACCCATTCTCTTCACAAGGCGGGTCATGTTTTATTTTATCACAACTCAATCCGCTCCCGGCGCAGAATCACTCTAATGAAGTCTTTAACCCCCCCGGAGCCGGAGTTTCTCAAGATCTTAAGGGTCTCTCTGCTACCGATCCTTTTTAAAATTTCAGCACGTCTATCAGGATCTATACCCTTGTCTTTGATCCTCTTTCTGACGTTTTCCATAAAATCGAGCACCTGTTCCAGTTCTTCGCTGTACAACTCCTCCAGTTCTTCCCTTATAGTCTTCGAAAGGGCGGGACTCACCCCGGATGTTGAGATGGCTATAACAAGTGGACCCCTCTTTATTACAGAGGGAACTATAAATGAACAGAGTTCGGGAACATCAACCACATTTACCGGAACGTCACTCGCTTCCTGAAATACCTTCCGGTTTACCTCCATATCCGATGTTGCCGCAATAACGAGGAAAGCCCCCTTGAGATCACCATCCATGTAAACCCTCGCCTCATGTTTGATAGTGCCTCCAGCCCCCAGGGCTGCTATTTTGCCTGTGACGTCAGGGCTTATTACCCGTACGGAGGCGCCTGCATCGAGGAGAGCAAGGATCTTTCTCTCAGCGACTGCACCCCCACCGATGACGACACAGCGTTTATCTTCGAGATTAAGAAAGACGGGATAGTAGCTCACTTCTTGAGTGAAGAGATGACTTTTTCAGCCTTTTCAGTAAAGGCACTGTCGGGGTAGTCTTTAACAAGCTCGTCGAGATACTTTCTTGAAAGACCGGGCTTTCCCAGTTCCTTATAGGAGCGGCCTATCAGATAAAGGACTTCCGGCAACCCCCTGTACCCGGAAAAGTTCTCTATAAGGCCCTTAAACCGGTCTACAGCGGCAGGATACGCCCCTTTCTTGTAATAGAACTTACCAACTATCATCTCATAGTCGGCAATCAGGTTTTTACACTTCCTGATCCGCAACTGGACGGCCTCTCTGTAAGGGTTTCTCGGGTATTTCCTGAGTAGTTTCTGAAACTCCTCCAGGGCCTTTCTTGCTCCACCGGCCCCCTTGTCGGGTGAATCAATCTGCTTGTAGTAGACCATGGCGATCTTGTACTGCGCATATGAAGCCTGAGCGTGGTCGGGGTAGAGCCTGATGAAGCGTTTATATTCTTTCACTGCTGAATCGGGCTGTTCCTCCGCCTCGTAAGATTCAGCGATTTTAAGCTGCGCAATAGGGGCATACTTTTTCGTAAGGTCCCTGTTTTTCACCTCAAAGAGGAGTTTCCTTGCCTCGTCAAAGTCCTCGCTTTTAATCAGTTTATCTGCATTCCTCAGCCAGACCTTCGGATCGAAGTTCTCCGGTCTGAGGGCCTTTTTCCCGGAACAGGAAAGGAAAAAAGAAAATACAATTATTACTACGACAAATCTTTTCATACAGAATATTAAATCCTTACGGGGGTAATTAAGTCAAGTATTTATGATAAAATGCTAATATGGCCAAGGTTAATATAGGATGCAGCGGTTTTATGTACAATCACTGGCACGGGACCTTCTACCCGGAGGAGATACCCAAACGAAGATGGTTTGAATACTACTCCGGCATCTTTGATACCGTGGAGCTTAATGTAACATTCTACAGGCTTCCGAAGGCAGAGACATTTCAAAAATGGTACGATATAACCCCAAAGGCCTTCAGCTTCTCCCTTAAAGGAAGCAGGTTTATAACTCACATAAAGAGGCTTAACGAACCCCGTGATGCCTTAAAGAGATTCTTTGATGCCGTCATGAACCTCAAGGAAAAACTCTCGGTCATACTCTGGCAGTTCCCTCCCGGGATGAAATATGAACCCGGGAGGTTCTCTGATTTTATTTCACTTCTCGGAAATTACCGGGTAAGGAACACCTTTGAGTTCAGGCATGAAAGCTGGATAAACAGGGATACCATTGATGCCCTGAAAAAATCCGGCTATGCGCTCTGCATGACCGACTGGCCTGAGTTCAATAAGGAACATCCACTGACCGCTGATTTCGTCTATATGAGACGCCACGGCTATGGCGGAGGCTACAATACGTGTTACTCAAGGGAGGACTTGAAGAAGGATGCCCTGAGGATCAGGGATTATCTCGAAAAAGGGACGGATGTCTATATCTATTTCAACAACGACGCCAACGGCTACGCACCAAAAAATGCACTCGAACTGAAGGAGTTGTTATGAAGAACCAGGAGATTGCAAGGGCATTCAATGAAATTGCGGACCTTCTTGAGTTAAAAGGTGAAAACCCCTTCAGGATCAGGGCGTACAGGCGTGCCGCACAGAACCTGGAATCCATAGGCAGGGATATAACCGATATGCCGGAAGAGGAAAGGACCTCTATCCAGGGTATAGGGAAGGACCTCTCCGGAAAGATAACCGAATATGCAACCACAGGGAAGATAAAGACACTCGAGGAGCTGAGACGGGAAATACCCGGGGGTCTGACCGAAATAATGGCAATACCAGGCGTGGGACCAAGGACCGCAAAACTACTCTTTGACAAACTCAATATTCAGAACATCGATGAACTGGAGAACCTTGCCAGGGAGGGGAAACTTCAGGGTCTGCCCGGAATAAAGAAGAAAACCGAAGAAAATATCCTCAGGGGCATAGAGTTCATGAAGCGCGGCAGGGAACGCCAGCCGCTTGGGAGGGTGCTTCCCATTGCCGAAGAAATAATCAACCGCCTGCGAAAGGAAGGCGGTGTGCGTAAGGCGGACCTCGCCGGAAGCCTGAGAAGGTGGAAGGAAACGATCAGGGACATCGACATTCTTGTGACATCCACCGACCCCGCCGCTGTAATGAACGCCTTTGTAAGGATACCCTCAGTCGAGGAGGTACTCCTGAAAGGGCCCACAAAAACGAGTGTTGTACTGAAAGAAGGGCTTCAGGTTGACCTCAGGGTTGTGGAAGAAGGATCCTTCGGTGCAGCATTACAGTACTTCACCGGTAGCAAGGCACACAATATCAGGATAAGGGAGATGGCGGTCAGGAAGGGACTTAAGATAAACGAGTACGGTGTCTTCAGAGAAAAGGACGGTAGGAAACTGGGTGGCAGGGATGAGGAGGACGTTTACAGAATCCTTGGACTTCAATATATTCCGCCTGAGCTGAGGGAGGATTCCGGGGAGATAGAAGCCGCTCAGAAAGGTAAGCTCCCGTCGCTGATAACACTCGAAGACATCAAGGGGGACCTCCATGTTCACAGCCGCTGGAGCGATGGAAGGCACCGGATCGAGGAGCTTGTGGAAACCGCAAAGCAACTGGGCTATCGGTATATCGCCATAACGGACCACTCAAAGGGGCTTGGTATTGCAGGGGGCCTGACGGAAGAGCAATTGATTGAAGAGATGAGGGAGGTCGAAGCCCTGAACAGGAGGCTAAAAGACTTCAGGGTGCTCATGGGCGTAGAGGTGGATATAAGGAGTGATGGGTCACTGGACTTTTCAGAAGAAATTCTCCGGGAACTCGACTTCGTTATTGCATCCATCCATTCCGGATTCAGACAGTCGAGGGAGCAATTGACAAAAAGGGTCCTCAGTGCCATAAAATGTCCTTATGTCAATGCCATCGCCCATCCTACGGGAAGGATCATAGGAGAACGGGAGGCATACGAAATTGATATGAAAGCTGTACTGGAGGCCGCCAAAGAGGCCGGAACAGCCCTTGAAATAAACGCCTTTCCCTTCCGGCTTGATCTCAACGACAGGCACATAAGAGAGGCAAGAGAACTTGGCATACCACTGATTATCAGCACTGATACACATGTTAAAGAGCAATTCGGTTTTATGAGATATGGTGTTGCAACGGCAAGAAGGGGATGGCTTGCAAAGGAGGACGTTGTTAATACACTGGATCTGAAGAAACTTGAAGTATTTCTTGAGAAAAACAGAAAAAAGGTATAAAATTTGCTATACTAAAAACTGATGAAGAAAAAAGGTATAAAGGTCCTTGTTTATCAGAAGGCGGGGCAAGAGAGGGACCTCCTTGAGTCATTTTTCAGAAAGAGGACTGATTACGAACCGGACTATATATCGTCTTCAGAGGAACTCAACGATGCCCTGTCCCGGTCCTCACACGATGTACTGATCCTGGAGTCTCCTAACGGAACGGCCGCCCTTGACGGGGACAGGATTGATATACCCGCCATTGCACTTGTCTCTGAAGACATCCCAGCGGGTCTCAAGGGGGTTGTAAAGTATAACATAGACTGCTACTTGATAAGTCCTTTTCACCAGGAAGATCTCGAACACAAACTCAGGTCGGCAGCAGAGAACAAAAGCCGGTTCAGGAGGCTGATCAACGAAAAACGTGATCTTGAGGCAATTATAGAGCTTACGTACCTGATATCATCTACCCTTGATCCCAGGGAGGTGCTGTATTTGGTTGTCAGGAAGTTAAGTGAAATTATTGACGTCTCAAGGTGTTCAATAATCAGTGTAGGGTATGGTGAAAAACGGTATGCAACGGTGATATCTTCTTTTGAAGACCCCGGTATATCCAACATCAGACTGGACCTGAAAAAATACCCGGAGATAAGAAAGGCCCTTCAGTCAAAGAAGCCTCTTATTATAAAGGATGCCCTGAATGATCCTATCATGAGTTCCGTAAGAAAACTGATAAAACCTCTCGGGATCCAGTCGATAGCAGTCCTTCCGATCATACACAGGGACGAGGTTATCGGGACACTCTTTTTAAGGACATCCAGGATACATAAAGGCTTTACAGACAGGGAAATAAAGCTATGTACCGCAATCGCCAACGTATCTGCAAATGCCCTTTACAATGCCTTTCTTTTTGAGAGGCTCGAGAATGAAAAGTCCCGTCTTGAAAAACTCGCAATTACCGACTACCTGACAGGTGTCTATAATATCAGGTATTTTTACAACCGCCTTGAAGAGGAATTCAGCAGGGCTGAACGGTACAATATACCCATATCGTGCATTATGCTTGACATAGACCATTTCAAAAGGATAAACGACACATACGGACACAGGGTCGGCGATCTCGTCCTGCGCCACTTTGCCCAGCTTATAAAAAGACACTCACGTAAGAGCGATGTCTTTGCACGTTACGGGGGAGAGGAGTTCATCATGCTCCTGCCACAGACAGGCATAGAGGGGGCGGAGGTGGAGGCAGAGCGGTTGAAAAAATTCATGAAGGAACACAGATTCAAGGGTATTGAAAAGGAGAAAATTACCTCAAGTATGGGGATTGCATGCTGGCCTGTTCATAACATTCAAACCTCGGATGATCTTATCACATTCGCCGACCAGGCTATCTTCAGGGCCAAGAAGAGCGGCAGAGACCGCATTGTAACAAGCAAAAAGTTGAGAAAAAAGGCAGATAGTTAGGTTATTCTGGAAAACATGGACGTAATAGTCTGCCATCTAAACGCTGATTTCGACTGTCTCTCCTCGATGTTAGGTGCAAAAAGGATCTATCCCGATGCAACAGCAGTATTTCCAGGCTCACAGGAAAAGAAGGTAAGGGAATTTCTCCGGGTATACTCCCCCCTGGAGATAAGAAAACTGAGAGATATTGACCTCGAAGATGTAACCCGCCTTATTCTTGTGGACACAAAAAAACCCTCAAGGATCGGACCGTTTGGTAAACTCATAGGTAAACCCGGTATCAGGATTCATGTCTATGACCACCATCCACACAGCGAGGGGGATGTGGAAGGAGAGGTTCACGTGGTAGAAGATGTGGGCGCCACTGCAACGATTTTTACCGAGATCCTTAAGGAAAAGAAGCTCCCCATTTCTCCTCTTGATGCAACTGTTCTGTGTCTCGGGATATACGAAGAAACAGGGTCTCTCCGGTTTCCCTCGACAACCGGACGCGACCTCATTGCCGTTGCCTACCTCTTGCGGAGAGGGGCAAACCTGAAAATCGTCTCCGAGTATATAAAGTTAGAGCTTAACCGTGATGAACTGAACATCCTGAACAAGCTGTTGTCCTCATCAAGGGATATTGAGCTTTACGGTGTCAAAATAAAGGTTTCAAAGGCTGCCAGTGATGAATACCTTGGTGACGTGGCACACCTTGCACACAGGATCATGGATATGGATGAGGTTGATGCCCTCTTGATGCTCGTGGCAATGGACGGAAAGATTGTGATTGTTGGAAGGAGCAGGGTTCCTGAAGTGGATGTATCAGAGGTGCTGTCGGATTTCGGGGGTGGAGGACATCCCGTAGCTGCATCTGCAACCATCAAGGACGAACCACTCGAGGTTGTTGAGGAACGCCTGATTGAGAAGTTAAAGAGGTCCGTCAAACCCCAGAGAATTGCACGGGATATAATGACCTCCCCCGTTATTACAATTCCATGTGAAAAGACACTCAAAGAGGCGGAAACAGTGATGACCAAATACGGGGTAAACGTACTGCCGGTGCTGAAGGACGGGCGATACTATGGACTTCTATCAAGAGAAATTGTGGAAAAGGGGAAATTCCATGGATTCGGCAGGAGCAGGGTATCTGAATTCTCCACAACCGATGCCGAGGTAACAGCCCCGGACACCCCGATTAGTGCCGTGGAATCATTGATGATTGAGCAGAACCAGAGGTTCATGCCCATTATTGAGGATGGACGCATCATCGGGGCAATTACAAGAACCGACCTCCTGAGAAGCATCTATGAAGAGACCCTGCGAAGGAACAGGATAACGAAGGAGGAATCAACTGAAAAACCCTCGATGGGGAGGAATATATCAAAGCTTATTGATGAAAAATTCCCCGGGGGCATCACATCGTTTCTCAGACTTGGAGGCAGGATCGCAGACTCTCTGGGGTACAGTGCATATCTTGTAGGAGGTACGGTGAGGGATCTTTTGAGAGGGGAGAAAAACCTCGATATTGATCTTGTCATTGAAGGCGACGGCATAAAATTTGCGAAAAAGGTGACCGAAGAGATAAAAGGCCTTAAGCTTACCATTCACAGGAGGTTCAATACGGCGAAGATCAGGTTTACCAAGGCATCCGAGATTAAAATGCCGACTCCTGACTTCACCGTCGATGTCGCCACGGCCCGCACGGAGTATTACGAAGAGCCGGCATCCCTTCCCAAGGTTGAGACCTCCTCTATCAAAAAGGATCTTTACAGGCGTGACTTTACGATAAACACCCTTGCCGTAAAGCTTAACCCAAGAGACTTTGGTATCCTCATCGATTTCTTCGGAGGACAGAGGGATATAAGAGAACGGACAATCAGGGTATTACACAACCTCAGCTTTATAGAGGACCCCACGAGGGCATTCAGGGCGGTGAGGTTTGCCGAACGTTTCGGCTTCAAGATAAGCAAACACACGGAAAATCTGATGAAGACAGCCCTGCGGCTAAACCTCTTTGAAAGGCTTTCCGGCACGAGGATCTATGACGAACTTGCCCTGACTTTTAAGGAAACAGAGCCTGTACGTGCCTTAAAGAGGCTTGCCTCATACGGCCTTCTTAAGGTTATTCACCCTGAACTTAAATTTTCCGAGACGCTTGAGGAGACCCTCCAGGCCATCCATGAGGGCATTGCATGGTTTGATCTCCTCTTTCTTGACGAGAGTATTGACCGGTCAAGGCTCTACATTATGGGGCTCCTTTCATCCCTTGAACCCGAAAAACGACTTGCAGCGCTCAGGCGTCTTTCCACATCGGAAAGGAATCTGAAAATCATTACGGAAGGATTCAATAAGGCATTCAGCATAGTCAAAAAACTCAAAACAGATGACCCCGTGGAGATTTATATGACCCTAAGATCCGTAGACCTTGAAACGATGATATTTTCGATTGCATTATGCAAAGACAGGACTGTTCGGAAGGCAATATCGAGATACCTCCTCGAACTCAGGGAGACAAGGCCTCAACTTACCGGAAAGGACCTGATCGGGCTCGGCATTGAACCCGGACCGGTATATTCAAAAATACTCTCAGCTATCCTCGAAAAAAGGCTCCGGGGACTGATAAAAAACAGGGAAGATGAAATCGATTTTGTAAAGAGTATCATGAACAAGATCGACGACGTATGATTATTACGAGGATCAATCCTTACTCGGAAGCCCCGACCTTTGGTCGGGGAGCTTCACTCCTTTTACTGCGGCGACTGGGACAACCGTAACCGTGCCTTTTTTATCGAACTGAGCAGGAACTCCCGGAACTTCTCCGGGAACAGCCATCTTATCCCGAGTTTTTCAGCCCATTTTATTACACCCTGGTCTGCCGTTACAAGGATGGCGCCGAGTTCCTTGGCAAGGAGGATCAGGTCCACATCCTCCTTGGAGTCTATTATCCCCTCCCTGAGGGCCTCACGGTATTTCTTCCTTAACTCCTGTATGACCTCCCTCTCACCCTTGTTTGCAACCCCGCGGACAGCGGATTCCGCAACCCTGAGCCCCCTGTTGATCCTCTCCCTCATATCCTCTATCAGCTCGTAGAGTAAAAAGGCCGGACAACTCATTTCGTGACTGCTTGGGGGCTTTTGATGAAGTATCACAAGGAGGTCACCGGGGATGCGGTCCCTGGCTATAAAGTTAAGGAGTTCCTTAAAAATGGACGGCGGCATGTAGAACTCGAGTATCGGGATCTGCGCTGCGAGAAAAAGGAATCCCTCAAGTGCCTCGGTGGGGGTGTCTCCAAGGTATTTTCTTACATCGGGATTTACGAAAAGACTTGTATCAAGGACTACCCTGTCTATCCTGTACCCTGATTGTAGATTCTCCAGGTCCATTTATACTTCTACGGATGCCGGCTGAAAGACCCCTCTGTCAACAGGGTGTGTAAGCCGGCAACATAATAGATGCATTTTCCTCAGATGCAAACCCGCCTCCACCCGGGGGGGGGTTCATAACTTACATGCACCGTGGATGTTAAAGAAAAAAGAGTTCCACTCACCACAGGACGGACACCTGCCGGACCAGTCATCAGAGATATAGGCGCAGTTAGCACAACAGTACGGTATTTTCAAGGTCATCCTCATATTCAGGGCTGACCTGAACTCCCCGGAGGCCTTCTCGAACTGTCCCCTTTTCATGAATATTCCACCCCTGATTTTTGTAATCTCAGGAAATGCCAACGGGTTTTCTATTGCCCCGGTCATCTCAAGGGCATCATCGAGCATCTCAAGCCTGTAATAGAGTTTGGCAAGAAAAAATTTGAGGACATTATCTGAGGGGTTCCCGGCTATACTCTTTTTGTAAAGATTTATCAGGCGCATCGGCTCTCCCACACCGAGTATCAGGTCTTCAAGCCTGGCGAGAATGATCATCGATTTCCGTTCAGTATAAACCCTCTCAAGGTAATTGATGGCATCTTCGGTATTACCCTCCTGGATCATCACTTCCGCATAACCAAGGTGGGCGGGTATAAAGTCTTTTTTCAGCTTGATTACAGCCCTGAATGTCTTTTTTGCTTTCTCGATATTCCCGCTCTCAAGGCTTTCACGCCCCGACTCGTATTTATAGCCGATCTGTAAAGACTGTTCTTTCTGCCTTTCCTCTTCAGAGCCTGCATTCCTCAAAAGACCCTTCTGCAGATAAACAAGATCATCCCACCTTCCAAGCTTTTCAAGGAGTTTCCTTTTTTTATACAATGCAGCGATATTCTTGGGATCACTTTCAAGTATATCATCGGCATAGGCGATAGCCTCCTCATATGCCTTCGTCATCTCCTTGATCCTGACAAGGCTGAGGAGTGTTTCCGTGTTTTCAGGATCAGAAGACAGGGCGCGTTTGAGACAATCCATCGCCCTTTTGTAATCCCCTGCATCCATATGGACCTCTCCAAGTCTGAGCAATGCCTGCACATTGCCGGGGTCTACAGAAAGGATATCCTTGAGCGCATTCACGGCCACATCAGGCCTACCCGAGTGTAATGCATTGAGAGCCCGTGCATAGAGGTTCTGGATCTTCTCTTTCCGTTTCTGCATCTTCTGGGTCTGGATATTTCCAATAAGCCTCTTGGTATCTCTCATGGTATAAACCACAAGCATCAGGAAGGCCCCTGCTGTAACAGAGATGAGGATCAAAGCAATCTTCGGTATCTCATAAACGACGTCCTGGGTGATGGAAAGAGAGACCGGCTCCCTGTTAAGAAGTGCAAGGTATGCAATAATGCCAAGAAAGACGATAAATATTAAAGTGATAACCTTTCCCATCTAATGATGATACCTCATTCCTTTTATTATTGTCATTCCCCTGAAAAGCTGCTCAAGAAAGATGAGCCTCACCATCTCATGAGTAAACGTCATTGGAGACAGAGAGATCACCTCGCTGGCTGCATTCTCCACCGCATGAGTTACACCGTAAGCGCCGCCTATAACAAAGGTAGCAGCCTGTCTATTGTTTAAATATTCAGCAAACTCTATGGAATCCAACTTCCTGCCACTTTCCTTGAACAAAATGAATCTTCCCGCACTTCTCAGTATACGCTCCTCCTCCATCCGCATCCCCTTTGCCCTGTTCTTCATGCTCCCCTCCCTGATCTGTACTACCTCGATCTCTGATAGGGGGTTGAGTTTCTTCAGATACCTTTCAATCCCCTCGGCTATATACCGCTCCTTAGTCCTGCCGACCCATAGAATACGGAACCGCCGCCTCACGTTATACCGCCCTATATCTCGATACGCGGGGCATCCAGCCAGAGCTTCTCAATGGCATAGAACTTCCTCGTTTCATCCTCGAATACATGTACAATCACATCACCGAAATCCATCAGGATCCACTGACTGTTCCTGTATCCTTCCACGCCCCCCGGACGAAACCCCTGAGAACGGAGCCGTTCCTCTATATGATCAACTATTGCCCTAACCTGCGTTGTGCTCTCACCGGAACATACGACAAAGTAATCGGTGATAATAGAGATCTCCTTCAGCTCAAGTATGGTAACATCCTTTGCCTTTTTGTCTCTAACAGTTGATGCAATTATACGGACCTTCTCCAGACTGTCTAAGTCAATCACCACCTTTCCACCCGGGCTCTCAGCCGGACCCACTGTAAAGCCCTTTAGAAATTATATAAAATTCAACTGATTCAGGCAACAAATATTTTATGCTTCGCCCTGATTTCATTCTTCTCCTTATGTCCGATGCCGATATTTCAAGCTGTGAACACAGTACATAAACAGCAAGACTTCCACTTACAAGTTTAAATATACCTTCTCCTTCACTGCTTTCCAGGGTACCTCCAATGAGGGGAGATTGCAGGATGTCCTTAATACTGTAACCAGGCCTGTTAACAATGACAAAATCCGTTAATGCAACAAGCCTTTCAGTTTCATGCCAGTCGGGGATATCAAGGAATGCATCAGCCCCGAGGATAAAAAGGGGCTTCTTCCCGGGATCAAGGTTCCTGTACTCATCAAGGGTATCCACGGTAAATGACCGCCCCTGCCTTCTGCATTCAAGATCGGAGACCTCAAAGTAAGTATTTCCCCTTATGGCCTCCTTCACCATACTGAACCTGTGGGTTGAGCCGGCAAGGTCTTCAGTCTTCAAAGGAGGAATATTGGAAGGAAGGAAGATTACTCTCCTTAGGCCTAACCTCTCCCTGACTTCTTCAGCTACCCTGAGATGGCCAAAATGTATCGGGTTAAAAGTCCCTCCGAACAGGGCGGTTCTTTCTTCCAGGGCAATGGATAATCTCTTCAGGGTTCCTCTTTCCTGCGTTTTATATGCTCCTTGTAGTTGCGGTAGTAAACTGGCAATAAATATAGTCTGTGTATAAACTCAATTTTTCTATCTGTCATTCCGAGAGTCCTTAAGCCGGAATCCAGTGGTTTCAATGCTTTATGGATGCCGGATCAAGTCCAGCATGACGACAAAAAGACATTTACACACAAACTCCATACAAGGTTTACAGTCTTTAATTACCGAAGTGAAGCTCCCAGACCAAAGGTCGGGCATTCAGCCAGCATCCTCGTAATAATTAGAATTATTATAACTAATTTCAGCCTTAAAACAAAAGATCCCGTAATAGTTCACACTTTATTAAATTTGGCTCTTTCGTGTTTTAGTTGAAGACAGGCTTGAAATTCAACTCAACATTAACCACAACGCACAATGTCATTCCCCGAATGCGTTCGGGATTGCGGGAATGACAAATAACCGTCAAGCTCTCCGACCAAAGGTCGGAGCTTTCTGCGCTATGCGCTCGGCAAGGTGCATTACAACCACGGGTAGAAAAGAGCACCATGATTGAACCTGAAGGGTTTTGAATTTTGCATTAGATTCATCGGGAAGGTGAATTGCAAAATTCCCCCCCGAAGCGGGCGGAATGCCCACTGAGAATGACTGAAGATTCCATCATGCTGCTCCTACCGTTACTTGCCGCTGTAACCGGGGTCTTTTTATAACGGGATTTTACCCGTCAATCAGGTCTTCATTTATTTTAAAACCGTACTTTTTAAGCTTACGCACTACGGTAGAATGATCAACTCCCAGCAAACGGGCAGCTTCCCTTGTAGTCTTTTTTATGGATAAGACATGGGCCAGGAGCTTTTTTTCAACCATGGCACGGGCCTGTTCTAAAGGCATTATGCCTTTAACCTGAATCATGGAACTGTCACTTGTCTCCTGCTGATAGATATTGTGGGGTAAATGGTATGGCTGAAGCACCTCTTCATCACTTATGATTACCATCCTCTCAATTACATTTTGCAATTCCCGGACATTGCCCGGCCAGTGATAGGATTCCATAAACTGTATAATTTCGGGAGAGAAGGTCTTGGACTGATTAAACTTGTTATTACAATTCCGCACAAAGTGCCAGGCCAGTGGAAAGATATCCTCCCTCCGGGTCCTGAGGGGAGGAATTTCAATAGGCACCACATAAAGACGGTAGAACAAGTCTTCACGGAAATCACCGTCTTTCACCATTTTCTTCAGGTTTTTGTTTGTAGCAGCCAGGATACGTATGTTCAGTTTAACAGGGCTTACACCTCCGACCCGCATGATTTCAAAATCTTCAATAACCTTAAGAAGTTTTACCTGACAACTGAGGGGTAACTCACCTATTTCATCGAGGAAAATCACGCCCTGATTGGCAAGTTCGAATAGTCCCGGCTTACCTTCCCTGGAGGCATTGGTAAACGCCCCCCTCACATAACCAAAAAGCTCGGATTCAAACAGGTTCTCGGGAATTGCTCCACAATTAACGGGAATAAAAGGGCCGCATCTGCGGGCACTCAGCCTGTGGATAAGCCGGGCCATCACCTCCTTGCCCGTACCGCTCTCCCCTTCCAACAATACCGTCGTATCAACCTGGGCCACCCTGGCGATAAGGTCCAGAACCCCCCGCATAATCCGGTTTTCAGCTATAATCTCACCTCCCGTAATCTGCAAAATACGTGCATCCTCGGGAGTTGACAGGTACATGGCCATCAGGCGGGATACCTCATCCTTGAGTAGTTGCAGTTCCGTAATATCCCGGATATGAACAATAGTTTGTGCAATGTTCCCCTGAGACATTACAGGTGTGCCTGTTACGTAAATTTCATTACCCTGTTTAAGTTTGCCCATACTGGTGATACTCTTCTTCAACTGCTGCACCAACCGGACAACCTCCTGGATGGTGTGCAAACAAACATGGGTTTCACCGTCAAGATCTTCCACCTTTCTGTTTAAAATGGATTCTCCTTTGAGCCCTGTTATCCTGCTGAAACTGCTGTTGACCTTGGCAATACGGCAATTTTCAAGAATAATGATACCGTCATAGAAGCTCTCCATTACCGATTCCAGTGTCTGGGGCATATCTAAAGAAGAAGCCGGAGCTGTAATGTTTATCTGCGAATCGGTTGACTCGTCAAAAAGATACATTCTGCCACCAAGTTTTCCATTACACTGAAAAGGCCCTTTGTATAAGATTAGCTCTTTATCCATAATTTTCTGTTTTGAGAAATTCTCACCTTTACTATCCCCGTTTAAAAAACAACCGACCTGTGAGCCGGCAGTTTTCCCAAGTGCACTTTCCGCTTTAATCCCGAGAATCTCTTCAGCCTTCCCATTAACGAAAACAATCCTTCCCTCTACATCCGTGAGAACCAACCCGCAGGTTGCCCCTTCAACAATATCCGGAAGTACCGTCATATCAAATGATTTAAAAAATGCCATGGTCGCAATGTTTAATGCAAATCCATCGATTGATACCTGCTGCTACCTGCATGATCCTGTTGATCTTTTCATAAACAGAGAATAAGAGAAGGCACTGAGAGGTATACGGCATGTTAAGCTTGGATCATAAAAGTGAAAGCAGGGCTGTACCTGTAGTTGATGCATCACTATTGCCTCCTAATTAAACCATACCACAAAAACATACAGTGGTTCAAGAGAGTTGCCGGCCTAAGCCTTCCTATCCGGCCATACTTTTACAATCCGGCAGGGGTTCTAATACATCAGCATAATGCCCATTACAATTAAAACAATGAAAAGAGCCTTTTTATATCTTTCCTCGCTCAACCTTCTGATCCCATAAATACCACATAACATCCCGGTTATCATTACAGGAATTAGTTTCAAGAAGGTCATAGCAATGGCAGAGGTTATATTACCACTGACAAGATGAAACAAAAGCACCAGTATACTGGTGCTGAAAATGAAGAGGTTTAACGATGCTACAACCTCCATTTTAGGCCATTCCCTGTTTGAAATATAAAGGACGGCAGGGGGACCCGTTGTATTATATGCACCCCCTAATGTTCCGGCAAGCACCCCTAATATGTACGCTGTCCAGGCCGGCATCCTATAGGGAACCCTCATAATGAAGAGCGAGTACAGGGCGTAAACAATGAGGAACACACCCAGTATCGACTTCATTAAACCATCACTGAATTCGTTAAGAAGAAAAATTCCTATTGGAATCCCGAAGACGGCACCTGTAATAAGTGGAGCAATCTTCCTGAAGTCAAATCTTACCCTGAATCGAAATGTCAGAATTCCGGATATTAACGGCAGAAAAAGGGCTATCAGCGGCGCTACAAACTTTATATTCAGAAAAAGCAGGAGGAGCGGCATCCCGATCAAAACAAAGGCAAACCCAAACATCCCCTGTAACAGGGAGGCGATAAATACTACCCCTCCAATATAAATTATTTCCATAGATAATGGAAGAATAAATGCTTACACAGGTATGACGGCCTCTGAGGAAGACATTAAATCAAGCATTTATCCTTACAGTAATTCAATTCAGAATGTAATCACATCCCACACTGTGACAGTTTTAGAAGGCGAGAAATCCATCGGAATCCAGGGCTAAATCTATGAGTGTGGCAGCTCCCGTAATCTTTGCCTGCGAGATCAAATCATCCTCTTTCAGGCCCTTGTTTGCAAAACTCTGGGAACAGACCTGGAACTCGATCCCGGATTCAACAGCCTCCTGGAGTCTCTGTTTCAAGGTAGGTTTTCCCGGTTTGGTGTCAGGTTCTCTATCAACTGCACCTTTAACCATTAGATCAACCCCATCCTGCACACAGTATAAAATCGTCCGGCTGTTGGCCGTTGCAGCAATCGTAGCAAACATGAGGGCTGAACGGGCTGTAGCAGGGGCATTCAACCCGGATGTACAAACCACGAGAAAAAGTGGTTCCACCTTCTTTTCCTGTTTTCTATCATGAGGTAGTGATATCAGTTCATTTTGCATATTGTCCTCCTTAATTATTGTTAAGCAAGTCTTCTCTTTGAAAATTCATTCGATAACTTAACCGGTTTAATCATTGTCTGTCCCACCGGAGAAATAGCTAACGCATGTTCACATATCTCCTCAAGTTCTTCCAGCGCAGCTTTGCTCTTCACAAAAACCTTTGTTCTTATTTCGTTGAACCCAGGTGTTGAATCTGTACCGGAGGGTTTCTCTTTTGCAAGAAAGGCGGGGATGTCAACATCACCCTCAAGTTCAATTTCCAGTTTTTCTATCTTAATACCCTTCATTGTTGCAAGAAAAACAAATACTATACTCAGACACGCTCCATACGCACTGAGTAAAAGGGCCATAGGATTTGGAGCACTATCAGAACCTCCAAGTGAACAAGGTTCGTCCGCCAGGACTTTAAAGTCCTTAACAGCCGTCTCTATTTTAAAACCACCCCTCCAAACTGATTTTGCCTTTGTTACTGTGACTCCTAACTCCGGGGAAGCCTTTAAAACATCCACCAGTTCTTTTACTTGTGTCTCGTCTAAACTGTTTAACATGCTATGTGGTCTCCTTAATGTGTTTTTATATTTTTGACGTTTATTGTATTAATGATGGGTGTATCCATCTGGCCTCAATAATCTTAAATCTCAGCAAAGTTTATGCCATACTACTGTATATACATTCAGTTTTCTTTTAACGCCCTTTGTTTTAAACATATCTAAAGTAAAGGCTATGGATGTATAAGGCATCTTTTCCTGATAGATTATTCATTGATTGGTGTATTATTACACCGCTATAACAGCATTTTGGTGCTAATTCGCACCAATTCATAACCAACGTTCCGGTTTCAACCGGCGTACTTTTCCCATGAATTCAAGAACAATTAACCACAAAAACCTCCTGGTATGAATGATGCACGTTTTATATACGCAACAAATACCTAATACAATAAGAAACAAAAATAGGCAGCAACAGTCAGGGGATTATTATTATTAACTAAGAAACAAGAAAAAAAATTTTATAGGAGGTAACGAGGATGAAAAAGTTAAGTTATTTTTTGGTTGCTCTCGGTTGTCTGGCTCTTGTTTTGACTATGGGATTCGGGAGCCACTCCAAGGCTGAGGCAGCCGACGCTGTTCACATTACTTATGGCTACCATCCATACTGGACCGGGGGATGGTCGGGTGTTGTTATAAAACATCGGGGACTCTGGAAAAAGTACCTCCCGAAGGGAAGTACCGTAAAATTTGAAGCACACCTTACCGGACCCCCAATGGTAAACGGCCTTCTGGCCGATAAGATGCAAATCGGCACCATGGGAGACATGCCATCCCTCGTGGCAACAACCAAAAAACGACAGGGGGATGTTCGTCTCGTCAGTGTTCCCATGTTCAGTAATGGTCAGAACTGTAACCTGTTGGTTGTACGGAAGGATGCCCCTGATTTTAAAAGTCCCATGGAGGCCCTCAAGTGGTTGAATGGAAAAAAGGTCGCTGTACACAGAGGAACCTGTGCCAACAGATTCCTGGATTCTATCCTGGAAAAGACCGGGGTAAAGCCTGCCGAGCGTCTTGATATGACTATTGAGGTCATTGCCTCGAACTTTGAGGCCGGCAAGCTGGACGGAGCCGCAATGTGGGAACCCCATGCCCGCAGGATTGTGAATCAGGGGTTTGCCAAATATGCAGCCACGGGGGCTCCCTGGAATGAAACCGATGCGGATTTCACATTAATGCGGCAGGACTTTATTGAGAAACATCCGGAAGCGGCCAAGGGCTGGATACTGGCTGAAATAGAAGCGGAAAGAATCATGATTAATGAACCTATGGCCGTGGCCAAGATGGTAATGGAAGAGACCCAGGGCTATTCGGAAAAAACGCTCTGGGAGGCCCTTTACGAGGTGCATCCGGCATCCATAGGAGGAGATCCGATCAAGTATGTTGCAAAGATGGTTTTCGACAAAGATGTTCTCAAGCTTATGAACCTTGGTTATGCATTTCTCCACAGGATGAAGGTCATCAGGACCGGCTCAATCCCTGAGGGTGCTATTAATGACAAACCGCTGAGGGCGGCCCTTAAGGAGTTAGGGTTACCTTACCAGTCCGTTGGTGAGATCAAGGGGTTACCGGCATCTGCCTACAAAGGTAACTAAAGTAAGCAAACCTACCACGGCACAAGGGGGCTTGACATGCCCCCTTGTGCCTAAATAGAGTCTGTGTATAATACAGTTATTTGTCATTTCCACAATCCCGAACGCATTCGGGAGTCGAGAATCCTTCTTAAAGAACGATTCCGGACAAGCCGGAATGACGGAATAACAACAACTGTTTGACTTTATACACGGACTCTACATAACCTATTGAACAAAGGGGAGGTTTCTAAGTTATATATTATGAGTATGAACTTTATCATGCCAATAGTCGTTATTTCGGCCTTCGTTATATGGATGTTTTACCATCGCCAAAAAAAACTCGCATTCTTCTCAGGCATCTCTACCGGCGAACAGATTAGAAAAACACTGACCAGCCAAAAATTCTGGCTGCTTATACTTGGCTTTGTCCTGACCATAGGGTTCTGGTACGTTGCGGTCTACTGGCTGCCATTTAAGGCATTTCATCGTTTACCGGGACCTGACGAAGTTATCACCGAATGGCTGAGCCGGGACCCCTATTACGGTATCTCCATCTACACGAAAGAGTACTATGTACACATTTTTTACAGCACCTACCGGGCGACAACTGCTTTTGTATTGGCCACGGTCCTCGGTGTCCCTTTTGGATTGATTATGGGATGGAACAGGAGATTTTATGAATACTCCTTCCCCCTGGTGGAGATGATCAGACCCATACCTCCTCTGGCCTGGGTTCCTCTCGCAATTCTTATGCTCCCCGGGTTTGAACCGGCTGTTATCTTTGTAACGTTTCTGGTAGCATTCTTCGTTACAGCTCTTAACACGCTCCTGGGGGTTCAATCCATTGACGAGGCCTATTTCCGCGCAGCCCGATGCCTCGGTGCAAGTTCAAAAGAAATCCTTTACGATGTTGTGATTCCCGGCTCTCTTCCTTATATCTTTACCGGTTTGCAGATTGCCATGGGAGCGGCCTGGTTTTCTCTTGTAGCAGGGGAAATGATTGCAGCACAATACGGATTGGGATACCTTATCTGGCAGGGATATTCTCTCGTTAAGTATCCCACCATAATCATAGGGATGTTGACATTAGGCATTATTGGATATATCAGCAGCGTAGCAATTCGTTATGTGGGCAAAAAGTTGATGGCATGGCGGGAACAGGACCTGAGCGGATCCGGCGCTACTTATGATAGTTAATTCAGAGGAATGAGATGAGAGAGCGGAAAATGTCTATTTTAAGTTTAAAAAACAATAACAATGGAGAAAAAAGAGGTGCACTCTCAATCCGAAATGCAACTAAAATCTACGACCCGGAAGGGGTGCATGTGGTTGCACTTGAGGAGTGCTCTCTGGAGGTCAAGGCAGGTGAATTCGTGGCGGTAGTCGGACCATCAGGGTGTGGCAAAACAACCCTGCTCAATATCATGGCCGGCTTTGATTCCCTGACCTGTGGAGAAATATATCTTGACGGTGAATTGTTAGCTGCGCCCGGCGTTAAGCCCAATCCGGGGCCTGACAGGGTGGTTGTCTTTCAACAGGGAGCCCTTTTCCCCTGGAAGACCGTCCTTGAAAATGTCATTTACGGCCCGGTAATACAAAAACAGATGTCCAAAGCCGAGGCAATGAAGACTGGCCGGGAGAGGCTTAGCCGGGTCGGGCTGGGACAGATAGAAAATGTATATCCCGGTCGACTCTCCTCCGGTATGCAGAGGAGAGTCGAGATTGTGAGGGCGCTTATAAACAATCCCCTCGTTCTCTTATTGGACGAACCATTCAGGGGCATGGATTCGGTGACCAAAAGTGCCAGTCATGCCTGCCTGCTGGAACTATATGATATATTTCACAAGACGATTTACTTTATTACCCATGACCTGGAGGAGGCCATCTTCCTGTCCGACACCGTTGCGGTTATGACTACACGGCCCGGCAAGATCCGATTGACAATAGATGTGGACCTGCCACGCCCGAGAAACTATCGCATGCTCTCTTCCGACAGATTCCTGAAATTGAAGGCGATAGCCAAGGATGCGGTCCATGAGGAGGCATTGAAGGCATTCCAGCGTGGTGAAAGGGAGTTGGCATAATATGGATGATATGAACACCACAAAAGCAGACCAAGATACGGGATTAACCGTTAAAAGAGGTACGTCATTAACCATGAAACTGAAAAAGAAAATCCTGAACAGAACCAACATAAACGGTGCCGTCGCCATTTTGGGCTTTTTTGTATTATGGTACATCCTCGTACTGATTCAGGCTCCGTTTATGAAACATATACCCACACCAATAACAGTCTCAAAGACATTCCTTGTATTTATTCAAAAGAAACTCTTCTGGATAAGCCTGTGGTTCAGTATAAAAAGGGTATTTTATGGGTTCGTCGTTGCCATGATCCTGGGTATTCCCCTGGGTCTTGCCATGGGATGGAGTCAAAAATTTAAAGACCTGGCCTTCCCAGTGTTTGAAGTATTACGTCCAATCCCTCCCTTAGCCTGGGTTCCCGTCTCCATCCTTTTTTGGCCAACCAACGAACTCAGCATTATCTTCATAACATTCATCGGTGCTTTTTTTACCATTGTGCTGAACGTGTTAAGGGGGGTGGCATCTATCGACAAAGAACTGTACCGTTCCGCCATCTCTCTGGGAGCCAAACCACGGCATATATTCTGGAAGATCATTCTGCCTGCGAGTATTCCGTCCATTGCCACCGGTATGATGGTAGGCATCGGTATTACCTGGAACGTTGTGATAGCCGCCGAGATGATCGCCGGCAACAGGGGTATAGGACGGCTTACATGGGAAGGTTATCTTGCCGGCGATACACCAACGATCATAGTAGGCATGATTACCATAGGTTTTGCCGGGTGGCTTTCAAGCGCAATCGTCAAGATCGTTGCAGATAAAATGATGCCTTGGCGCAAACTATTTTAGAATATATCGAGGTGTTAAAAATGGATACGGTTGAAGAAAAAAAAGGACATTTGAAGGCCGTTAAACTCATCAAACGCTTCCATCAGGCTGGAAGAGAGCCTCTGGAGGTCTTAAAGGATTGTTCCCTATCTGTTGAACCCGGAAAGCTGAATGTATTGATCGGAACTTCCGGTTCTGGCAAATCCACTCTGGCAAACATCCTGGCCGGATACGATCGTCCAACTTCCGGACAGATAACGATGGACGGGACCCCACTGAATGGTTCCGGTCCCGACAGGCTGATGGTTTTTCAGGAAACCGCCTTATGGCCCTGGATGACCGTCATTGACAACGTGATTTTCGGCCCTACGGTCCGTGGTGAAATGTCAAAAAAGAAGGCCAGGACGGAAGCCACCCGGATTCTTGAACTGGTCGGACTTCAGGACTTCTGTGACAAATACCCTGCTCAGCTCTCAGGTGGTATGCAACGCAGAGCCGAACTGGCACGGGCACTGATCAACAATCCCAAGGTCATGATAATGGATGAGCCCTTCAGGGGGCTGGATGATATGACGCGTGAGCTTATGCAGGAGTACTATCTCAAGATTTTTGATAAAAATCATTGCACCACCCTCTTTATCACCGCTGAAATTGAGGAGGCCATCTTCCTTGCCGATCGTATCCTCATAATGACCTATCTCCCTGGAAGCATCAAAAAGGTTATTGAGGTAGACCTGCCCAGACCCCGTGACTATAGGGTCCTTACTTCAAAACGCTATCTGGAGATTAAGGGGGAAACACTTGAATGTCTGCACGAGGAAGGACGGAAATCTTTCGGTGATGAATGTAATATAGCAAGCGGTATGGTGGCTGAATTCAGACGGTTAGCCAAAGAGGTAGAGTGAAGGTTCAGTGATGTTTTGCTTTTGGTGCGAGAGAGGGGAGTTGAACCCCTACGGGAAATCCCACTGGATCCTAAGTCCAGCGCGTCTGCCGGTTCCGCCACTCTCGCTCAGAAGTGCTTATATGAATTTTAATGGATTTTCCGGTATTCCGTCAATTATTCGGTTACAGGAGTTCCGGAGTTTGGCTGATTTTATCCCGCCCCTATCCCCTTCCCCCGGAGTGGCGGCTTAAAATCAAGGGACTGAAAGAAACCATAGTGATTTACCCATCGATCTTCCGATACCAATATAGACGACTATAGAAAACGCCTTTCTCCTGAATCCCATCTGAATTGCCTTTATTATCCTTATTTTTCTCTGTTATAATTACTTATTGCTGGATTGGGGGGATTATACTATGAAGTTTTGGCTTGGGCTCATCCTCGGAGCCTTTATCCTCGGGGCCATCGTGTTTCTTTCCGGCTGCGACTCGGGTGGGGAGCGGAAGGAGATCGACTTGAGTGCCCGGATCAGCAATGCCGATTTACGGAAACTTGCTCAGACCAAGAAAGATACCGACGTGTTGTGGTTTGGCTTTGACCTGCGAGCCGGCCCGAAAGAGGATGCACGGCAGTACATACCGTTTCTGAAATATCTGGAAAGATCAACCGGCTATCGATTCAATCTCCGGTTCACACCGAAAGGCGGCAGTATTGCAGATGAACTTGGCAGGGGTGTGCTGCAGTTCGCAGCCGTTGGAGCGGGCACCTACATCCTGGCACACGCCAAATACGGGGTCATCCCGGTCGTACGCGGACTCAACTCACAGGGAAAGGCACAATACCGCTCCGTGATCGTCGTACGGCCCGACAGTCCCATCCGAAAGATTGAAGACCTGCGAGGCAAGAACTTCGCCTTCGGAAGCATCACCTCCACACAGGGGTATCTTATTCCCGGAATTATTCTGCTCAAGCACGGCATTACATTAAGCGATCTCGGATCTTACCGCTTTACGGGTTCACACCGCAACTGTGCCAATGCAGTAATATCCCACCGATTCGACGCCTGCGGGATGCAGGACACAATGGGTAAGAAGCTGGCAAGGGAAGGGCTGCTCCGCATCATATACACATCGAAACCCTATCCATCCAGCGGCATTGCGGCCAACAGGGACGTCCCCTCCGTGGTCCTGTCCAGGGTCAAGCAGGCCCTGATCGATTTTCAGCCCACAGGACGCGATGCAGCGGGCCTCTACAATTGGGACAGGACAGAGATGCCCGGGGGGTTTATAGAGGCCCATGACGGGGATTACTCGGAACTTCGCAAATGGGCAAAGAAACTCGGGTATATTCCCGACATCAATCATAAGGCGGTGCCGTGAGACTTCAAACCAAAATCATCCTGCTTATCTTCTTCATTGCGGTAAGCATCGGTCTGTCGTCTTCCCTGTTGGTCAGCCGCCTCATGTTCAAGGCATTGGAGAAGGAAATGGAAAAGGAAGGTCTTATCCTTGCCCAGGCATTAGCGGAACATATCACTCTCGATGTAATCAACCACGATATTCTTCCCACCCGTGAAGTCCTCCGTGAGATTGTAAGGCGCACGAAGGACGTGGACTTTGCATACATCATCGGATTCGACGGAAGTATATTCACATACTCATTCGAAGGCGGTTTTCCAAGGGCATTGCTGAATAAAACACATGAAGTGCTCAACAGTGAAACCATTGACAGGTACACAACTGAGGAAGGCCCTATTGTGGAAATAGGCTACCCACTCATCAACGGCATGCAAGCACGAATCTACATCGGATTGAATGAGAGGAATATATACAGTCAAATCAAGAGCATACGTAATCGAATAATATACATCACTTTCAGCATAGTGCTGCTTGGTATTTTGTTGGGCATTATTCTGAGCCGTCGCATTGTCAGGCCCCTCGAACGATTGTCGGAATCCATGAGGACCTTCGGTAAAGGGGAAGCTGAAGATGAGATTGTTTTGAGTGGTAACGGACTGGAAGTGAATGAACTGATACACTCCTTCAATAATATGATATCCGGACGTAAACGGGTAGAGGAGGAATTACGCAGAGTCAACCGTGCGCTTAAGACGCTCAGTGGATGCAACCAGGCGGTATTGCGTGCCGGGGAGGAGGCGGACCTGCTGCGTGACATATGCCGGATCATCGTGGAATACGGCGGCTATCGCATGGCATGGGTCGGCTTTGCTGAGCAGGACGAAGACAAAACCGTGCGTGTCGTGGCACAGGCAGGATACGATGATGGGTATCTCGGTACGGTAAACATAACATGGGCGGATACGGAACAGGGGCGTGGTCCCACAGGCACGGCCATCAGGACCGGCAAACCCTGCTTTGCAAAAAACATCCCGACCGATCCTGAATACACCCCCTGGCGGGCTGAAGCGACCAGACGCGGCTATGCATCATCGCTCTCTCTTCCCCTGACCGCAAACGCACAGCCCTTTGGTGCGCTGAACATATATGCTGCGGAACCGGATGCCTTTGACACAGAAGAAGTGAAGTTGCTGACGGAACTGTCCGACGACCTGGTGTTCGGCATCAAGTCGCTGCGCGCTCGAGTTAAGCACAAGCAAACGAGGGAGGAGAAAGAAGAGATACATGCCCAACTCCTCCACGCGCAGAAAATGGAAGCTGTTGGAACATTATCCGCGGGGATAGCACACGACTTCAATAACCTGCTGACAGCCATCATTGGTTATAGCGAGATCCTGTTGAACCGTCTTGACGACCGCAACCCCATGCGCAAGGACATTAAACAGATCAAGAAGGCCGGGGAACAGGCAGCCTCGCTAACCCGTCAGCTCCTGGCCTTCAGCCGCAGGCAGGTGCTCCAACCTAAAGTGCTGGACCTCAATGCCCTGGTTGAGGGCATGGATAACATGCTTCGGCATCTTATCGGTGAGGACGTTGACCTAATTACCGTTTTAGGGCCGGGGCTGGCGTGTGTAAAAGCCGATCCGGGCCAGATCGAACATGTCATCATGAACCTCGCCATCAACGCCCGCGACGCCATGCCCGAAGGCAGAAAACTCACTATCATGACGGAAAACGTGACCCTGGACAAAGTGCATTGCAAGACCATCCCCGAGGCCCGACCCGGTGAATTTGTCTGTCTGTCCGTTGCGGACTCGGGTGTCGGCATGGATAAAGAAATCCTCCAGCACATCTTTGAACCCTTCTTCAGCACAAAGGAAGCCGGAAAGGGGACCGGACTCGGCCTGTCCGTTGTCTATGGCATTGTTAAACAGCATGGCGGGTGGATAAATGTTTACAGTGAGCCCGGACAAGGCTCGGTATTCAAGGTCTACCTGCCGGCTTTTTTCGCGGCTGCGGACGACAAAACCGAAGAGACAGTCCCGTTACAGGGGCTTCGGGGCAACGGCGAACGGATTCTCCTGGTTGAGGATGAAACAGAGGTCCTTGAATTTGCCACAAGGGTGCTTGCTGAAAACAACTACTCCGTATTTAAGGCCGCAAATGCAAAAGAGGCGATGGATATCTTTGAGAGAGAAAAGGGGGATTTCCATATTGTCTTCAGCGACGTGGTACTGCCTGATAAAAACGGCCTTCAGTTGGTTAACCAACTCCTCTCTCACAAACCCGGACTCCGGGTCTTGCTGAGCAGTGGGTACGCGGACCAGAAAACGCAATGGCCTCTTATACACAAAATGGGATTCCGGTTCCTACAGAAACCTTACGCCTTGAGCGATCTGCTTCGGGCAGTCAGAGAGGTTTTAGAGCAGGCCGGATAAAAACAGCGAAACAAAGGCCTGCACATCTCAGGTGCAGGTTTAAATGATATACCTCTACTCTGACTTGTCATTTCAATGCTCTCTTGACACCTCCAAGGCCCTTCGTCCTTTTTATTTATAATCGAGTTATTGTAAACTTATATTATTAAAAGTCTCATAATTGAATTGACATCAATCTAAAAATCTCCCCTCGCCCCTTTTGGCAAAGAGGGGGATAATCCCTCCCTTTGGCAAAGGGAGGTCAGGAGGGATTTTTTAAATAATATGTCTACACTATTTTGAGACGATTATTAGATCAATATCCCCTATGCCGTAGAGCACTGTTAAGGTTCTTCCGGGAAGGCCTGAAATCTCCCGAAGGGGCAGGTTATGCATATTGTAATACCTCTACCCATATATTTACCGGAAGGATTCATAACTTCTTCACAGTCGGAATACTATTATAGGATATGGATAATATGAAAATACTGATTGTAGAAGATGAGCAAAAGATAGTGGATATCGTAAAGGCCTACCTTGAAAAGGAAGGCTTTACGATATTTACTGCTGAAAACGGCCAGCGTGCCATTGAACTCCTGAAAGAGGGTTTTGGTTTGATCATTCTCGATTTAATGCTTCCGGATATCTCCGGGGAAGAGATCTGCAGCACAATCCGTAACGACTCGGATATCCCGATTATAATGTTAACCGCAAAGAGTGAAGAAGATGATAGAATCAAGGGCCTGGGCCTTGGAGCCGACGACTACGTCGTCAAACCCTTCAGCCCAAGAGAGCTTGTAGCACGTGTAAAGGCACTTTTAAGGAGGACAACGGGGCAGAAGAAGGCTTACAGTTTTAATGACAGCGATCTCACGATAAATGCTTCTTCTCTCGAGGTATTCAAGGGAGGAGCCCTGGTAGTCCTTACACCTACCGAGTTTAAGCTGCTTCAATGCCTCGCTGAGAGGCCCGGACAGGTCTTTACCCGTTTGCAGCTTGTCAACACTATCCTGGGATATGACTTTGAAGGGTACGACAGGACAATCGATGCACACATAAAAAACATAAGGCAAAAGATAGAAGACAGCCCGAGGAACCCCGCCTATATAAAAACCGTCTATGGTGTAGGATACAAATTCATCGGCAAGGCAGATGAGGACTAAGTTATTCCTTTCCTTCATACTCATAATACTTCTTGCTCTGCTGTCCAACACCGTTTTTGAAAGACTGATCAGGAATGATTTCAAGGAATACATCCAGAGCACACAGGAAGACAAAGTTTACTGGGTCCTGGCAACGGTCGAGGGGAGCTACAGGAACAAGAGATGGGAAATGTCCCTTCTTAAAGAGGCCCTTCACTGGAGCATAATGCTTGGCTTTGAGGCATATGTTGTTGACCCCTCGGGCAAAAAGCTACTCTCATCGACAGACACACTCTCTATGCTCAATACAACGATGCTTAAGAGGATGAGCGCCCTCTTTGAACTCCCTACAGGAGTTGGGGAATTCACATGGTATCCACTCTTTGTGGAAGGAAATGAAATAGGGAAACTCTACATCCGTCCTTTAAAGCGACTCGGATTTGTACCCCGTAAAGAATCCATCTTTCTCAGGCGCGGCAGGGAATTTCTTCTTATCTCATTCTTAATTGCAGGTGCCGGAGCCCTTCTCCTTTCGGTCCTCTTCACCATCTTTCTTTCAATGCCGATCAGGAGGTTGACAAAGGCTGCAGAAAAGATAGCAGCGGGCGATTTCACCGTCAAGATAAAGAGACAGCACAAACCGTTATACGGATTGCTCAGGACAGAGGACGAGATAGACAGGCTGACAAGGGCCTTCAATTATATGGCTGAGGCCCTGAAGCGAGAGGATGCCCTGAGAAAGCACCTGACATCCAATATAGCCCATGAGCTGAGGACCCCCCTGACAATAATTAAAGGTAACCTTGAAGCAATCGAAGACGGAGTTATTTCCGATGCACAATCCGTTCTTAAAAATATCAACTCTGAAATAGAGAGAATCATTTCCCTCATCGAAGGCATTGACGACATAACCCGGGCTGAAGCAAGTTTTTTTAAAAAGGGAAAGAAAGAGCGGGTACGCCTTGCTGAACTTATACGTTCAATTGTTGATGGCATGAGACAGCTCATTGAAGAAAAGGGGCTTTCAATAGAGATATCAGGACCTGATATTACTGTGGAAACTTACCCTGAAAAGCTCCATATCATCCTGAAGAACCTTATCACAAACGCCTGCAAATTTACTGAAAGGGGCGGCATTGAGATATCATGGCAGGGTGAGCCAACCAATGATCCAGGAACTTTTTCTATTTCTGTAAGGGACTCCGGAAGAGGAATACAGGGAAAGGACCTTCATAAAATCTTTGACCGTTTTTACAAAGACAGGGAATCCCCGGGAAGAGGACTTGGTCTTGCTATTGTGAAGGAGTTGACAGAGACAATGGATGGGACAATACAGGTGCGTAGCCGGCCACAGGAGGGAACAGAATTCTTAATCCAGTTCAAGGAGACCTAAGGATGACCGGGACAAGGGCATAACAGTTCTTGTTTTTATGGAAAGACGCAATGGCAAAGCATAAGAGTTCAGGATTACGGAGCAGGAAAGTGAAGGCCGGCATTCCTTTGATAACCCTACTACTGATTTTTGTTCTTTTCTCTGCCGCCCTTGCCTGGCACAGGGATCATCCTGTTACCCCCTATGGGGACTTCTGTCCTGAATGCAGCAGTTACGGTATGTGCAAGGTAATGTTAAGTCCGGAAAAAGCGGAAAAGGCAATCAGAAACTACTATGAGCACAAGGGGTTTAACGTCGAAATCGATGGGGTAAGGGGAAGGTTTATCAGGGCAACAATCAGGAATGGCGATGAGGTTGTGGACAAAATCATATTTGACAGAAAGACAGGACGGATAAGGTCTATTTATTGATAGATAAATATCTCATAGTCTATCGTACTTTTTTGCAGTCCCTTTTGCCTTATCGGCAGGATACTTCTGCTCGTTTATTCTTATTTTATCCTCAACTGCCTTAATGATATCCACCCCTGTTTCATGACACAACAGAAGGAGATAAATCATGATATCAGCCACTTCTTCCCTGACCGATTCCAATCCTTTGCCCTCCAGATACTCTCTTACTTCCTTATCGTCCTTCCACTGAAACTCCTGGAGCAGCTCTGCCGTCTCAATGGCAATGGATATGGCAAGATCCTTAGGTGTATGGAACTGCTCCCAGTCTCTACGGCTCCTGAAGTCAAGGAGTTTATTAACTATGTCCTTTAGTTCTTTGCTCATTCACTCTCCTCGTTAAAACCGGTATAGCCGTCGACTCAAAGTATATCAGAAACTTTTTTTTATAACAAGCTTATCGAGTATCCTTGATAACTCCTCACGCTTAAGGTTACATTATAGGATGGTAAGCTGGAGGCTTATTGAAAAAACCGACAGATTGTTACAAAAAGAGAAGGGAACCATCTTCAAAGACCCCGGCGGCAGGGTGAATATATGCCTCGTCTATCCCAATACCTACAGGGTGGGCATGTCAAACCTCGGTTTCCAGGGAATCTACGGCATCCTTAACAGCAGGCACGATACAGTCTGCGAGAGGGCATTTCTCCCTGATGAGGAAGATCTGACAGAGTTTGAAAGGACGGGTTCGGAACTCTTCTCCATGGAATCCAGAAGACCCCTTAACCGGTTTGATATCATCGCCTTCTCCGTATCCTTTGAGAATGACTATCCTGCCATACCATTTATTTTAGCGCTCTCAAACCTCAAGCCTTTCAGTTCAGAGAGGGATGAGCGCTCTCCCATTGTCATGCTTGGCGGAGTCTGTGCAAGTTTCAATCCCGAACCCATAGCAGACCTTTTTGACCTCATCTTTATAGGTGAAGCAGACCGGTCAATCCACTCCCTTATAGAGACATTCAAAAAGACCTCTGAAAGACAGAAGTTCTTAACCGCAATATCTTCATCTGCGGGCTTCTATGTCCCGCAGTTCTACAGGTTAGCTTATTCAGAAACCGGGGAACTCAAGGAAAGAACCCATATCCCTCTTGCCCCTGAACGGATCAGAAAGGTAACCGAAAAAAAGATTGATACCACTATAAAACCTGCTATAGTAACCCCTGAGGCCGAGTTTTCTGAAATGTATCTCCTTGAGGCAATGAGGGGATGTGTATGGAGCTGCAGGTTCTGTCTTGCCGGGCATATCTATAACCCACCGAGGTATAAAGAGAAAGACATCCTCTTTGAGGAGATAGGACAAGCCAGGGAAAAAACTGACAGGATAGGGCTTGTGGGCCCCTCTCTTACAGACTATAAATACTGCGCTGAAGCCTTAAAGGTTAAAGAGGTGGACTTCTCAATAACATCGCTCAGGGCTTCACCCAGGTCGGCGGAAATCCTGTCTCTTATGAAGGGAAAACGGAGCATATCCATTGCACCCGAGGCCGGCACGGAACACCTGAGAAGAATTATCAACAAAAAGGTCTCTGAAGAAGATATAATCGAAACTTCCAGAGAAATCCTGGCCTGCGGCATCTCGTCACTCAGACTGTACTTCATGATCGGGCTACCCTATGAAAGAGATGAGGATATCGAGGGTATTATATCTCTGGCAGGGAAGATCCGTTCCTTATCTTCCAGTGGAAATATCGTTTTGAGCATCAGCACCTTTGTACCAAAGCCCTTCACCCCCTTTCAGTGGCATCCCATGGCAGATGAAAAGACCGTAAAGAGACGCCTGAAGATGATAAAATCACAGATTGGTAGAAACAAAGGTATCAGGGTGCTTCATGATGTGGTGAAATACGCATATTTACAGGGCCTATTTTCAAGGGGGGACAGGCGAATCAGCAAAGCAATTCCCGAGATGAGGCAGGCAGGCAGATGGAGAGACATAATGAGAGGGAAAGGACTCCGGATAGAAAACTATCTCTTCAGACCCCGGCATTATGATGAACTCCTTCCCTGGGACTTTATTGATACAGGCATTACAAAGGAATATCTCTGGAGCGAGTATGAAAAGGCCCGGTGCCTATCTCTCCCTGACGCCTGAAAAGAGAGATAACCCTATTATAAAGAGAAGCAGTATAGAGAGAACCGCATACCTCTGGCTGCCTGTGACGGAAGAAATGGTCCCGAAGAGTATGGGACCGATGATAGCCGATGTCTTCCCGGTCAGTGCATAAACTCCAAAGTACTTTCCCTCTTCCCCTTCCGTTATAAACCGGCTGTAGAACGCCCTTGAAGCAGCCTGAATAACACCCAGTCCCCCGCCTGCTGCTATGGCTATTCCCCAGAAGAGCCTCTTATCATGGATGAAATAGGCGGCGGCAGTTACAATAATCCAGAAGACCAACAGGCCCCGAATCATCTGCCAGGGTCCCAGGCGATCGGTCATCCCTGCAAGCAGGAAGGAACCGGCCATGGCTGTAAACTGGACAAGAAGATAGAGAAAAACCAGTTCTTGCATTGAGAAGGACAGAGTAACCGAGGCATATATGCTTGAAAAGATAATTATCGTATTTACCCCATCCTTGTAAAAGAAGTAGGAAAGGAGAAACATTCTCGCATCCCTTCTTGCCAGGATCTCCCTCACTGCTGCAAAGGTCTCTCCGAGGCCTTTCAGCAAGGCGATCTTCGGGGAGTATCCACCACCGCCACCGGATAGGCTTAAAAAGGCAGGCAGAGAGAAGAGGAAAAAAAAGAGGGATACCATAGGCCATATAAGGGTGGTCCTCCCTGTCTTCATCAAAAAGAGGGCAAGCAGAAGAGCAAGGATGGACCCTGCATATCCAAGACCGAAACCCCAACCGGAGATCCTTCCCCTGAACTGGTATGGGACAAGTTCGGGCAGATAAGAATTATAGAATACAAGGGCTCCCTCCATACCGATATTGGCAAGTACCACAAGAAGGACTGTCTCAAGAATCATTCCCCTCTCAACAAAGGCAAGAAGGCCCACGGAGATAACGCAGAGGAGGGTATAGAAAAAGAGCATCGCCTTTCTCTTCCCTGCATGATCTGCGAGCCCTCCCACAAAAGGAGAAGTTACTGCAACGAAAGCCATGCTCAGAGATATCGCCCTTCCCCACCAGAGGTCTCCCACTGAAGGATCAGGGGCAATACCCTTCACAAAAAAGACAGGGAATATAACAGCAGCTATTACGGAAGAATAAGAAGAGTTGGCAAAATCATAGAGGCACCAGCTGAGGATCTGTTTTCTGTTTTGCATTATTCAGGGTCTGTTTATAAAGTCGAACAGTAGTCGTTTTTCCGTCATTCCCCGAAAGCGTTCGGGGAATCGTTCTTTAAAAAAGCTTCCCGACTCCCGAATGCGTTCGGGATTGCGGGAATGACGGAAAAACGACAAATGAAAACTCTGGATTCCGGCTTAAGGACTGCTGGAATGACAGATATAGAATTTGAGTTAATACATTACAGCGTCATCCCTGAAATGAATTCAGGGCAGGCTCCGGCCCGCACTTGATGTGGGGATAGCAACACCCGTACAGGCTCATGGTCTCCTGTTTATCTCCTGCTCCGGTCATGGACCAAATTCACAAGGGTCTTTGCCATCTCCGGTGATGTCTGTGGCAGGATGCCGTGACCGAGGTTAAAGATATGACCACGGGCACGGGTTCCCTTTTTCAGAATATCCGCAACCTTGCTTTTCAGTGTATCCCTGTCCGAAAAGAGTGCACAGGGGTCAAGGTTCCCCTGAATGGATACACCCTTCCCCAGCCTGGTAATCGCCTTTCCAAGATCAACCCTCCAGTCAATGCCGATGACATCCGCCCCGGAAGTCCCGACCATCTCAAGCAGGCCGCCACAGTTATTGACGAAGTATATTACAGGGACACCAAGGGGTTTTAATGCACTGATGGTCCTCTTCACATAGGGAAGGGAGAATAGCCTGTAGTCATCAGGGGCAAGTGCACCTGCCCAGGAGTCGAAGATCTGGATCGCCTGGGCACCAGCCTTTATCTGGGCGGCAAGATAGTTTATTGTCGTTTCAGTAATCCTCTCCATAAGGGAATGAAATATCCCGGGAGCACTGAACATCACGGTCTTTGTATTCAGAAAGTTCTTTGAACTACCACCCTCGATCATGTATGTGGCAAGGGTAAACGGCGCCCCGGAGAAACCAATGAGCGGGATCTTCCTTCTGAGTTTTCTTCTCAGGATTCTTATTGTTTCAAGTACAAAGGGGACGTCTTTTTTCGGATCTATTACCACCAGACGGTCAAGATCTCTCTGTTTCCTTACAGGCCTGCTCAGGACCGGCCCCTTATTTTCAAGGAAACGGAGCTTCATACCCATCGCCTCAACAGGGATCAGGATGTCGGAAAAGAGTATAGCCGCATCAACGCCGAGGATATCCACCGGCTGAAGTGTCACCTCAGCAGCAAGCTCTGGGGTCTTACACAGGGCAAGAAAGTCCACCCCCCGCCTCACCTCCCGGTATTCAGGCAGGTACCTGCCTGCCTGACGCATTATCCATACAGGGGTGTACTCCACGGCTTCACCTCTACATGCCCTGAGAAAAGTATCGTTCATAAAAACCTCCGTAAATTAATCAGCCGCAGATTTACGCAGATTAACACAGATACACAATTTCTATAATCAAAAATTCTTTTTAAAATCTGTGAAAATCTGCGCGAATCTGTGGCTAAATCTTTATATTTATTTCTTTGCTATCCCTCTTCTCTTCATCTTCACAGGAACATAGCCGCAGAAAGGCTCCTCATCCAGGAAGTCTCCGGTAACTGCATACGCCCTTGCCCGACAGCCACCACAGACATTTATGTACTCACAGGAGCCGCAGCGTCCCTTGTAACTCTTGAAGTCACGGAGTTCCCTGAAGAGTTCCGAGTTCTCCCATATGTCCTTGAAGGACTGCTCAAAGACGTTCCCCGCCGACTTTGGAAAGTAACTGCAGGGAAGCACATTCCCGTCAACATCAATCAGACATATCAACTGTCCGGCAATACAACCCTTTGCACCACCTGTGGAGAACTTAAGCGCCCTTCGCTCAAACGCCTCACCCTCCTGCCTCGATTGCTGAAGCACTATCCTGTAGTAGTGAGGGGCGCAGGTAGGTCTTACAAGCATCTCCTTTTCGAGTTTTTCCATCTGATAGTGCCACTCGAGGATCTCCTCATAATCCTCCTTTGAGATAAGTTCGTTCATAATCTCCTCACCCCTGCCTGTAGGAACAATCATGAACATATACCATGCAGTTGCGCCAAGTTCCTTTGCCAGGCGGTAGACCCGCGGGATCTCCTCCTGGTTCCTCCTCGTAAAGGAAGAATTTATAATAAACTCTATCCCATGTTTTCTGAAGAGCCCGGCAGCCCTGATGGTACCCTCAAAGGCACCCCTCTGCTTACGGAAGTCGTCATGAACATCTGCGGTTGATCCGTCAAGGCTCAAGGAGACTATCTTTATGCCCGATTCCTTTATCCTCTCACACCTTTCGTCATCAACAAGCAGACCGTTCGTCGCCATACACATCCTGAGCCCCTTATCAGTGCCGTACCCGGCAATATCAAAGACGTCCTTTCTCATCAACGGCTCGCCACCTGAAAGCACAACTACAGGCTTTGCGTAACTTGCAATGTTATCTATGACCCGGTATGCATCCTCTGTGGAGAAATCAGGGTGCCCCTTCACCACGGCCTCGGATGCAGACCGGCAGTGAACGCACCTGAGGTTACACCTTCTTGTAATCTCCCATGCTATCCACTTAGGTCTGAATTCCATGTCTACTCCTGCGTAAGTTTTAAAACCTCAAATACTCCGGCACACTGAGCAAACACCGGTTGTTTTGCCTGAACTAAGCGATTCTTTATGAAAAATGAGGTGGTTGCTGAATCAGCGGTTATATCACCCCTGCCCTCCTCCTTCGAGGGGGAGGGGGGATTTTTGAGAAGTCCCCATCCCCTAATGGTAGAGCATTGGGGAGAGGTGTTCAAAATCGTTTGATCCAGGTTTTATCAAAACTCCATGTCTCTGTGGATCGGTCTTTATTATACAATCATTCCGGCCGGTTTTTCACTCCAGAGCCTCTCTTCTATAGCGCTCAGTAGTGGTGGAAAGGTGTTCCTGTCAAGCGCGGAGATGGATACCGCACTGTAAAGCACGGCTATATGCCCTGCCTCCTCGGGCGGCAGTTTGTCTATCTTGTTAAATACAAGGAGCCTTTCCTTGTCGGAGAGGCCAAGCTCCCTAAGGGTCCGCTCAACCGATTGAATATGCAGTTCAAACCCTGGATTGGATGCATCCACCAGATGAATTAAAAGATCTGCATCATCAAGTTCTTCAAGTGTCGATTTAAAGGCGGATATAAGGTCTTTCGGCAGATCCCTGATGAAACCAACCGTGTCTGTTATGATAATCTCCCTCTCCCTCGGGAAACGGAGCCTTCTGCTTGCAGTATCAAGGGTAGCAAACATCCTCTCCTCTGTAAAGGTACCGCTTTCCGTGAGGTTGTTAAGCAGGGTGGACTTGCCCGCATTGGTGTATCCTACAATAGAAACAATGGGTATCCCCCTCTGCACCCTTCTTCTTTTTCTCTGATACCTTGCCTTGGAGAGTTTCTTCAACTCCCGTTCAAGGAGGTGGATCCTGTCACGGACACGCCTTCTGTCTATCTCCAGCTTCATCTCACCCGGCCCCCTGCCACCTATTCCACCTGTAAGACGGCTCATTGCCGTTCCCTTTCCCGTGAGCCTCGGGAGCCTGTATTTCAACTGTGCCAGCTCAACCTGAACCTTACCGTCCCCTGTATGTGCCCTCTTTGCAAATATATCCAGTATCAGTTGTGTCCTGTCTATAACCTTAAGTTCCGTCAGCTCGGCTATCGCCTTCATCTGTGACGGTGTAAGGTTCTGGTTAAAAATCAGGAGGGTTGCGCCCTTTGAAAGGGCCTCTATTATCAGTTCCCTGAGCCTTCCCATCCCCATCAGCAGCCTGGGATTCACCACCTTAATTCTCTGAACAACACTACCGAGAACCACCACATCAGCGGACCCGGCAAGCTCGTTCAGCTCTGCAATCGATTCCTCCTGTTCATGCCTGGGTTTGTTTGAAACACTAATCAGGATCGCCCTCTCCCTCTTGTCGTCGGGAGATATATACCTTAAACGGTCCATCTCCTCCTCGACTGATCTGATAAAGGCCTGAAAGTCGAGATGGAAGCCGTATACCCTGGCCGGCTCCATGATCTCGTAAGGTCTCTCACTGCTGTCGGGAAGGAGATAAGCTGCATAAACAGTGTGCGGTAAAGAATCCTTAATCCCCACGGCTATGATAATATCGAACCTCAACAGGGCAAGGTCTGTCATATCATCAAGATTCAGGGGCTCATTGGAAAGATGGGTATGGATCAGTCTCAGCCCCCTCAATGCCTTTTTGCCGAGAGGAAAGGCCGACAGATCAGGGATAAATATCCCCCTGGAGTCACCGATTATTACATGGGTAACCACGCCGGCACGGTTCACAAGGATTGCCACCTGACGGTTAATATGGAGAGACAAATCAGATATGAATCTTACAATCTCCTGGGTAAAGACCTTTTCAGGCGGGATACGGCGTCTGTATACCCTTTCGAGGGTTTTGATATCCTGTTTTTTAAGACCTGCTGTATTTCCAAAAACTGAAGCGATTTCCGTTTCCTCCTGTATATGTATTTTATCACAATACGGAAAATATTTCAGCACATTTATGAAAAACCACGGGAGAGCCTCAGATTCGAGGAGAAAGAAGGGAGGGACTCGATTCGGGATTCAGAATGACAGTTTTTGAATTTTTTTTCCGCAGCAGGAACTATTAATCGTCTCAAAATAGTGTAGACATATTATTTAAAAAATCCCTCCTGACCTCCCTTTGCCAAAGGGAGGAATTATCCCCCTCTTTGGCAAAAGGGGCGAGGGGAGATTTTTAGATTGATGTCAATTCAATTATGAGACTTTTAATATTTAGTGTCTGTGTATAAAGTCGAACAGTTGTCGTTTTTCTGTCATTCCGGCTTGTCCGGAATCTTATCTTTTCAATAAGTTCCGGATGTCCCGAATGCTTTCGGGGCATGACAAAAATAAAAAACAGCGGTTTATACACAGACTCTATTCAGGGGAAAACAATGCAGGTGAGAGGCTATCTCTTGAGCGGAGATTACAATGCACCTTGCCGAAAGCCCCGGCCTTTGGCCGGGGAGCTTGACGAAATTCCCGGCGCCCTCAAAAAAAAGGAGGGGAAACCGGACGTTTCCCCTCCTTCTCCAAGGTTATATGCGTTTTACAGTAAAGCGATCAGAGGAGCAATAACGAGAGATACAACACTCATGAGCTTGATAAGTATATTCATCGAAGGACCGGAAGTGTCCTTGAATGGATCTCCAACAGTGTCACCGACAACCGCAGCCTTATGGGCATCCGATCCCTTACCTCCGAGATTCCCCTTCTCAATATACTTCTTGGCGTTGTCCCATGCGCCACCGCCATTGGACATCATCAGGGCAAGCATCACACCTGCCGCTGTGGCTCCGGCAAGCATACCTCCAAGCGCTTCCGGCCCCAGGACAAAACCTATCACGACAGGGCTTATAACAGCAGTCAGCCCCGGCACTATCATCTCTTTAAGTGCGGCTGTTGTGCTGATATCAACACATTTCTTGGGGTCCGGCTTCACGCCGGGCTTTCCTTCGAGAAGTCCCGGGATCTCTTTAAACTGACGTCTTATCTCATTCACCATCTTGAAGGCTGCCCTTCCCACAGCAGTCATGGTGAGGGCGGCAATAAAGAACGGTAAGACCGCACCTATGAGTAGCCCTATCACAACCAGTGGGTCTGTAAGGATAATGGTTAGGTGTTGCATCCCCTCCGCCGCTCTCTTGGCATTTATACTCTGTGTATAAGCTGAGAAAAGGGCAAGGGCGGTGAGGGCCGCAGAACCTATAGCAAAACCCTTTCCGATAGCTGCGGTAGTGTTACCAAGTGCATCGAGGCTATCGGTTATCTCTCTTGTATCCTCGCCAAGCCCGGCCATCTCGGAGATACCACCGGCATTATCTGCAATAGGACCATAGGCGTCGACACTCATGGTAATACCTATTGTACCCAGCATGCCGACTGCAGCGATGCCGATACCATAGAGTCCTGCAACCATGTCAGCCACATAAATCGCAGCACAGATACCAAGCACAGGAAGTACCGTACTCCCAAATCCAACAGCAAGACCTGTTATAATATTTGTTCCAGCCCCTGTCAGACTTGCTTCTGCTATTCTCCTGATAGGCTTGCCGGAGGTATAATATTCAGTGAGAAGGCCGATAATTATTCCACCGAAACAACCTGCCACGACTGCCCAGAAGACACCATTATTTACATCCATGGACGAGACTGCAAAATATGAGATGACAAGGAATATAGCGGCAGCTATAAATGTTGAGTATCTGAGGGCTGCTGCAGGGTCCATCTTCTCAAGTATCCTCATCGCAATGATCCCGAGCACAGAGGCGACAATACCCACCATTGCAAGGAGTACGGGAAGGGCCATCAGATGTATTGGAGACCCGAGACCGGCAACTTTTGAACCCGCCACCAATCCCGCGGTAGCCCCTATAGCAATGGTTGCAATTATGGAATTTACATAAGATTCAAAGAGGTCGGCACCCATACCGGCAACATCACCCACATTGTCACCCACATTGTCCGCAATAACACCGGGGTTACGGGGGTCGTCCTCCGGAATACCTGCCTCAAGCTTACCAACAAGGTCGGCACCAACATCTGCAGCCTTTGTATAGATACCACCACCGACACGCATAAACAGCGCTATAGATGATGCACCCATACCAAAGGCATTAATGACAAATGCAGTCTGAGGGTTACGAGCATATAGATAATAAAAGATACCCACTCCAATGAGACCGACTCCAGCCACTGAAAGTCCCATAACTGCGCCACCATTGAAGGCAACAGAGAGTGCCTTTGCCGTATCAGGCTTATATCTGTTGGCAGCCTCAGCAGTTCTGGTATTCGCCCTTGTGGCAGCGTTCATACCAAGGTATCCGGCTGCTATTGAGCATAGAGCGCCTGATAGGAATGCAACGGCTGAAGGAAGCCCGAGATAAAGATACATGGCAATGAAGACAATGACCACAAAGATAGAAAGGATCGAATACTGCCTCTTGAGGTAGGTCATTGCACCTTCGTGTATCATTGCCCCTATCTCCCGCATGACCTCGTTACCGGCAGGCTTCTTGGCAACTGCTGCAAGCAGGAACAGTGCTATAATCACTCCAGCGGCACCGAACAGGGGAGCAAAATTAGTTAAACCTTCCATCAATCATACCTCCTTAGAGATTTTTAATATATTAAAGATTTTAATATATTCCAGCAAAATGCCTTAACTTTTTATCTGAACAACTATCTCTATTAATCTCTTATGTATCCTGACTGAATATACCCGTCGGAAATGTACTCCTTCAGGACATCCTGTGCCTTCATATTATTGCACGTCCCAGTTTCTCATTTTGGCGAATGTTATGGCAAGTGTCCTGTATCCCATGTGAGCAAGCTTGGAATAGGGAAAGTACACTATGATATAGAAAACAAAAGTCAGGTGAATCAGGTATATTGGATACGCAAGTGATGCCATATCAGCGAGTCTTATCAGCTCTGTCAGCAGCCCTGTGACGGCAATCAGCAGCACCATGACTATAAAGGTCCAGTCGAATGAGGATGTCTTGGAGTCGATACCCTTGTCCTTCAATCTGTTGGCTACAATCAAGAGAATCCCGACAAGAAGCGATAAGGCGCTGAGATTCCCGAGCCACTTCATGGGATCGGCAAGTGATATAGGTGAATGACGATTGAAGGCGTAGTAGTAAACCGTTATCCAGAGAGTGGTGATAAAGAGTCCCACAAAACCATAAAACACAAGCATATGGCCATTTTTCCTGTCGGCATTTGCCTCACATTTCTCGAATTTCTTGTGGAACAGGAATTCCTTGACGGTATCTATAAATGCGGGACCGAATGTCTTCAGATAGGGGGTTTCGGTTCCCTCATTGAGGTTTTGCCAAAACCTGTTGAGACTCACCGCATAGCTGATACTTGCAAGTCCCACGGCCGCCAAAAAAATGATCTCAATATAGGGGATGGGAAAGAAATGGGAATAGACTATCCTCCCCTCAGGGATTTGGAGATGGCCGGTCAGACCAAGAATCACGAGTAAAAATACAAAGGGGATCACAAGAGCCAGGATAGTCAGCCTGGGATTTGTCACCAGATTTCCCATAACCCTGGGGAATGCATAACCCTTGATAACACTCTGCCTCAAGGCACCCAGGACATCACCGGGTCTTGCTCCTCTCGGGCAGTATTTTGAGCAGTCATTACAGTTATGACATGTCCATATATCGGGGCTGGAAAACAGTTCATCCTTCAGACCCCACTGGGCCATAATCATCTGCTTTCTTGGAAATGGTTTATCATCGGGCGAAATCGGGCAAACCACAGAACATGCGGCGCACTGATAACACTTCTTCAGAGACTCGCCTCCTGAATTCATTATTTTCTTAACAAATTCTAAATCAGGTTCAATAATCCGTTCCATCATTTACTCCTCCTCATTTAAAATTCAAATATCAAAATGCAAAATTATGGAATTTATTTTAATTAAAAAATTTCCTCAATTCTGATTTTTGGATTTTTTATTTAGAATCCTTTATACGGGTTAGGGCCGAACCCCTCCAATCTTTTCAAAAACTCATCTAATATCTGCGGTATTTTGTAATATTCGGAGATAGATACCTGTTCCATCTGGACCCTTCCAGACTCGAGCTTTAGTCTGTCAAGTGTTTCTGAAACCTTTGACAATCTAATTTTAGCCAGGTGGCTTCCTGTAGCCATATGGCACTGGTAATCATCGCCATATTGACATCCAAGAATGAGTATACCGTCAATACCCTTTGAAAGGGCATCAGCCACCCATACCAGGTTCATTGAGCCTGCACATCTCAGAGGTATTACCCTAACGAAAGAATTATACTGGAGTCTGTTAAGTCCAACCATGTCCAGCGCCGGATAGGCATCATTTTCACAGGCAAAAACTATTATCCTCGGCTTTTCCTCCTCTTCTTCAGGAACCTCTATATTTTTTACCATATTTCCGATCATATCAACTGAATAATTCTTAAAGGACATGATTCTCTCAGGGCATGCACCCATACAGATCCCGCATCTCCTGCATCGCGTCGGGTTATAAAGCGGGTTTGCCTTTTCATCCTCATTGATTGCCCCGAAGGGACATTCCTCCGTGCATCTTTTGCACTGAGTGCATTTTTGCATAAAGATATCTATATAGGATGTATCTCCGACCCTCGGATGCACTGCCTCTCCCCTTGATGTTAATTCAACACACTGGATTGCCTTAAGTGCTGCGCCTGTGGCGTCTGTTACGGTTGAAGGAATATCCATAGGAGCCCTTACAGAACCGGCAGCGTAAACACCTGTTCTTCGGGTTTCATATGGAAAACAGATGAAGTTGGAATCAGGATAACCATTAATGAGAGCCGGCACCTCTCCTCCCTGTCTGTATTCGAGATTTAAGATGTCTGTTTCAATCATAACATATGGAATGAACTCATCACCGGGTTTTACTCCTGGTGGAAGTACTTCCTCTCCCAATGCGGTTACAGGAACCATACCCGTGGCAAGAACAACAAGGTCAGCATTCACACTGATTTTTTCACCAAGGAGGGTATTTTCTACTTCTACCACAAGGCTCTTATTTTCATCCTCTGTAATGCCTATAACATCTCCTTTTGTCAGGAATACCCCTGGGTCATTCTGCATACTCTTATAAAAATATTCATAATGACCGGGGGTCCTCATGTCTTTATAAAATATGTAAGCCTTTGAATCAGGGTCCTGAAGCCTTATGTATTTTGCCTGTTTGAGAGACTCGACACAGCAGGTTGCTGAACAATAAGGCAGATGATTCTCATCCCTTTGACCGGCGCACTGGATGAAGGCAACGCTCTTGACAGGCTTGCCATCAGAGGGACGCAGCATTTTCCCTTTTGCAGCCATATCCTCCATCATATAGTTCGTTATTACATCGGGATATTTCCCAAAACCGAGATTGGTAATTTTTGTTGCATCATAAGGCACTGTACCGGCAGCCTCAACTATAGCGCCAACTCTAAATGTCTCAGCGCCTCCATTTCGTTTGACAGTGACATCATACAAACCCGGGGCGCCATCTATCTTCTCAATTAATGAAGATGTATAAATCTTAACCTTTGGATTCTGTTGAATCTCTTTGATTAGGTTATTAATTACCGGCTCTTCCATCTCTGCATAAGGAGGCTTCGTAGGAGGTTGTTTATAAATTTTGGACATCCATCCGCCGAGGGATTCGTTCTTTTCTACTAAGAAGACATCATAACCTGCCTTAGCTGCCTCATTGGCAGCAGTGATTCCAGCCAGTCCGCCGCCAACAATCAGAACATTCTTAGAGGGCTCCTCTACCTTATAGGGTTCTGGTGCCTCCATCTTCTGCATCTTAAGAATGCCCATTCTAATATAGTCTTCAGCCATCATCTGTGTATCTTCATCATTAGGTGGGTGAGACCAGACAACCCCTTCCCTTAAATTTACCCTTTCCACAAGCGGGATACCGAGATCAAAGACATCATAATTTACGCGTGGTGAGCAGGCGGCAATTATAACTGCATTAACGCCTTCTTGAGCCATATCTTTTTTTATGAACTCCACACCTTCCTTCTGACACAGCGATGGATGGGTCTTGACAACAGGGGCCTTCATTTTGGCAGCAACCTTTGCTAATTCGTCTAGGTTGATGGCATTCCCTATCTCACAATCTGTGCAGATATATAGTCCTATCTTTTTCTCCATGATTTACCTCCTCACCAAAGATTGAATTGACTTAAGGGCTGCTGCTGCTGCAGTCTGGGCAGATGAGTAGACATCAATCGGCTTTATAGCGCAACCAGCAGCATACATTCCGGGCATACCGGTATTTGATAGTACAAAACCATCAGTATCATAAGATACGCTTGAAGGGGTTTTCCATTCTTGCATGCTTGGAGCCATACCGGTGGCAAGTACAACAAGATTTACCCTTTCACAAATCTTATCCCCTATAAGCGTATCTTCTGCAGTAACTGTAAGATCCTTTGTAGCAGGGTCTTCCTCAATCTTTGCAACCTTACCTTTAATAAACTTTATATTTTCATCCTGCTGAATCTTTTTATAAAACCTTTCATATCTCGTTCCAGGCGAACGAATGTCAATATAAAATACAAATATCTGTGCCTTAGGATATTGCTCCCGCACATAGGTCGCCTCCTTCATAGAGGCCAGGCAGCAAATGTAAGAACAGTAAGGAAGATGGTTCTCATCGCGGGAACCGGCGCACTGGACAAAGGCCACCCTTAAGGGCTCTTTTCCATCGGAGGGTCGAAGGATTTTACCATTAGTAGGGCCATTTTGAGAGGCCAGTCTCTCCATCATCATATTTGTTACGACGTTTTGATATTTCCCGAATCCAAGATTATCAATCTTCGCGGCATCATAAGGCTTCCAACCGGTGGCCCAGACGATGGAGCCTGCCTTTAAGGATAGGCTTTGAGTCTTCATGTTCAGGTCTATAGCATTATATTCACATGCCTCTACGCATTTGGCACATTCAGCTTTCTTACAGACCTTATCATCAATAACATATCTCAATGGAAAGGCAAAATCATGGGGAAGATAGATAGCCTTTGTCTTATTCATGCCAAAATTGAAATCATTTGGTCTTTCAACAGGACAGACATCGACACAGGCCCTGCAGGCAGTACAATTCTCATTCACATAGCGGGGGGTTAATTTAACCGTTACATCAAAGTCTCCCTCAGCGCCCGAAACCTCTTCTACCTCTGCTGAGGTATAAATTTTTACTCTCGGATTGTTCTTGATTCTTCTATAATTTATCTCCAGTCCGCAATTAGGCGGGCATAACTTTGGGAAATATTTATTGAGCTGTGTTACCCTCCCGCCGAGATAGGGATTCTTCTCAATAAGTGTGACTTCATAACCCACCTCTGCCGCTTCCACAGCGGTAGTTATTCCGCTTATTCCTCCACCCACAACTAATATACTTTTTGTCTTATCCGTTGCCATGTTATTCCTCCATAAGTGTTTAGATGTTTAAAAGTAATAGATATTAATGTCGTTGATTAAAGTCATTGTGGATGAAAACCACATTCTTCTGATTTGATTGATTCAAATGCCAGGAATACCCTCTTTTCCTTCTCTCTTTTATCATCGGGGAGTCCTTTAAATTCAATACTCTTGATAGCCTCAAGGGCCTCATGCCTTGAAGGTATCTCCCCTAAACCGTAACCGATTGCTTTACCAGTTACCGGGTCCAGAATCTCCGCATCCTCTCCATCAGTTATAACAGCAAAGGGGATTACATGAATATCAAAGATTCTTGCACAGGATAAGACCTCCCTTTCCCATGAAGACAATGAACCACGAGAACATTTTATAATCATGAATCTCTTTCCTTCAACACTTATAACAAGGTCAACCTTTGCCCTGTTTATTTCTTCGTCTATAACGATGTCAAATCCCCTGTCAACCTCTATATCATCTTTTGAATAACCCTTCTCTTCAATTAGAAACCGCTCTATCCCCTGCCTTACCCTTTCATCAGTTGTGTCAACAACCTTCTGCCCTGTTATAAAGTCGATAAGTTTTTTTTCAACACCATTCATACTTATACTGCCTTCTTTTTATACCCTTCTTTCACCTTTAATGTCTCTTCAAGCATCAGGATATATTTCAGGTATTTGAATCCGAATTTCATCAGCGCTATCTCATCAGTCTTCATCTTCTCGACCTCTTCTTTATCAATATCAAAGAGATCAAAAAAATTGCTCTCAAAGATAAATTTCCTGAACCTATCTATATCATAACTTGCCATGTAAAGCATGCCCTGCTTCTTCGAGTCGAGCTGGGGCTGCCCGGAGACATTTCTCCTTAACTGAATATCTTTCCACTCCTTGTTCATCTCATCATAAAGGTCAACCCCCTGGTCAATCCTCCATGTCTCTATTGTCCACTCCTTTTCCTCCTGATAACCGAGGCAATTGGGGTCTTTTATAAAAAAGTAGAATTCTTCATTTACCGCCCCTTTCTCTGAGCCCATTATCATGAGACCCTGGCCAATGGGATAATATCTACAGTTGGAAGGACGGTCTTCATAGATACTACAGCCTTCATCTGTAACAAAGGGACATTCCCCTCCATCATCTATCATCTTAAGCGCTGCGTAAGGATGTGAGGACTTCTCATCAATATGGGTGTATGTGTATCTATCAAGTAACTCTCCTGAAGTAATTCCCAATCTATTTTTCATCCTTACGATGTCGTAAGGTGTAAGAAGCACATCTGCACGACTACAGCATTTACTAAAACAGACGATACCCTTATAACACCCGAATTTGAATTTGGAATTCAGTGTGCGCTTAATAGGTTCTACAAGCCTTCTACTCAGAAACATGGGTTAAACCTTTCCCTCCCGACTGCAGGAGCTTATCCATTGCCTTATCTTTTAGTTTAAAAGTATCCTCGTTAAATAGATTGAATCTCACCCATCTATAGCCAAAACTTAAAAGTTCTTCTTCGTCTTTCTTTATCTTTTCTATAACCTCATTGTCCACATCATAGATATCAAAAAAATTAGTTTCAAAAAGAAATCTCTTAAACTCATTCAGGTCGTAACAAGCCTTATAGAGCAACTTCGCCCTTCCTGAATCAAGCTTATTTCCCTTCTGAAAATAATCATGGAAGGTGATCTCCTTATATAATTCATTCATTTTATCATAGATATCGATCCCCTGATCCTTCTTCCACTCTGCTATTTTCCATTGTCTTCCATCTTTTCCTCCAGAGGCGGATCTGCCTTCGGCAGAAAATCCAAGGCATGAAAGATCTTTCTTTATCAAAAATTCTTCCTCCTTCGAGGAAGCCGGGAATATGGGATACATCCTGCATGACCATGGCCTGTGCTCATATATGCTGCATCCATCCGGTGAGACAAAAGGGCAGCTTTTATTTTCATCCTCCATCATCTTAAGCACTACCAGAGGTATTCCCTCATCTCCTAAAAGCGCTACGGTATATCTTTTTAAGAACTCTCCAGAAGGCATCCATGTAGTTTTTCTCATTCTCAGAACATCATAAGGTGTGAGAAAAATGTTTACATCATTACAGCATGTATTAAAACAGGAAAGCCCTTTATGACATGAGAATTTGAATCTGTCATTTAGAGAGATTTGTTGTTCTTCGGTATATTCTTCATTCATAGCGAATTCCTTTCCAATGGTCTTCATTCCCGCTTGTCTTGTCATTCCAGCTTGTCTGGAATCGTTCCTTGTTTTAAGAAGGATCCCGAACGAGTCGGAATGGCACTTGTTAGGTCTAATAAATCTATGGGGGTGACCTGAAAGGTCACCCCCTCATACATCATCTCATGACCTACTATCTTATTAAACGATAGGAATCATCGGCCTTTCAATCGTCTTCCATTCCTTCTTATCCGCATCATACTTGATATTTATGAAGTGTTTGTTGCCTTCATCCAGATCCGGGTAATCTAACTTGTGGTAATATCCAGGCCATCTTGACTCTTTTCTCGCGAGTCTTGTCCTTACACATGCCATGCCGACCCACATCCTGTGAACAGCCTCCCAGGCCCTCATCAGCTCATGATTGTTCTTCTCAAGATTAACACCGAGCTTCTCTACATCCTCTTCTAGTAAACCCAATTTCCAGAGAGCTGTCTCAAGCATCTTGTCGGTTGTCTCATAATTTGTCTCCCAACTGCCTGCATATTCACCCATTATCTTCTGCAGCCTGAATAGGAAATTATGCGCTGAGATATAGTTAGGATTTACATCCGGGCTTGTTGTATATGTCTTCTTTTCCTCATAAAGGGCAACGGGTTTAAAAACTATCTCAGTGAGTTTCTTTATCGTATCATCAGATACAGTCGGTGTGTAGCCCTTGTGGTCATAGACATACTTCACTGCTGCCTTTGCTGCAATCCTTCCCGATACATGTGAGCCACTTGAGAACTTATGCGCGCTTGCACCTATGCCGCAACCTGCTGTAAATAGACCATTGACAGTGGTCATAAAGTTATACTGCTCAGGGAATGCATCAGCATATTCTTCTGGCATAAGGTCAGGAGCACCACAGGCCCATGCACCGCAGGATGCAGCATGTGAACCTATAAAGCAAGGATCTCCTAACTGAAGCTCTGAAGGTTTTTCCAATGGGTCAATATTCAGTGAAGCCCAGAGCGTTGCACCCGCAATAGTCATATCAAGGAAGTCCTCCCATGATTCGCTCTCATACTTCTTAAGCGCTTTTTTCTGCTCCTTTGGGTCTGTTACCTCCTTCTTTATCCTCTCTGTCACCTTCTCTGTATGCATTAACAGTGGTGACTTACCAGCCTTTGTTGCGAGTATCATCTCGTAGTTTCTCACAGGTGTTGGACAGGGCTTTATCTTTGAATACGGCGCCCACTTATCTGTCTCGGATGTATATGCAAATACATAGGGATCCCCATAAACATCCGTTGCAGGTGTCTTAAAGAGAAGGAAGAATGTCCCGACAGGTCCGTATGCGTCCTTAAACCTCGGAGGAACGAATGGCACATCCATCTGTGTAAGCTCGCCACCTGCCTGGAGAATGGTGGCATAAGTCGAGCCTCCAAGGAATGGAGGCATCCATGACCTTCCAAAGCCCTCACCCTGAGACCTCGGCCTGAATACATGGACAGCGCCGCCCAGACCATCGTAAACCGCATTTGCCTTAAACACATAGAATTTATCTTCCCTTACGCTGAAGCCCACCGCACCGCATACCCTATTCGTCTCTTTCTCGTCCTTAAGTAGGTGCGTGATATAGACCCTCTCAATGAGCTGGCCCTTATCACCGAGGGTAGCAAGGGCATTCTTTGCCGCCTCTGCCACGATAATCTTGTAGCTCTCGCCTGATATCGCCACCTGCCATGCGCCTGATTTGGCATAATTCCCATTCTCGTCCTTCCATATAGGAAGCCCCCATTTATCGAAAGTCTTGACAGAGGAATCCACATGCCTTGCGATATCATATATGATGTCCTGTCTTGTAAGACCCATCTGGTCATTTGTCACATACTTTACAAAATCCTCAGGCTGATGGGAATCATGTGTTACCTTTCCATCTAACCCCATATAAGTATTAATGGCAGAAAGCCCCATTGCAACAGGACCACTCCTGTCAACAGCAGCCTTGTCTACCCAGGTTACCTTTAAACCCAGTGGCTTTGTCCAGTATGAAGCCTCAACTACAGCGCCGCAGCCACCCATACCTCCACCGAGTATCAATACATCGGTTTCAATAACCTCTGTTGTAAATTCTTTCATTTCTTCTCTCCTTTCTTATTTTTTTGTCGGGAGTTCTTTTACTCCCAGCATATCCGGCTCTGAAAACAGCAATTGATTGTTTAAATCTTCTACCTTTGCCTCAGGAAATCCCTCAAGCGCCTTTATAGAACCCTCTGGAGTAGTCCTCGTTGCATACTTAAACCTCTTGATCCTTCCATCCCTGTAGGTGATGGTCCACATGATGTCCTCTGTCCCTCTCAAGGGAGTTGATGCAGCGCCGAGGGGCATAAAGTCCTGGTATCCCCTCACATCCATAGCCTGCTGTGGACATATTTTTACACAACAGTAGCACTCCCAGCAATAAGTAGGCTCCTGATTGTAAGCCTTCATCCTCTCCTTGTCCAGCATCATCAGGTCATTGGGGCATATGTACATGCAAGCAGTTTTATCCTGTCCCTTGCAGCCGTCACATTTTTCCGTCATTACAAAACTTGGCATTTTAATACCTCCTTCTTTAGTTGAGTTAATAATTGGCCTTAACGCTTAAAACCTGAATTTAACGATTCTAAACTTTCACCCCCTCTCCTTATTATAAGGGATTGGATTATAAGGGATTGGTTGTTAGGGTCTGAGGATTGGTATTTACCAACCCCTGATCCCTGTGACCCCTAATCCCTGATCTTTATTTCATTCCCTCTGCATATTTATGCATCTTGATCTCAACCTTTTCCGTCAACCCCTCGTAGTAACCGCGAAGTATCTCCAACACCTCGGTCCGGCTGAACTTATCTGAGACAGCCTCACCCTCGGAGAGCATCTTGCGCAGCTTGGTCCCGCTCAGGATAAGCCTGTCCTCCTTGCTATGGGGGCATGTCTTCATCGATGCCATCTGGTCACACTTGTTACACCAGAAGGTCCAGTCAATCTTGAGGGGCTGTGTCTCAAGGGCATCCTCGGGGATCTCGTCAAAGATACGGTGGGCATCGAAAGGACCATAGTAGTCACCAACACCTGCATGGTCACGACCGACAATAAGGTGACTGCATCCAAAATTCTGTCTGAATAGGGCATGCAGGAGCGCCTCTCTCGGACCTGCGTATCTCATGTCAAGGGGATAACCACCAACCATGATGGTGTCCTTCACAAAATAGTTTTCAATAAGGGTTTCGATGGCCTTGCCCCTTACGTCCGCCGGTATGTCCCCGGGCTTGAGTTTTCCAAGAAGCATGTGGATAAAGACACCGTCACATATCTCGATCGCGATCTTGGCAAGGTATTCATGGGAGCGGTGCATGGGGTTACGGGTCTGAAATGCTGCAACTGTGGTCCAGCCCTTCTCCTCAAAGACCCTCCTTGTCTCATCGGGCCTCATATAGACCCCCTTGAACTCTTTGGGGAAGATACCCTCACTCAGGACCTTTACCGGACCGGCAAGATTTACATCTGCCTGGGCCATAACCTTGGCAACACCCGGATGTTCGGTATCCGTGGTCTTGAATACCTGTTTACACTCATGCTCCTTGTCGATTGTATATTTTTCGGTAACCTTCATCGTTCCCATGATCTCACCACTGTCTTCATCTACAAGGGTTACCTCTTCGCCTTCCTTGATGCTGTTTGCCTGCCCCTTTGTGGTGGAGAGCGTTATAGGGATGGGCCAGAATGTCCCGTCAGCCATCTTGTACTCATCACAAACACCCTTCCAGTCATCATATCCCATAAAACCTTCGAGGGGAGTAAACCCGCCGATACCCATCATTATAAGGTCTCCGACCTCCCTCGATGTCATCCTTATGTGTGTCAGGTCCTTTGCCTTTCCCATCTCCTCCTTCAGTTCATCGCCTTCAAGAAGGAGCGGGTTCAGTTTTTTCTCTTTTCCATGAGGATTAACTAACGCCATCTCAAGCCTCCTTAATTTAATTAATGTTGAATGCTTAATTAATAATTATTGAGCATTTCACCCTTAACATCCAGCGCTACTTTATGCTGTCGAAAATAGCACAGACATTTGCAAAAATCTCCTCTATATTACCCACACCATTAACACTCTTAAGAATACCCTTGTTTTTATAGTACTCTATCAGAGGTGCAGTCTGGCTCTCATAAACCTCGAGTCTTTTCCTGATCGTCTCCTCCTTGTCGTCATCCCTGTGGTAGAGTTCCCCACCGCATTTATCGCAGATCCCCTCTTTTGCCGGAGGACTGAAATAGATGTTGTACATCTGACCGCACTGCCTGCAGGTACGCCTGCCGGTGAGCCTCTTCATAAGGACATCAAGATCCACATCCACACTAAGCGCTATCTGAAGAGGGACGCCCATCTCACCCAAAACACGGTCAAGGGTCTCAGCCTGAGCTATATTTCTGGGAAAACCATCAAGTATAAACCCCTTCCTGCAGTCATCCTGCTGCAGCCTCTCCTTAACAAGCCCGATTACAACTGAATCGGGAACAAGTTCTCCCTTATTCATATAGGACTTTGCCTCTATGCCAAGGGGGGTCCCGTCTGCTACGGCCTTTCTGAGGATGTCTCCGGTAGATATCTGTGGAATGCCATACTTGTCGATAAGTTTCTTAGCCTGGGTCCCCTTGCCTGCTCCTGGTGCACCAAGAAGAACGATTCTCATTTATTTACCTCCATGTTAGGATTTATTTAACGCGCAATTCCACAAAGAAGTAGGAAGACGCAATATACTACATAAAGTCAAATTTTATTTCAAGACAAAAATTAAAATCGTTTTATAAGATTTTCTTATATTTTTCCGACCTTTCTTTAATCAGGAGGGGAAAGCGGGAAAAAACACTGAAAAGACGGTCGGTTAATCAGGTAACCTGCTGTTGTTAAAATAAATTCCTTAACAATATGACGAAGGCAACCCCCTTTGCAACCTCGATCCATCCGGTAACCTTCAGAGGCACCCTGTAAAGGGTAAGGCTATGGAGGAGGTTTTCAGAAAGGGGAAGGATAATCAGAACCGGAAGACCGGAGACATAATAAACAATGAGGGAAAAAAAGACGTATGAAACCATCATAACCCTTTCCCTCACGCCCTTTCTCAGCTGAACTCTGACCTTAAAGACCCCAGCGGCAAAGAAAACCGCCACCGCAACATACAATCTGATATCCAGCACCCCGGCGGTCAGAAACCTTGCGATAAGAGAGGAAAGGGAGAGGGTGGCAAAACCAATGACCTCCGTATAGAGCTTATGCTCTCTTCCTGAGATAAAGAAAAGGGCATAGAGCAATGGAACGAGAGCAAAGGGGGCAAGTGTCACAAAAGAGCCGTGGGTAAGATAAATGATAATTAAGGAAGCAACAACCACCTGCACAATAAATATGAAAAGATGGGGGCCATGGCCCTTCTTTTTCAACAATAAAGCAAGACATTGCTTGGAGTTCACATATAAAGAAAGGGCAACAAGACCTGAAACGGTACTTAAGGCGGCCTCCCCGGACATTTTCAGACCGGCGATATAGGACAACAGCAGTACAGTCCATGAACCATACTCCTTCAACACATATGGCCTTAGTGACCGTAACGACACAAAATTTCCTCCGGTCTGCTAAATTAAAACGCTCAGGCACCTCCGTCCTGACAATACTCCCCCGGACAGCCTGTTTTCATTTAAACCCGCAGCCGGCGGTAAGTTAACTCCCCGGCTTTGAAGCAACCGGACTCAGGTTTAAATTGCTTGATTCAGGGTATATTATACATGCTCGATCTGATGAAAAAAATGAGATATATCATACTACTTATAGTCCTCACGTTGATAACCACCCTCTCACTGTTCCTCACGGGAACGGTCAACGGAGGTAAATCACACTCCTATCTCTTACTAATAACAGGCCTGTGTATCGGGATCATAATAATCCTCGGGGGATGTGAGCTCTTTGCAAACGGTGTGGAATGTTTTGGAGACAGGTTTAATATGTCCCATGCAACCGTAGGCAGTCTGCTCGCAGCCATTGGGACCGCTATGCCCGAAACCCTGATTCCCATACTTGCGCTCTTCTTTGCCGGTAAAGGACACAGGGAGGGTATAGCAGTAGGCGCTATTCTTGGTGCCCCTTTCATGCTCGGCACCCTCGCAATGTTCCTTCTCGGGATAACGGTCTTTATCCGTAAACTCATCAAGAAACGACCCAGAGCAGAAATGGACATTAACTTATCAGCCCTCACCTTCGAGATGAA
>VAPE01036425.1_pt1 | contig 63994 bp, 53 predicted proteins | sample 3393911 | NCBI WGS metagenome assembly VAPE01 (sample SAMN08290436, study PRJNA428436) | hydrothermal vent metagenome | isolation source: Deep-sea hydrothermal vent chimney | place: Atlantic Ocean: South-mid Altantic Ridge
CAAATAGATGGAAATATAAAGACAATAAGGATAACTTATTGTTATTCAAATCTTTGCGTTTCTGCGGCTTTGCGAGAACGAAAAATTACCGGAGTATTGATCAGTAATACATACATAAAATTGCCGGTAGTTGGTTTCGGCAGCATATAGATAAGCAAAGATTTGTTTTCATGTATGAGAAACACTCTAGCGCCGGGTGAAATTTTATTGCCGGCACTTCAAAATAGTATTTAGCCCGATTAAATATTAGAATACAATCAAACATCTTAAATGAAACAATAAATATTAGAATATAATCAAATATATGTTATATATTTGTCAAATAATTGATTATAACCAAATAAAATGAATGACATATTAAAGGCGTTAGATAGTATTAATAATTGGAATACAAAGCCCATGATTACTCCGGGCTTTATCCGGAAAGCTTATCTCAACAAAATAACAAAGTCCTTAAACAATAAGCTTATAAAGGTCATTGTTGGACAGCGTCGTGCTGGTAAGAGCTACATAATCAGGCAAATAATTAATTATCTGATGGAAGAAAAAAGCGTTGACCCACGGAGTATTTTTTATTTGAACAAGGAAATGTATGAATTTGAGTTAATAAACACAGCAGCCAAGCTGGATGAAATTGTGAGGTTATATGAGAAGGAAGTAACACCTGCAGGAAAGGTTTATCTTTTTATTGATGAAGTTCAAAACATTGCTGACTGGGAAAAAATAATTGTATCATTTGCACAACATCCGGTTAAAGATTACGAAGTTTTTATAACGGGGTCAAATGCTACCCTTCTTTCAGGAGAGCTGGCTTCTTTCTTATCGGGACGCTATATCGTATTTGAGGTATTTCCTTTTTCTTACAGTGAATTTTTGGGGTATCATTCCTATGAGAATCAAAAGCAAAACTTTATAAAATATTTTGAAACAAGTGGTTTGCCCGAAATTTATAACATAGAGTCTGACGAAATCCGTAAACACTATTTTCAATCCTTAAAAGACACAATTTTTTTGAAGGACATCATGTATCGCCATAAAATCAGGGATTATATTTTACTGGAAGACTTATTCCTTTTTTTGTTGCACAACGTCGGAAATCAGACTTCTGTCCCCGCTATTATTAAATATTTTAAGAGCCGGAACCGTAAAACAGACTATTCAACTCTTTCGGCCTACCTTTCATATATGGAAGAGGCTTTTATTGTCCGGCAGTCTCCAAGATACTTCATCAAAACAAAAGAACTGCTTTCGGGTGAAAAGAAATATTTTATAAACGACTTAGGTTTTAGAAACTATTTGTTTCCAGGACTAAAAAAAGATATTGCTGCAATACTTGAGAACATTGTTTTTTCGCATTTACGCAATGCCGGATATACTGTTAGTACGGGATATGGAAATAATTTTGAGGTTGATTTTGTTGCCACAAGAAATGAATCTACGATTTATGTGCAAGTCGCTTACCTACTGGCCTCTGAGAAAATAATACAAAGGGAGTTCGGCGCCTTTGAAAAAATAAACGATCATTTCCCAAAATATGTTGTCACCATGGACGACCTTCTGATTAAGTATTCTAAAGGGATTATTCATGAGAATATTTGGGGCTTTATTAATAACCTGACAAACCTTTAAACCCAACGTTTCTTTCACTCAATATCAATTTGTGGTATGTCCTCCACAAATTTGCCGTCAGTTGGTTTCGGCAGTATAGATAAGAAAAGATTTGTTTTCATCGTGCGCGAATTATTCGAGAGCAGTGAGGCTGATATAATGCACTCTCGGTACATTATCTTTAGAATTCCTTTAGATTCTCATTCTATTTTTGTTCCGGCATTGCAGAATCGTTAACGAAAAACAGATGACAAGATATTTTTCCGTATTAAAAAAGGCCGGAGGGCTTTTTCTTTTGGGCTTTTTGGTCAGTTGCGGGTATCCCGGAATTCCTGCCGGACATGCCGCCCGCATCAAAACGGATACGGCAAAAGCGGTTACCGCCGTTTTTTACCAGACGTACAGTGGCTACGGCACGCTGCAAGCCCTACATTCTCTGGATCTGGAAGCTAAATTCGACGGAATTGTGCATTTTGACAATTTGAAAGGGCGCATTAAAAAGGGTGCTGTTCTTTACACCATGGGCGGTCCGGAAATTGATCTGAAAAAGGAAAACCTGGAGAAAGCGCTGGCCAATGCCCAAACGCAGTACCGCTATTTCAAACAGTATTATGAAGCCCAAAAATTATTGGTTGGAAAAGACTATTTGTCGAGAATTGACTTTGAAAAAGTAGTTCGTGATTTTGATAATGCCCAAAACAACCTGAACAAAGCCCAATATGTGCTGGACTATTTCCTGTCCATGACGCGCTACAAAGCTCCTTTCAACGGCTATCTCGATGACCTGCAGGTTCAGCAGGGTGAAGATGCGGTTGTGGAACAGCTTCTCGGGACTTTTCAGGATGATGACCATATCAAACTCATTGCTCCGTTTTACGGCAACCCAAAAGAGCTGACAGAGAACAATATTCCAATAAAAATTAGTAACAGAATTTACAAGGGAAAGCTGATTTATCTTGAGAAGGCAATCAATCCTTCCACCGGAGGCCATACGTTGTGGATTGCACTTCATGATTCTGCCCATAAGCTAAAAAGCGGAAATTATGTTTCTTTTTCCTTTCTCACAAACAAACACAAATCCGTCGCCATTCCCAAAGCTGCTCTTATCAGGCAGCAAAACAATTACTTTGTCGTGGAAGTAATCAATAAAAAATATAAAAGGATTCCTGTAAAACCCGGGCTTGAAAGAAATGGATTTGTAGAGATAAAAAAAGGTTTGAAACAAGGGGCTGTCGTTTTAACAAAAGGCGCTTTTGAGGTTTTCTACGGAAATATTCGGGAGAGCATGAACATTGAGGATTAATGACAAGCGGGAAGCATGAAAAAATCATTTGAAAATTTCGTCAGACGTCCGTTTTACTCCTTGGCTATTATTATTGTTTTGGTTGCCACCGGCATCTGGAGTCTGTATAAAATGCCCGTGGATTATTTCCCCGGATTAAATTATCCGCTAATAAACGTGATTACCGAATATTCTGGTGTTTCGCCCCGTGACATGGAGATTTTGGTAACCCGTCCCATCGAAGACGCATTGCAGGGTATTCGCGGTGTGAAACGTACTTCCTCCGTAACTACCATGGGACATTCTGAAGTTACCGTGGAGTTGAGCAATGCTTATTCGGTGCTGGATGCACGCCAACTTACGGCAGCAGCACTTTCCACATTGTCAGGCCAACTTCCAAAAGGGCTTTCCCCGGTGATTGATAATCTGGGCAGCCGTATGCAACAGGTCATTGGCTTTACTTTCGTTAACTCCCACGTCCCAGCTTACAAGCTACGCGATATTATTCAATTTCGCATAAGACCGGCTCTTCTAAGTCTGAGTAATATTTCCCGAATAGATGTCCTCGGAGGAGAGCAGCCTGCTTTTATTGTAGAACCCAATCCACAAAAGCTCCGGCTGCTTCATATAAGTATGCAGGATGTTGAAAAAGTACTGAAAGACAACAACATCATCGTCTCCGGACGTTATATTGAAAGAAATTATTACGATGTTCCCATTCGTGGAAACGGTCAGTACCAAGACCTTTCGGATTTGCAAAACCTCCAAGTAGCCACTGGTACCAACGGCCTTCCAGTACTTCTGAAAGATATTGCACAAATAAAAAAAGGTGGCTTACCCAAACATTATCTGGTGCGGAGTGGAAAATTTCCTGCCGTAGCCCTGCTGATTCAGAAAACCGAAGGTTCGGGCTCCATTAAAGTAGCCGCATCGGTACAAAAGTCTTTGCAAACACTGAAAAAATTGCTGCCTCCCGGCACACAAATACACAAATTCTACGACCAGTCGGAAATTCTGAGCGCATCCATGTCGGGGGTACGGGAAGAAATTTACATAGGCGCTGTTCTCGCCATGTTGATTTTATTTCTTTTTCTTCGGCGTATAACTCCTACGCTTATCGTTTCCATCACCATTCCTCTCGCATTAATGTTTGCCGTTACCATCATGTACGCCATTGGCTATACTTTGAATATGATTACGTTAGCAGCCTTGACACTGTCTCTCGGCATGGTGGTTGACGACTCTATTATTGTGTTGGAAATCATAGAAAAGTTTCTGGAAAAAGGGAAATCAATCATTGAATCCATTCGGTTAGGTGTAAGCGAAATTTTTGCTGCCGACCTGAACGGTACACTCACAACCATCATTGTTTTTCTTCCTTTGCTGTTTATTTCCGGGTATATGAAGGATCTGATTACGCCTTTTGGTGTGACCATTGCCCTCACGCTTGTCGGCTCTTTTCTTATTTCCATTACGGTTATACCAGCACTCATTTACTGGAAAGGAGATCTGAAGGGTAGAAAAGTGAAAGAACCTGCTTTTTTGCAAAAGTTTAAAGCTGTTAATGATAGAATATTCCGTTTCTCCATGTTGTATAAAACAGGGGTTGTTGCCGTGCTGATGCTGCTGTTTCTAATCGGTGGCAGTCTGCTGCCTCTGACCAACAAGGCTGATATGCTTCCTGTTGTTGATGAAGGTGCTTTGTTGTTTGAATATACTATGCGCCCCGGAGTTTCTTTAAAAGAATCGGGAGAGGTAGCCGAACAACTGGTTCATGTGATTCAGAAAAACCCGAATGTGGACAATATTTTTTTGCGCATTGGATCGCCTGCGAATACTTATTATGTTGAAAGTGTGAACCGTGGGGAATTATTTATTAAATTGGTAAATAAAAAATACCGGACAGAAAGCGTTACACAACTGATAAACGGATTTAAAAAACAATTTGCCACTTTTGATGGGCTGGTTATCCTGTATCATCAACCCACACAGGAGAATATTGATGAAAGTTTCAGCGGACTGCCTGCTTTTTTTGGTGTTACAGTGACCGGTCCAAACTTAGACACCCTTGCCCGCCTGGCATCCGTAGTGGAAAAAAACATCAAAAAAACAGGTGATTTCAGCGATGTTATCAATAATTCAAAATATCTTGTTCCGCAAATAGATGTTACTCCCAATCGTACCGAAATGGCACGGTTTGGGATTAGTGCCTTTGATTTGTATCAGGAGTTGGCTTTGGCTTTCAGAGGAGAGGTGGTGGCCCGTTTTGTGAAAGAACAGGTGCCGGTTTCGGTTTTCTTGCGGTTGCCGCCCAACGACCGTAACAACCTGAAAAAGCTGGAACATTTGGCTATCCGCACACCGGAAGGAAAATATATTCCATTGAATCGCCTGGCACATATTAAAATGATTAACGCATTGCCTTCCATTAGCCATTTGAACGGTGAACGGGAGCTGACCGTGGTAGCAGCACCTAAAGGAAATCTTTTTGGTGCGGTAAAAAAACTTAAAGTCAGCCTGGGAGCTAATTTCCTGCCCGATGGTTACAACTTGCAGATTCGTGGCCAGTATCAGACTCTGATAAAAACACTTAAATCATTCTCCTTCGTTATTCTGATGGCTGTGGTGCTTATCTATCTCATTTTGTATTTGCAATTCAACTCTTTTTGGCAGCCATTCGTTATTTTGCTAAAGATACCATTGGATTTTATCGGGGTTTTTATTGCCTTATTGATTACCCGCGAACAGTTAAATATTTCCGTTGCTCTCGGATTGCTCACGTTAATAGGAGTTTCCGTAAATAATGCCATTATTTTGATTGACAAAGTAAACCGCCTGCGGAAAGAGGAAAATTATGGCTTACAGGATGCGCTAACAGAGGCGGTACATTTAAGAACCCGTCCTATTTTAATGACCGGGTTAACAACCATTATTGCATTGTTGCCTGCTGCTGTTGGACTTGGTTCGGCCATTCATCAGCCTTTTGCCATTACCATTATTGGCGGAATGATTACGGGAATCCTTTTCTCACTCAACATTATTCCTATGTTTTACGCAGCTTTTGCAGGAAGGTTTGAGAGGAAGGAAAGCTAACCCCATTTTGATAAAAGACTGAAATATAGCAGCGGTTTCTTGGCTTGTTTTTTTCGTATCTTATATAACATAAAATAGGATATAAAAATAACATAAATTATGATACATAAATTATGATACATAAATTATGATATTTATTATCTTTGTAAAAAAATTGCGATGAATCCGTTTATTTTACATTATGACCCAGATTTTTTTTGCGATAGAAAAGTGGAGTTAAACCGGCTTTCCGAAAATATTATAAATGGCCGGAATACTTTGTTGCATAGTCCGCGGAGGTTAGGCAAGAGTGCACTCATTAAGCATTTTTTCAATTATTTGGAGAAGCAGGGAGACTACGAAACGATATATGTTGACTTGTTTGCCACAACGGATATGGAAAGCTTTATCAGAAACTTCGCAGAGAAATTGTTATTCAAATATCATCGTAAAAATTTTATAGAGGGAGTTAAAACATTGCTCAAAGGATTAAGCCCTAATGTTTCTTTTTCTCCTGATGGAACTCCGAGTCTCGGACTAACGATTAACGAAACGCAGCAAAAATCAACATTAGCCGGACTTTTTAATTATCTTGAGTTAAGGAAGAAAAAGGTTGTCATTGCTTTTGACGAGTTTCAGGAGGTTGCGGCTTATCCCGAAAAAGCGGAAGCCGTATTGCGCACCCGTATTCAGGAATTAGCCAAAACATATTTTATTTTTTCTGGCAGTTCCGGCCATTTGTTGCAGCAAATGTTTTTCAGTGCAAAAAGGCCATTTTATCAAAGTGTTGAAACAATGACGCTGGGGAAAATAGATAAAGATATTTATGGTGATTTCATCAAAGATAATTTTGAGCGATTCGGAAAAAGAATAAATGACCAAACAGTTGAATACCTGCTTGATTTTTCGGGTGTTTACACCTATTACACCCAAGTAGTTTGTAATTATGCTTTTTCGGAGGCTGAGTCGGAATTAAGTTTAGACAAAGCTTTGGAAATTACCCATTCGGTTATTGAAAACAGAAAAGCCGATTACCAAGGTTTGTTGCGTCTTTTGAGTGAAAATCAGCGGAGAGTTGTTATTGCCATTGCTCGTGAAGAAATTGTTAAAAAACCAACTGCCATTGAATTTATTATGAAACATCGATTGCCTTCTGTTTCATCCGTTTTACAAGCATTTAAGGCTCTGTTAGGCAAAGAAATTATTTATCAGACCAATCAGGGGTATGTAGTTTACGATGTGTTTTTCGAGCGGTTTTTACAAATGTATTACGGATAATCTGCCTTGTTTGGAGTTAAGCTTAAATTCCAGGATATAATCTGGCGGGAAGTGTAAGAGAACCTCTAAAAGATAATTTTTTTCAGAGCCATGATTTTTCTCTATCTTTGTTCATCTTGTCCCAAAAATTAACAGTATGCGATATAAATTTATTTTCCTGCTTTTCTTTTCTTTTATGATGTTTGGAACGGCTTTTGCCCAGCAAAAAATTCTGTTTGATGCCACCAAAGCCGAAACTGCCGGTAATGCCGATTGGGTGATTGATGCTGACCAGCATAATCTGAGCTTTTCCAGTGGTTATGCGGTGGCGGGAAGTGGGAGAGAGTCCAATCCTCAACAATTTCCTACTCCGGTTCAATCCACGATTACAGCCTCCACCAGCGAGACATATTGGGAAGGAGGCCTTTCAGCCTGGGGCATCGGTTTGGTAAAGAAAGGTTTTGAAGTAGAAACGCTTCCCTACAATGGAAAAATTACTTACGGCAACAGTAGCAACCCGCAGGATTTGTCAAATTATGCCGTGTTTGTGGTGGACGAGCCCAATATTAGATTTACCAGCACCGAAAAAACAGCTATTTTGCAATTTGTTTACCATGGCGGCGGCCTGTTTATGATTTCTGACCATGACCGTTCCGACCGGAATAATGACGGGATTGATTCTCCTTCCATATGGAATGATCTGATGAAAAATAACTCCATACAGGCCGACCCTTTCGGTATTAGTTTTGACCTCCTGAAGTTTGATGACAAGTCTTCCAATGTTAGGAATCTGCCAGACAATCCCATCCTGAACGGCACCATGGGGAAAGCAACTGAATTGTGGTATTTTGCCGGCACTTCCATGACACTGCATCTGGGCGACAACAGTAGTGTGGAAGGGCTGATTTACCGCAGCGGTTCGTCGTTTGGAAATAAAAATGTTCTGTTTGCTTCGGCAACTTATGGAAAGGGAAAAGTTGTGGCTCTGGGCGATAGCTCTCCCCCCGATGATGGAACCGGTGACCCGGGTGACAGGCTTTATAATGGCTGGACAAAAGATGCCAGCGGAAACCATGAACGCCTGATTATGAACGCCAGCTTGTGGCTGGCTGAAACACTCACCGCCACGAATCCTTCAAAAAAAAAAGATAAAATAGAGGTCTCCTTTTTAAAAAAAGGTAACGACTTCTTAATAAAAGCATCCCATCTTCCCGCTGCCAGCAGCTATCAACTCTCTGTTTTTGACCTTCAGGGAAAGGAAGTAGCTGCTTTTCAGGATTTCAAACCGCAACAAACCTATCAGGTTTCCCTTCCTTCAAGAGGTATTTTCGTTTATCGTCTGGAAGGAGATGCTGTTAGCCTGAAAACCGGAAAATTTTACTTTTAATAATCCTCCCCAGCTACACCAGTGAAAAGAATTAAAATTATCTGCACTTTTGCAGAAAACAGTTTGTATGTTTGATTTCCGCCTGAGAGTCTTTTATACCGCTGCAAAACAATTGAGTTTTTCGCGGGCTGCCGAGGAGTTGTTTATCTCCCAACCTGCTGTGAGTAAGCATATTCGTTCTTTGGAGAATTATTTCAAAGTAAAACTGTTTGTCCGCTATGGAAGTAAAATCAGCCTGACAGCGGATGGGCAGGTGCTGTTCCGTCATGCGGAAGAAATTATAGCCCTTTACCGAAAGCTGCAATTTGAAATGGACAAACGGGCACTGAAAAACAGTGGCCATCTCCGGCTCGGTGCCAGCACTACTATTGCCCAATATATTTTACCGAATGTTCTTGCCGGATTTCATCAACAATACCCTGACATACGGGTAAGCCTCATTAACGGAAATACCCAACAAATTGAATTGGCTTTATTGCAAAAGGAGATTGAATTGGGTGTTATTGAAGGCTACGCAAAAAAGACGGAGTTGAAATATACGCCTTTTATGAAGGACGAAATTGTACTGTTAACCCGGAAAGGCCAATCGCAGGCATGGGATGGGAAAATTGATGTTGATACATTGAAAAAAATTCCACTGGCTATCCGGGAATTTGGCTCAGGCACTTTACAGGTGATTCAGCATTATTTAAAAACGCAGTATCTCTCCCTGGCGGATTTAAATATTGAAATGCAGCTTGGGAGCACCGAGGGAATAAAAACGTATCTTCGAAATACTTCCTGCTTTGCGTTCCTGTCGCTAAATAGTGTGCTGGAAGAGCTGTCTCGCGGTGAACTGATGGTTATTGAGTTGCCCGACCCGGCCATCCATCGTCTTTTCCATTTTATCACACCGCATGGCAACGAAGATCCGCTGGCCGAGATGTTTATGAATTTTGTTGTTAGAAATTTTCCTCTGAAACAAGATTCGTAATAATTTTTTTTGTTCTCTGTTGAATTTAGGATTCGCTATTTGGTGCTTATTTGAAATTTGTTTATTGTGATTTGTTTTTTAGAGGTTACCTGATATTGTATTCTTTGATTTTCCTGTAAAGTGTTCTTTCAGAAATACCCAGTTCGCGGGCGGCATCTTTTCGTTTGCCGTTGTGTTTCTCCAGCGCTTTGCGAATCATCTCCTTTTCCTTATCCTGCAACGACAGCGACTCTTCAATGATTTCGGAAGGGTGAAACTTTTCTTTTTCAGGTGTGGCGTGTCCGCTGTGAACAATTTTCATTTCTTTATCGTCCGGATGCACCTGATCCCGATCTTCGTCCAAAATATGCTTCACGAGCAAAGCTTTGGTTTTTTCCATGGCCACATCGTCCGGGTTTTTCTCCAAAATGCCAATGACAATCTTTTTCAACTCGGTGATGTCTTTTTTCATATCAAAAAGCACTTTGTAGAGCAGGTCTCTTTCGGAGAAATGCTCATCACTATCCTTATGATAAAGAACGGGGAGGCTGGGACGTGTTGTGTCGGGCAAATAAAGCTGAAGGGTTTCGGCATGGATAAGCTTTTCTTTCTCAATAATAGAGATTTGCTCCGTGATGTTTTTCAGCTGACGGACATTTCCAGGCCAGTAATAATCTTTCAAAATATGAATAGCATCTTCGGTCAGACGCAAGGGAGGCATGCGGTATTTCTCAGCAAAGTCAGCGGCGAACTTTCTGAATAACAGATGAACATCATCTTTTCGCTCACGCAATGGTGGAATATAAATAGGCACAGTATTCAGCCGGTAATAAAGATCCTGACGGAACTTACCTTTTTCAATAGCTTCCGGGATGTCTACGTTGGTGGCAACCACCACGCGTACGTTGGTTTTAATAACCTTGGATGACCCTACTTTCATGAACTCACCCACTTCGAGTACACGCAAAAGACGTACTTGTGTGGACAACGGCAATTCTGCTATTTCATCCAGAAAAATGGTTCCGCCGTTGGCTACTTCAAAATAGCCTTTTCGTGCTTCGTGAGCACCGGTAAACGAGCCTTTCTCGTGCCCGAAGAGCTCAGAATCAATGGTGCCTTCGGGAATGGCACCACAGTTTACAGCAATGTAATTACCGTGTTTTCTAGGACTCAGGTGATGAACAATCTGTGGAAAAACCTCTTTTCCGGTGCCACTTTCTCCCGTAATCAAAACGGTGAGGTCGGTGGAAGCTACCTGCATGGCAATGTCAATAGCCCGGTGTAGCACAGAAGAGTTTCCAATAATCCCGAATCGTTGTTTTACATTTTGAACATCCATAACCTTATCTTTAAATTTAAAATCTAAACTACCGGAGAACGGCACCCAGCTCTTTCTCAAAAACCTGTTGCAGCCTGCGCATGGCTTTGTCAATAACTTTGTCAGTGAGTGTTTTGTGTTCGTCCTGCAAAACAAAGGACAAGGCGTAGGATTTTTTTCCGTCCGGAACCTTTTCTCCTTCGTAAATATCGAAAATGCCAACTGATTTCAGCAGTTTTCTCTCAGCACGGAAAGCCAGCTTTTTCAAAACTTCAAAATGAACATCTTTGTCCACAACGAGTGCCAGATCGCGTCGTGCTGAAGGGAATTTCGGAACCGGAAAATACTGTACATCGTGGCGGGGCATCATCTGAATTATGTGATCCCAGTTGATGTCGGCAACAAAGACTTCGGTTTTCACCCCGGTCATCTTAAGCAGGTCTTTGTGGACAGAACCAATTTGCGCCATAACCTTCTTACCGGAAGTGAGTTGTAAAGCATAGCTGAAATTCCCGTCGGTTGTTTCTGAGGTCTCCGGCCTGTTTTCATCAATACCCAGCTTTTTCAGCAAACTATCCACAACTCCTTTCAAATAATAAAAGTCGGACTGTCTGTTTTGGGAATTCCAGTTCTCTGGCTGTACACGTCCGGTGGCAAAGAGTGTCAGGTGTTTCTCTTCGTAATAGTTATTGACACCCCGTTTTTTGTCGTAGTTGTCTTTTTTAAAATAAGCTTTACCGAATTCAAAGATTTTCAAATCATTGATTTTTCGGTTTTGGTTGTAGGCAATCACTTCCAAGCCGCCAAATATCAGTGTTTGCCTCAAAATGTCCAGGTCTTTGCTCAGCGGGTTGAGCAACGTTACGTTGTGTTTTTCGTTGAAAACTTTGCTGGCTTTAATGTATTCCGATTTGGTGAGTGAGTTATTTATGATTTCCGAAAATCCCTGTCCCACGAGGTAATCGGAAATTTCGTTTTGTAATTTTTCCAAATCAGGCTTCTGACGCAGGCTTACCGAGGAATGGATTTTATCCTTAAACTTCACGTTGTTGTATCCGTAAATCCGCAGGATCTCCTCAACTACATCCACTTCGCGAAGCACATCTACTTTAAAAGTTGGGATGAGCAATTTAAGTCCGTCAGCAGTCTCTTCTATGATTTCCATTTCCAGATCCTGTACAATTTCTTTGATGATATTCCGGTCGATGACATTGCCAATAAGCCGGTCAACGTGGGCATACGAAACGTCGATAGTCCATTTCTCAATAGGATTTGGATAGACATCTTTGATTTCGGAAGAGATGGTTCCTCCGGCAAGTTCTTTGATGAGTAATGCTGCTCTTTTCAAAGCAAAGAGGGTGATGTTAGGGTCGGCACCACGCTCAAAACGAAAGCTGGCATCTGTCTGCAAAATATGGCGCTTGGCTGTTTTACGCACATGGCGAGGGTCGAAATAGGCACTTTCGAGAAAAACGGCAGTGGTTTTTTCGGTGACGCCCGAATCGGCACCACCAAACACGCCGGCAATACACATCCCTTCTTCTTCGTTGCAAATCATGAGGTCGTCCGGATGTAGCTTGCGTTCTACTTCGTCTAGTGTGACAAAAGATGATTGCCCGGGCAGCTTTTGAATCACAACCTTATTGCCTTTTATTTTGGCCGCGTCAAAAGCATGGAGCGGATGTCCTGTCTCCTGCAACACGAAGTTGGTAATGTCCACCACATTATTAATAGGCCGTACACCAATACTTTCCAGTTTCATCTTCAACCATTCCGGCGACTCTTTCACCTGAATGTCTTTGACGGTTATGCCTGAATATCGCGGACAGGCTTCCTGGTCTTTGACCACCACATCAATATCGAGGCTGTGGTTATCCACCTGAAAATCATCGATTATTGGTAGATCTAAATGGTATTTCCTGGTATTAAAATAGCGGTTGAGGCCGGCAACGAGGTCGCGGGCAGAGCCGATATGAGAAGCAGCATCACCACGGTTGGGGGTCAAGCCTATTTCATAAACATAGTCTTTTTTTACATCAAAATAATCCGCTGCCGGAGTGCCTTGTTTTACGTCTGCCGGCAGCACCATGATGCCGTCGTGCGAGCTGCCGAGCCCCAGTTCATCTTCGGCACAAATCATACCTTCGGAAACTTCGCCGCGGATTTTGGCTTTCTTAATTTTAAATGCTTCATCACCATCGTACAAAGTGGTTCCAACCACGGCAACCAATACTTTCTGGCCTTTGGCTACATTGGGTGCGCCACAAACAATAGGTAGAATTTTCCCTCCCACGTCCACAGTTGTAACACTCAGCTTGTCGGCGTTGGCATGTTTTTCACAGGTGAGCACTTCACCGATAACAACACCTTCCAGCCCTCCTTTTACAGACTGGAACTCCCCAAAGCCTTCCACTTCCAATCCAATGTCGGTCAAAATTGCAGACAAATCAAGTGGATCAACATCCAGTTCGATGTAATCTTTCAGCCAGTTATAGGATAATTTCATGTGCTTATAATTTTGTATTTCGTTGCTTCCCAGATGTTTATGTTTCACGCAAAGATCACAGAAAAGAATTTACGCTAAGATCGCAAAACCTTTTCATCATCCCCTTTCCCGCCTGAGGCAGGATAAGTTGTGTGTTTAAAACCAATCATGGATGTTTCATCTGCTTATATTTTGTCCTTTCGACGGAAACCAATTTTTTACTTCTTTGAAAAAGTTATCGGCTTTCTTCTTCGCTCTATCTTTTTAAGTGTCTGCTAAACAAAATTTTATAATAATAATACTTTCTTAAAATCAGATAGCAAAGGTAAGAAAAAAATCAAACACTGACATTTCGTCATGGGAGTGTGTCCAGATTATTTTGAAGAGTAAGCGTTGTTGTGAACAGGTTACATACGGTCACCCTGATTTCTCACAACTGTTTAATTTCGAGCCATCTTTGAGGGTGGAAATGGGGGAAGGCGCAGGCTTCAGGACTTGCAGACGGCTTTTATCTGTTTGTTAAATATTCTTAATATTTTTATTCTGTTAAAATAATAGTGGACTGTTAAATGCTTAATTTTGCCGCGCAAGTTCATCAAGCATTTTGTGAAATGAAGAAATATATTTTTGGTACGCTGGCATTTATCGCGTTACTGACCTACCTCATCTCCTCTTGTAAAAAAGATGAGATGAAGCCTTTTTCTGTTGCTTTTTATAACGTGGAGAATCTCTTCGATACGATTGACAACCCCCACACCAGGGACAATGACTATCTCCCCACAAGCAAAATCCCGTGGAATACCAAACGTTATGAGCATAAGTTAAGTAACCTTTCCAAGGTTATGTCTGCCATCAACGGGAAGGAATTTCCAACGGTTTTCGGCCTTTCCGAGGTGGAAAACAGGCAGGTGGTAGAAGATTTGATTCACACCGGTAAACTGAAAAATGCCGGTTACAAAATTATTCACAAAGACAGTCCCGATGAGCGTGGTATTGATGTGGTCATGTTGTACCAACCGGCAATTTATCAGCCTTTAAAGACACGTTTCATTCAGTTGCAATTTCCTTCGGAGCCTGACAACCCAACCCGCAACATTCTTTATTCAAAGGGGTTACTTTATGGGAAGGATACGATTCATATCTTTATAAACCATTGGGTATCACGCTATGGTGGACAGCAGAAAACAGATGCTTTGCGACGTTTTACAGGGCACCTGCTGCGACTTATGGCCGATTCCATTTTTAATGTAGATCCCAATGCCAACATTCTGATTATGGGCGACCTGAATGATAACCCCACCGACAAGAGCCTGGTTGTTTCGCTGGGAGCGAAGGAGCCCAAAGAGCCTTTTGCCAAAAAACAGTTGTACAATCTTGCCCTCAAGCCTTTTAAGGCTGGTGTAGGTTCGCTTTATTACAAAGGCTGGAATTTGTTTGATCAGGTTATTGTTTCCTCTGCAATAATTGGTGGCTACAACGGCATTAAAACCGATTCCTTTAAAGAGGAAATTTTCAAGAAGAGCTGGATGCTTTATCATCCGAAAGAGGGCCCGGCTATACCCAATCGTACTGCCGGAAAATATTATTACGGTGGTTTTAGCGATCACCTTCCGGTCATTGTCCGCATGAAAGTGGATCTGAGTGGAGAGGTCTTCACGATTATTTAGGATTTGTGGGAAAATAGCATTGTTGCCGGATCAGGTCATAATCTGTTCCCATTACGGGTAAGTTCGGAAGTCTTTTGGCTGATTCCAATTACATCAGATAAAATAATACAAGTGCTACTTATTCCGGCGCGTACGCCGCAGGGTGTGATGAAATAACATACAGTATTTCTTCATGCGAGAACGCCTGAAGCGGAGTGCAAATGTGATTACCGGACGATGGTTTCTTTTCTATTTGGCCCCACCGAAACAAGTTTTATGGGAATGCCGGTTTCCGTTTCAATAAATTGGATGTAGTTTTTCAATTGATGGGGAAGTTCGTCAAATTCTGTTATCTCTTCCAGCTTATCATCCCAGCCTTCAAAAGTTTTATAGGCTACTTCGATGTCAGCTCTTTCCGAATCGAAAGGAACGTTCTCTGTTATCTGTCCGTTGATTTTGTATCCGGTGGCCACTTTTATTTCCGGGAAACCGGAAAGCACATCAGCTTTCATCATTTTCAGTTCCGTGACGCCGTTGAGCATGATAGCATATTTCAGCGCAGGCAGGTCGAGCCACCCACAGCGGCGCGGACGGCCTGTGGTGGCGCCAAACTCGTTACCTTTTTCGCGAAGTTTTTCACCTGTTTTGTCAAACAGCTCTGTTGGGAAAGGACCGCTGCCAACGCGGGTACAATAAGCTTTGAAAATACCGAAAACATGTCCTACCTTTCCAGGCGGAATACCCAGCCCGCTGCAAACGCCGGCACTGGTTGTGCTGGAAGAGGTAACATAAGGATATGCGCCGAAGTCCACGTCCAGCATGGTTCCCTGTGCCCCTTCAGCCAGGATTGTTTTGCCTTCGGTAAGTGAGTGGTTCAAAAAATATTCACTATCCGTTTTTTCAAATTGCTGCAAAATTACCAGTTTTTCGAGCCATAATTTCTCATAGGCTTCAAAAGGCATTCCTTCAATTTCAACATTTTGAAAATCATTATGATATAAAGAAACAATCTTCAGATGCTGGCTTCGGATTTTCCGGTAACGTTGTTCGAAATCCGGCAGGTCAAGGTCTCCTACGCGCAGCCCTTTTCTTGCTGTTTTGTCGGTGTAGGCCGGGCCAATCCCTTTCAGCGTAGAGCCGATTTTTTCCCTGCCTTTGGCTTTTTCGTAAACGGCATCCAGCAGTCGGTGCGTGGGCAAAATCAAATGTGCTTTTCGCGAAATAAGTACATTTCTAGTCACGTCAACACCGGAAGTGCCAATGGCTTCTATTTCCTGATTAAAAATAAAAGGGTCTATCAAGACACCATTACCAATAACGTTGACAGTTCCGCTGTTGAAAATCCCGGAAGGAATGGTATGCAACACAAATTTTTTATCGCCAAACTCTATGGTATGCCCGGCATTGGGACCGCCCTGAAAGCGGGCAACGATATCATAAGCAGGGGTGAGGACGTCCACAATTTTCCCTTTTCCTTCATCGCCCCATTGCAGGCCAAGAAGAACATCTGTTTTTGCTTCCATTCATTATATTTTAAAATTACTCCGCATTAATATTAGAGCATACATTTTCGTAACAAAGGTAAAAGGGGTCTTTGTGAAAAAAACAGTAGAAAGAGCTACTATTTTGTGGTTTTTTCTTTGGCATCATCAGGGCACTTTCCGTAGAATGTCAATGAATGGTAGGCCACTTTCACGCCAAGCAATTCTTCCACCGATTTCTGAATCTCATGGATGCGTGGGTCGCAAAATTCCAACACAGTACCGTCTTCCATACAGACAAAATGGTCATGTTGTTTGTATTTGAACGAGCGCTCAAACTGGGCACAATTATTTCCAAACTGATGTTTGGTTACAAGGTTACAGTCCAGCAAAAGCTCAATTGTGTTGTACAAAGTGGCACGGCTCACGCGGTATTTGTTGTTTTTCATGCGGATATACAACGTCTCAATATCAAAGTGCCCATCGGTTGCATAAATCTCTTTCAGAATGGTGAAGCGCTCTGGTGTTTTTCGGTGTCCTCTGGAGTCAAGATACTCTGTAAAAACATTTTTTACTTTCTCGAAAGTGTCCTTTTTCGTTTCCTGTTTCATATTCCCGTGATAAAGTTTTGCGTGGTAAAAATAACAAATTATCTTTAAATGGTTTAAATAGAAATTATATTTTTTAACTTTTTTGCTGAGTGAATGTGTTACGGTATGCAGAAACCTGCTATATCCTTTACTGCAACCGGGTGATGAGAAAGAACGATGAATGACTTACGTTAGGACAATCGGTTTTACTAAAAAGTTCGTACAACTTTTATAACCTGACCTGTCTTGGATAGTGCCGCCATAAGTTTTTTCAAAATGGCTGCATTTGTAACGAAGATTTTAATACTGATAAAGACAAGTCCTTCATGTGAATGCATGTTGATTGCATTCATATCCATCTTAAATTTTATGGAGACCAGCTCCGTAACCATGTTTAAAAGTCCGGGTTTGTCCTTGGCCGTAACCTGTAAACTGGCAAGGTAAGTTTTACCTTCTACCGGTTTCCATTTTGTTTTCAGTATGTTACGGCCATAAACCGACATGAGTTGTATGGCTCTTTCGCAATCGGTTCTATGCACTTCTGTATTACCACCCGGAAGCTCCAAAATGATGACATTATCACCGGGAACAGGATGACAGCATTCGGGAATGACATACTCTTTTTGGTTTCCGGCAATAGCCGATGGTGAAGTTTCGGACGAGTTACCGCTTTCAGTCTGCACAGATTTCGTCTGCTTGCCGATGAAAGGAATGCGTAAACTTCTTCTCAGCCATCCGGTGCGATCTTCATTAGGCAGAAGAATGCGCCTGAGTTCTTCCTCTCCTATTTTGCCGGTAGCCAGAAAATAATAAAAGTCAATGGGACTACCTACCTGAGAATCTTTCATCACCTTTTGAATATTCTGCCCGTTGTATTCAATTTTGAATTGCGAGAAAAGCTCATTTAGCTTCTTTTCCCCGGCTTCCCTGTATTTTTTTCGTTCATTTTTCAGTGCGGTTTTTATTTTTGTTTTGGCTCTGGCAGTAACCACTATTTTAAACCAATCCTCCTGTGGCTCCATAATTTTTGAAGTGATAATCTCTACCTGGTCTCCACTTCTCAACTTGGAATCAATAGTAACCACACGTCGGTTTACATTAGCTCCTATCGCTTTGTTTCCCAGGTCACTATGTATCGAATAAGCAAAATCCAGAACCGTTGCCGCTTTAGGAAGGGTTATCATATCGCCCTTTGGTGTAAACACGTAAATTTCGTCAGAAAAGAGATTTTGTTTAAAGTCGTCGATAAAACTAATCGATTCCTCATCGTCATCGTTTTCCAGCAGCAGTTCGCGGGTTTTATTTAACCACACATCCAGGCTGCCGGGGGAGGAAGATCTTGTTTTGTACTTCAGGTAGGCAGCATATCCTTTTTGGGCAATCTCCTGCATACGTTTACTACGGATATGTACCGCTACCCATCGGCCATGAGGCCCCATCACCGTGGTGTGAATAGCTTCGTAACCGTTTGCTTTTGGTGTACTCATCCAGTCCAGCAGCCTTTTGTTGTTAGGCTTGTAGATTTCCGATAATGCTGAATAAACGGCCCAGCATTCCAGGCTTTCATTTTGGGTTTCGGTATCCACAATGATATCCAGACTAAATGAGTTGTATATCTGTTCGAAAGGTAATTCCAGCCGACGCATCTTTTGCCACACCGAATAGGTTGTTTTTTCGTTTATCAGCAGTTGGAATTTCAGCTTTTTGCGCTTCAGCGAAGTACGTATTGGAACCATGAAATCATTCAGATAAGCATTCCGGTCGGCACGGCTCAGCTCAATTTCATGTTTGATGTCCTCATAAAGTTCGGGTTGCGAATATTTGAATGAGAGCTCTTCAAGTTCACTTTTAATAGAAAAAAACCCCAGACGGTAAGCCAATGGGGCATAAATATAAAGTGTTTCCGAAGCAATACGGAGCTGTTTGTCATGTGCCATCACATTCATCGTGCGCATGTTGTGCAGGCGGTCAGCCAGCTTCACAAGTATCACACGCATATCGTCTGACAGGGTGAAAATGATTTTCTTTAAAGTGGCTGACTGGGCAGTTGAGTTATTGTCAGAAATTTCATCAATTTTGGTTAGTCCGTTGATAATACGGGAAACTTTAGGGCCAAACATCTTTTCCACATCTTCCAGCGTGAGGTCGGTATCTTCCACCGTGTCGTGCAACAAAGCCGAAATAATAGAAGTACGTCCCAGCCCCATTTCGCCAGCTGCAATCGTAGCTACGGAAAGAGGGTGCAGGATAAAAGGTTCCCCCGACTTCCGGCGCATATCTTTGTGTGCATCAGCTGCCATACGGAAAGCTTTGCGCACATCCCATAAATCCCTGGTCTCCTTACGGGTAGTCCAGGCCTCTATCAGATGCCGGTACTGGCGCAGAATCTCCTGCCTCTCTTCCTCTGATGTTAATTTCTTCATTTATTAATTTCAAAACGGAATCAACAAAATTAATGTTTTTTTATGATGCCTTTGCCGTTGGCCTATTTTGCCGTTAAAATATTTCGACAGTTATCACTTATGCTGTTATAAGTTTTTGATTTTCATTCGTTACGGAGAAAAATTTATTCTTAGATAATATTTGTAGTTTTGAGAACCATTCGTGAAAGTTATGAAACGGTATTTTTTAATCATTATTTCTTTGTTATTCATTGTTCAGGTCAGCTGGGCTACGCATCAGCGGGCTGCCGAAATTACTTACCGGCACATCGAAGGACTTACTTATGAATTTACTATTACCATGTACACACGAACTTCCAGCCCGGCTGATAATGAACGAAATACCATGCCAATATTCTGGGGCGATGGCAGTTCGGAGAAGATACCCCGTATTGATTTCTACCCGCTTGGCAACGACATTTCATACAACCGTTACGTAGGCCGTCACACTTATGCCGGTCCGGGTGCTTACACCATAACAGTGGAAGATCCTAACCGCAACAACGGCGTGGTAAACATTCCTAACTCCGTAAATGTGCCCATGTTTGTGAATAGTTATCTCCTCATCAACCCTTTTCTTGGATACAATAACTCTGTACAGCTACTCAATCCTCCCATCGATGCAGGCTGTGTGGGACAGCCTTTTTATCATAATCCGGGTGCTTATGATCCGGATGGTGACAGCCTGTCGTACAAACTTGTGGCTTGCAAAGGCGCCGGAGGGAGAGATATTCCCGGTTACACTTTCCCCAAAGCTTCTCAATATTTTCGTGTCGATTCGCTCACAGGCGAAATACAGTGGGTAAATCCCGTATTGCAGGGAGAGTACAACGTGGCTTTTTTGACAGAAGAGTGGCGCAGGGGGGTATTGATAGGTTATGTACGCCGCGATATGCAAATTACCATTGTCAGCTGTAGCCATAAGCCGCCGGTTATTATCACCGCCAGAGATACCTGTGTGGTAGCAGGCGATAGTTTGCATTTTAAAACAATAGCTTACGATCCGGAAGGAACCAATGTGACGTTAACAGCTTTTGGCGGTCCTTTTGAACAGGCAGTAAGCCCGGCAACTATAAACCCCAATCCTGCCGAAGGAAAAGACACTGTCTCTACTGTTTTTTCCTGGCATACACAATGTGACCATGTGCGTTACAGCCCTTATTCCGTGGGCTTTAAAGCCAAGGATAGTGGCTTTCCGGTGAGCCTGGCCAGCTTTAAGTCTGTAAAAATAAAAGTAATAGCACCTGCTCCAAAAAATCTGAAAGCCAATGCGTTTGGGAACGGTATTGATTTGATGTGGGATACTGCCGGCTGTAAAAATGCCATTGGCTATAAAATATATCGCAAAAGTGATAGTGCTTTCTGGCAACATGGTCATTGCGAGACGGGTGTCCCGGCTTATACCGGATTCAAATTAATTGGCTCTACAAACAGTATAAACAAACGCACTTTTCGCGACGACGATGGCGGAAACGGCTTGTCGCAGGGGGTACGTTATTGTTACAGGGTAACGGTTATTTTTGCCGATAGATCCGAAAGCTATGCTTCTGACCAGGCGTGTGCTTCACTGAAACGAGATGTTCCCATCATCACCCATGTGAGTAACGATTATGCTGACCTTTCCAAAGGGCAGGTTTATGTGGACTGGTCGAAACCAATTGAGCTGGACAAAACCCAGTTTCCCGGTCCGTACAGCTATCTTTTGTACCGTGGAGATAAGGCATCGGGTGGAAAAATGCAACTTGTGAAGACCTTTTCCGGTCTTAATGATACTATTTTCGCAGATGCCGCTGTGAACCTGAATACAGAACAGGCTGCCGTGGTTTATCGTGTTGATTTGGAAAGTGAAACGGCAGGTGCAGTTGGAAGCTCACAAAATGCTTCTTCGCTTTTTCTGCAAATAAGGGCTTCAGATAAAAGACTGACACTCAGATGGTATCCTAAAGTTCCATGGACCAACGACGGATTTGTTATTTATCGGAAAATGGAAGGAAGTCAGCAATTTGATTCGTTAACGACAGTAAAAGACCCTGTTTATGTGGACAAAAATCTGAGCAACACGCTGCAATATTGCTATTATATAAAATCCATCGGACACTATTCTCTTCCCGGGCTGGTAAATCCGATTGTAAACTACTCACAGATAGCCTGTGCCATTCCTAAAGATGTGACTGCACCGTGTCCTCCAGAAACAGCCGTTGTTACCAATTGCGATAAAGTAGAGAATACACTGAAAATATGGATGTTACCCAAAGACAGCTGCTATTATGATTTGGCAAAATATCTAATCTACTACGCCTCCCCCGGCGGGCAACTCTCGTTGCTGGACTCGGTGAACGGAGACCATGCCGATACAGTTTACTACCGGCACAGCGGTTTGGAAAATGTGGTAGGATGTTATGCCGTTGAAGCCGTGGATACTGTAGGCAATGTGAGCGCCATGAGCCAGAAAGTGTGTGTAAATTATGATGCTTGTCCCCGCTACGCGCTTCCCAATGTTTTCACCCCCAATGGTGATGGGGTGAACGATAAGTTCGTGCCCTTGAATTCTCTGAACAACAATCCTAAAGCAACAGTGGACCATGTGGTTATGGTGATTTTTAACCGATGGGGAAAAGAGGTTTTTCACACGAAAGATCCCATGATAAACTGGGATGGGCGGGATATCAAAACCAAAGCAGAAAGTCCTGCCGGCGTCTATTTCTATACCTGTGAGGTTTACTTTATCTCCTCCGGTGGATTAAAAAAATATCATCTGCAGGGGTCGGTTACCATAATCCGATAAAAACAGCCTGTGCTTGTAACATTGTCTCTGTTTTATCCGTCTCACAGATAAACATTAGAAAAATTTTATCATGAGAAAAGTTACATCCACTTCATTTCTGCTTATTGCCATTTTGCTTTCTACGGCAGGGCAGGCTTTCAGTCAGAGGAATTCAAGATACATCAAAGGTAACGGCCGCATTGTGAAGAGCTCGGAGACTGTTCCTGCTTTTAATCAGATTCGTGCAGGATCAACCGATAATATCATCATTTTAACAAAGGGAAACACTCCTTACAGTGTGGTAATCCAAACGGATGAGAATATCTTAAATGCTATTCATGTTTCCGTTAAAAATAAGGTACTGGCTTTCTCTTATGCCGATATCAATCCCACGAAACTGAAGTTTTATGTTACGGTTCCTACGCTCACAGCAGTGCATGCCTCCGGTGCATCGGTGGTGAAGAGTGCTGATATGCTGAGCGGTCAAATGTTTAAAGTCGTAGCCAGTGGTGCTACCAATGTAAACCTGATGCTCAATTTTCAGGAGGTAGTGGCGCATGCTTCCGGAGCGGCAGACCTGTATCTTACAGGGCAGACAAAGAAATTTACGGCTGTGGCCAGTGGAGCAGCAGATATGAAAGCGAGCCGTTTAGTTGCCGATTCTGTTTTTGCAAAGGCTTCCGGCGCTTCAGACATTCGTGTAAACGCTCAAAAGTTTTTAAGTAAAGATGTTTCCACGGCAGCCAGTGTGAAGCTGGTAAATGGTACACAAAAAACTATTCAGGTGCAGAAACCGGGCGAGCATACCCGTGTAGTGGTTTACAGCAATCCGGTCAGCGCATATAACTGGAATGACACTACACGCGTCAATGTTGGCTCTATCCATGTGGAAGTGATAGATGGCGATACAACTAAGGTAACCCTTGGCAGCCATACGCTGATAGTAGATAACAACGGTAATGTGAAATGGAAACGCACAAAACCGGTGAAGTTTAACGGACACTGGGCAGGTGTTGATTTAGGAATAAACGGTTACTTTACCCCCGGTTTAGATACTGATTACGGGAAAGCTTATGATTTCCTGAATCAGCGATATGAAAAATCCATTAATGTAAATGTGAACCTCTTTGAGCAGGATATTGCTTTTAACAAAGCCAAAACCATTGGCTTGGTAACCGGCGTGGGTTTTAGCTTCAACAATTATCGTTTTTCCAATCCGACTTACCTGTCACCCGACAGCAATGAACTGAGCGGCTTTTATATGCGTAATGTTAGTGTTAGGAAAAGCAAACTCACCCTGTTTTATTTAACGGTTCCTGTTATTTTTGAGTTTCAAACGAACAATCCCAAGCGCAGCCGTAGGTTTTTTGTCGGTGTCGGGATGTTGATTAATGCCCGGCTTCGCTCACACACAAAAATTTATTTTAACGAACCCAACAAGCAGTATTATTTTGAAAATCCAGCAGATGGCACGTTGTTGCCCGGTTATTACACAACGCCCAATCGCACTAACCGGAATATTGTGAAAAGTGTGAATAGCTTCAACCTGCAGCCATTTCGTTTTGATGCTACCCTTCGTATAGGCTATGGGATTATTTCATTGTATGCGACTTATGCCCTGAACCAAATGTTTTTGAAAGGGCAGGGGCCTGCGTTAAACCAGTGGTCGGCAGGTATCAGTATTTCAGGTTGGTAAAATCTATTTTTTAATAGTTTCAGCAAAGCCTCCTTCACAGGGGCTTTTTTTATAGTGCCTGGTGGTATTGTATATCTGTCCATGCATCTCCGGTTTCTCCACAAACAAAAAAATAACCCCGGCAAAAAAATACCTGATTTTTCTTAACTTTGCCAGGCAAAATCAGAAAACTAAAAACTTTATTATATTATGTCCGGACACAGCAAATGGTCAACCATAAAAAGGAAAAAAGGGGCGTTGGATGCCAAACGTTCCAAGATTTTCTCAAAACTCATTAAAGAAATTACCGTGGCGGTAAAAGAGGGCGGTGCCGACCCGGATGGGAATCCGCGTTTGCGTATGGCTATTGCCAATGCCAAAGGTCAGAGTATGCCAAAAGACAACATCGAAAGAGCCATCAGTAAGGGTAAAGATAAAGACGGCGCAAGTTTTTCGGAGGTTATTTATGAAGGCTATCTTTCCCATGGAATTGCCGTTTATCTCGAGTGTACAACCGACAACCTGCAAAGAACGGTTTCTAACATTCGTGCCATTTTTAATAAATTCAGTGGCAGTCTTGGCACCAACGGCTCTTTGAGTTATTTGTTCGACCACAAAGGTGTTTTCGTTATTCCCAAAGGTGATTTGGATCTGGAGGAGCTTGAAATGGAGCTGATTGATGCCGGTGCAGAGGATATTGAACTGGATGAGGAAGGCTTTTTTAATGTTACCACTTCCATGGAGGATTTTGGCACTATGATGAAAAAGCTTGAAGACTTAGGTATTGAACCTGAAACTGCCGAATTACAGCGTATTCCAAACGATACCAAGACATTGCCCTTAGAGGATGCAATGAAAATAATGAGAGTTATTGACCTGTTTGAAGATGACGATGATGTACAAAAGGTCTTTCATAATTTGGAGATGACCGATGAAATGATGGAAAATATGTAATACCGGTTGTTCATTCTAAAAAAGCCTGCCAAATTTTTTTTGGCAGGCTTTTTTAGAATAAGTCTCCTTAAGATAAAGACCACTTTACCAACTCGTACGTGTCGGCGGCAATCATAAGCTCTTCTTCAGTAGGAACTACCATCACTTTTACTTTTGAATTTTTGGTGGAGAGGATTGTTTCCTGTCCGCGTATGTCCATCATGTTCTCATCCAACTCGATGCCGAGGAATTCCATGTTGGAAAGAATTTTTCTCCGGGTTTCTGTATCATTTTCACCGATTCCGCCTGTAAAAATGAGCACATCCACGCCCCCCAGTGCAGCAGCATACGAACCAATATATTTTTTCACCCGGTAGGCAAACATTTCCAGTGCGATTTTTGCACGTTCATTGCCCTGAGCGGCTGCTTCTTCTATGTTGCGCATATCGGACGAAACGCCTGAAATGCCAAGCATACCCGAGAATTTGTTCAGTAAAGTGCGTGTATAGCCAATGGATGTTTTTTCTTTTTCGGCAATAAACAAGAGAGCACCTGGGTCAAGGTCACCCGTACGAGTCCCCATAATCAAACCCTCGGTTGGTGTCATTCCCATGGAGGTGTCGTATGATTTTCCGTCTTTTATGGCATCTACCGATGCCCCGTTGCCGAGGTGACAGCTGATGATTTTCTGCTTTTCATAATCTACATTCAGTATTTCGCAGGCTCTGTGCGAAACATAATTGTGGCTGGTACCGTGAAAACCGTAACGCCTTATTTTGTACTTCTCATAAAGAACATAAGGAATACCGTAGAGAAAAACATGTGGCGGCATGGTTTGGTGAAAAGCTGTGTCGAAAACACCTACCTGAGGTACCTGTGGCAGCAATTGTTGCATGGCATAAATCCCTTTCAGGTTGGGCGGATTATGCAGGGGAGCCAGCTCGGAAGAGCGTTCAAGTGCATCAATCACTTCATCGGTAATCAGGACGCTGTCACTGAATTCTTCGGCTCCGTGTACAACACGATGTCCGATAGCGGTAATTTCCTCCATGTTTTTAAGACTTCCGTACTCTTCGCTGATTAAAATCCCGAGCAGGTACTCAATTCCCTGCTGGTGATCCAGTATTTCACCTTCTATTATTTTCACCGGGTCATTATTACGGCTGTGTTTAATAACGCTTCCCTTAAGCCCTATTTTTTCAACTATTCCTTTTGCTATAATTTCTTTGGAAGGCATGTTTACCAGCTCATATTTTATGGATGAGCTACCACAATTTAAAACTATAATTTTCATTTTCTTCCTGTTTTCACTTAATTAATAATGGCACACGATACGGTGTTTCCCACAGGTCTGTCACCTTCGTAATTGTAAAATCCTTTTTTGGTCTGAAGGCCGAGATAGTTGGCTCTGACCAGTCGTTTAATAATAGGTGAAGCCTTATATTTTTTGTCGCCATACTCCTGATACAGGTTATCCATATACTTTAGGATTTTGTCCAGCCCGATTTTGTCGGCAATCTCAAATGGCCCGTAAATGTATCCGGTAGTCTCTTTCATGGTCTCATCAATATCGGAGATGGAGGCAACTCCTTCCATGAGTATCTCACAGGCTTCGTTGATGAGTGGAATCAGGATTCGTGTAGAGATATTTCCGGGGGATTCATTGATATGAATTGCTTTTTTGTTAATCATTCTTAAAAACCGGCTTATTTTATCATAAGTTTCATCCGATGTTTGGCGACCTTTCACTACTTCCACAATATTGGTTTTATCGATAGGTTCAATGAAATGTACCCCAATGGCTCTTTCCGGGTGTTTTAATACGACAGCGAGGTCGGAGATGATTAATGTGGAGAGGTCGGATGAGATTATGGCTTTATCGCTTACAACACTTTCCACCTTTTGAAACAGTTCTTTCCGCAGGCTTAGCAAAGTTCCTTTCTGACGTGAGCTGATGGTTTCAATAATCAGATCGCAGTTTCTCAGGCCATTATAATCGGTAGTGCCTTTGATGCGGGACAGTATTAATTTTTTCTCCGAAGAGGTTATCCCCCATTGGGCAATCACTCCGTCCAGTTGTCCTTCAATGTCGTGGTAGATTTCTTTCAGGCGTTCTTCGGTTAAGTCCAAAAAAACAACATCCATACCATACTGAGCCACGATACGTGTAATAACCTGCCCTACAGAGCCGCAGCCCATTATACCTACAGTTTGGATATTTCCTTTGGGTTTAAGACGCCCGCCGAGGCTAAATTGAACTAATTCGCTCATTTTTATAATTTTAATGGTTTTCTATATACGTTATTTATCGTTGTACAGACCGTTGGCCTGATTAGCGGTAATGGCAATCATGTTGATAATATCGTCAACGGAACAGCCTCGTGAAAGGTCGTTGATGGGTGCTGCAAGTCCTTGCAAAACCGGACCTACAGCTTTAGCTCCGGCCAGCCGCTGCACCAGTTTGTAAGCAATATTTCCCGATTCCAGTGAGGGGAATACCAACACGTTGGCCCTGCCTGCAATAGAGGATCCAGGTGCTTTTTTTTGTCCGATAGTCTCAACAATGGCAGCGTCGGCCTGCAATTCTCCATCAATTTGCAGGGAAGGATTCATCTCTTTGGCTATTTTCATGGCCTCCACAACTTTATCCACCTTTTCATGTTTGGCACTACCTTTGGTAGAGAAACTCAGCATGGCTACCCGCGGTTCGATACCGGCAATATTTTTGGCTGTTTTGGCTGATTCCACAGCAATTTCTGCCAGCTCGCGTGTCGATGGATCCGGATTTACGGCACAGTCGGCAAAAACGATTACCCCGTCTGTTCCAAAACTCTTATCTTTTAAAATCATGATAAAAGCTCCGGATACGGCACTTACTCCCGGCAGTGTCTTGATAATTTGAAAAGCAGGACGCAGTACATCTCCGGTAGCATGTTCGGCACCGCTGACTTCTCCATCGGCTATGCCGTCTTTGATAAGCAGTGTTGAGAGAAATAAAGGTTCTTCTACCAGTTTCATGGCTTCTTCAAAAGTCATTCCTTTTTTCTTGCGTATCCCGGCCAGCATGTGGGCATAGTATTCTTTTTGCGGATGATCTGCCGGGTCGATAATGGTAGCTTCTTCAATGTGAATTAAGCCAAAAGAAGCCGCAATACTTATAATTTCAGCTTTGTTTCCCAACAAAATAATGGAAGCAATTTTTTCTTTGAGAACATAGTCGGCTGCACGCAGATTGCGCTCTTCGGTGCCTTCGGGCAGGACAATGATTTTCCCTGCCTGGCGAGCCATTTTATGAATTTTATCGATTAATTCCATTCTATTTCAACTTTTAAAGTTACTGCTGCAAAAGTATTACTAATTTTGTTCCGGTTTTTACTATAGTTAATTTTTTAACAAAATATTTTCATTATTTATAAAAACTTTATAATCAGTTTTGTACGGTATGTTCAGCACGTTTGGGGTTCATTTGTTTTTTGGTAGGGGGATAGTCTGTGTCTTTCTGAGTTTTATGTCGGGTTCTGCTTCTGTTGGTACTGCTACCCATTTATCTGTTGACAGTTTGCATGGAGTTGGTACATTTTTCCAAAAGCAACCGATAGCTGTTCATCCTCAGCTGATTTATACTTCCGGCAACAACTGGATATTTTATATGCTATTTGGGCTGCTGCTGTTGATAGCATTTATCCGCTTTTTTTATCCGTCGGCCACGAGAGCTGTTCTCTCCTGGTTTTCGGGAACCGGTTTTCGGAAAAGTGATGATAACTATAGCAAACCGGGACTGCTTGTACCCTCTTTTCTTATTCTTAATTTTATTATCACCTTTACCTTATTAATTGTTGTAGTACGCATGTACGCCGGAGGCAGACCTGGTAATATTTCCTCGCCGATACAGTTCTGGCTGTTTGCAGCAGGCGGAATAGTTGGATTTTTCCTGTACAATCAAATTTCTGCTTTTCTCATAGGCTTTGTTTTTGACACCGCCGGACAGGCATCTATGCAAATAAAAAATAATGCTGCATGGGCTTACGTAAGTGGCTTATTTCTAACTCCTATGCTGCTAATTTATTTTTATACTCTGAATAGTTTTTTGCTGGGTATCATGATGGCCGGGTCGGTAATTTTGTTGCTGTTCAAGTGGTTTCAGACGGTAAAAGTGGGTCTTACTGCCAGGAGCTTCAATGCGCTTCATTTATTTTTATATCTTTGTGCCGTTGAAATCATACCTCTATTATTGTTGATAAAAGTGTGCATGATATGATTTATTTGAGGGCTAAAAGTCAATAGTAACGGGGTTTTTCGTTTTTGTAGGGGTTAAAAAATCGGGCCATTGAAGATTAAAAATATTTTAGTATCGCAGCCAAAACCGGCAGACATTAGCAAATCGCCTTATGGTGAATTGAGTGATAAGTTTAATCTGAATATTGATTTTCAAAAGTTCATCACTATTGAAGGTGTTTCTGCTCAAGAGTTTAGAATGAATAAGAACTCTTTTAACGGCCACTCGGCTGTTATTCTTACCAGCCGCCACGCAGTAGATCATTTTTTCAGGATAGCCAAAGAGTTACGAAAAGAGATTCCCGATTCACTGAAATATTTTTGCATCTCCGAATCGACAGCCTACTATTTGCAGAAATACGTACAGTATCGTAAACGGAAAATATTTTTTGGGAAGCAGAATTTCAGGGATCTACTGGAAGTGTTGAAAAAGCACAGCGAAGAGACATTTATGGTTCCCTCATCCGATGTGCCTAATCAGGCAATGTTTAAGCTGCTTGACAAAGAGAAGATTAATTACTCCCAAGGCATTATTTATCGTACGGTTCCCAGTGATCTTTCCGGGCTGGACATCAAAAAGTATGACTTACTTATTTTCTTTAGCCCTGGTGGTATCAATTCTCTACTCATCAATTTTCCTGATTATGAGCAGGGGGATCAGCTGATTGCCGCTTTTGGCCCGGCTACGAACAAGTCTGTAAAAGAGGCCGGCCTTACTGTAAATATTACAGCACCTACACAGGCTTCTCCTTCTATGGCTATGGCAATAGATAGTGTCATTACCGAGCGTGAAAAAGAGCGTCGTCGTCGCCGCAGAAAGTAACAGGAATTCTGATTATACGATTATTTACAGTTTATATTTACAGATTGTACCGTATTTGTTCAGCATTTTAGTCTCCGGATTTGTTTCAAAAAGGCCATACAATGTACTCCCTGTTCCGGTCATAGAGGCATACAAAGCACCCTGGCTGATAAGCTCTTCCTTTGTTTTTGCCAGCACAGGATGATCCCGAAAAACAATTTTTTCAAAATCATTGGTCAGCAGATGTTGCCATTTTCTTACGGGCTGATTGACCATCTCCTGCACGGAGATTTCCGATACCTCGGGAACTACTCTTTGGAAAAGTGTATCGGTGGATAAATGTAACCGGGGAATAACCAAAACCAGATAAAGGCCGCTGAGATTAAGATTGCAGGGTTGTACAACTTCTCCTGTTCCGGTTACGAATGCTGGTGTGTTTTGGATAAAAAACGGGCAGTCGCTGCCAAGTTGTGTAGCTAATGCCATAAGTTTTTTATCGGTTATTTTCAGTTGAAAAAAATCGTTCAATCCTTTCATAAAAAAAGAGGCATCTGCCGAGCCGCCACCCAGTCCGCTACCGGCTGGGATATTTTTTAGTAAGCAGATTTCCACCGGAGGGATGTGGAAGTGCCGGTGCAGAAGTTTCCATGTTTTGTTCAGTATATTTTCCGAAACCTTTCCCGGAACAGGCTTTCCAAAGAGGGTAAGTTTAAATTTCAAAGCTTCCCCGAACTCAACTACATCATACAGCGGAACGGGATAAAAAACGCTTTCGATGTTGTGAAAACCATCGGTGCGTTTTGCGGTCACCCGAAGTCCGAGATTAATTTTTGCCGAAGGGAAGAGTATCATAGTCGAAAATTGAAGAACAAAGGTAGTTTTTTTTATAGGAAACACTCTCTCCGCGGCAGAGATGGAAGCGGCAGCCCGCGGCGGCGAAAGCGGATGCGGAGCAGGTAGGCAGGAGCGACTAACAGAAGCTCCCTGAATGCCGTGTCGGAGCACCGCTTTTGCTGCCGTGGCTATAGCGTACAGCTCGCCTGCCGCCCAAAAAGTCCACAATATTTATCCTGTTTTGTTCCTGTCATGCCCCTGGTAAAGTGTTACCAATAAATTCAAAAAATGCACAAGATTCGAAATATTATTTCAGCGGATAGTTTTTCTGTCCCGAATGTTTGCAAAATCTTTTTAAATTTGGGTTCTTTTAATACCCTGTTCAAAAAGCTCATGGCAATTATAGATTCGGTACTCACCTGGTTGATTAAAAAGAGGATGCATCAGATTGACCTTTTTCTGAAGTTTCCTATTGAGGTGCAGCATGACTGGTTTGAGAAGCTGATAACGGCCGGTGCTGCAACGGAGTGGGGCAAAAAATATGACTACGGGAGTATCAGTAGTCCGGAAATTTTCAGGCGACGGGTGCCGGTGAGCAAGTATGAAGATATACAGCCTCTGATAAACAGGATGCGGAGGGGTGAAAAGAATTTGTTGTGGCCGGAAGATATAAAATGGTTTGCCAAATCATCGGGTACGACCGACAACAAAAGCAAGTTTATTCCCATCAGCCAGTCCACCATCGAGGAGTGCCATTTTAAGGCGGGTAAAGATGTGCTGACACTTTACCTGAACAACCATCCCGATTCTGCTATTTTTCAAGGAAAAGGGCTGCTCATGGGCGGAAGCCAGAGTATTCAGGAGGTGAACAACCAGTCCTATTATGAAGGTGACCTTTCGGCAATTTTGATTCATAACATGCCTTACTGGGCGCAGATTATGCGAACACCTTCACTGGCGATTACCTTGATGGATGAATGGGAAAGTAAGCTACAACTTATGGCCGAAGCCACACAGGATCATAATGTTACGAGCCTTTCGGGAGTGCCATCCTGGACGCTGGTTTTGATGCGAAAAGTACTTGAACTGGCGGGAAAAGAAACAATTCCGGAGGTGTGGCCGGATCTGGAGGTCTTTTTTCACGGGGGTGTCAGCTTTGAGCCTTACCGTGAGCAGTTTGCCGCTTTGATTCCCAACGCCGACATGCGATATTTTGAAACGTACAATGCTTCTGAAGGTTTTTTCGGCATTCAGGACAGAAGTGATGCCAACGATATGCTGCTGATGCTGGACTATGGTATTTTTTATGAGTTTGTACCCATGGATCAGGTGGGGCTGGCTTTTCCGGAATCACTGGGGTTGGATGAGGTTCGGCTGAACATCAGTTATGCTATGGTGATATCCACAAATTCAGGACTTTGGCGGTATTTGATTGGCGACACCATTCGGTTTACGTCTTTGTCTCCGTACAGGATACAAATTACGGGACGCACCAAGAATTTTATTAATATTGTTGGTGAAGAGCTGATGGTGGACAATGCGGAAAAAGCCCTTGCCACAGCCTGCTCCAAAACCGGTGCAGCCATCAGGGAATATACAGCGGCTCCTTTGTACGTGTCTGATAGTATTCAACATGAGTGGCTGATTGAATTTGAGAAGAGACCGGATAACTTTGACTTCTTTGCAGAACTCTTTGATAATGCGCTCAAAGCATTAAACTCAGATTACGAGGCCAAAAGATATCACGATTTAGTGTTGAAACCACCGTTGATAAGATCGATGAAAAAAGGGGCGTTTTATTCCTGGATGAAACGAAACAATAAGTTGGGCGGACAGCACAAAATTCCCCGTTTGCACAACAGCCGGAATTTTGTGGATGAAATATTGGAAAACAGCAGAATTACAAAAAAGAATTTTAATATATAAATCATAATATAATGCACATTGCTATTGCCGGAAATATAGGTTCGGGAAAGACAACCCTGACGAAAATCTTATCGAAACATTATGGCTGGAGAGCCCATTATGAAGACGTTGATCACAACCCTTACCTACAAAGTTTTTATGACGACATGCAACGATGGTCCTTTAACCTTCAGGTTTATTTTCTGAACAGTCGTTTCCGCCAGGTAGTGGAAATAAGACGGGGTAACAAAAAAGTGATACAGGATCGCAGTATTTACGAGGATGCTTATATTTTTGCTCCAAACCTGCATGATATGAACCTCATGTCCACCCGTGATTTTGAGAATTACAGCTCGCTTTTTGAGCTGATGAGCTCCTTTATCCAACCGCCTGATTTGCTGATTTACCTCCGGGCTTCTGTCCCGACGCTGGTAGATCAAATCCAGAAACGGGGCAGAGAGTATGAAGAAGCTATCCGGCTCGACTATCTGAAACTGCTCAACGAGCGTTATGAAGCCTGGATTTCCAAATATAAACAGGGAAAACTATTGATTATCAATGTGGACAAACTTGACTTTTCCGTACCCGAAGATATTGGAGTGGTTATTGAAAAAATTGATGCCGAAATAAACGGCTTGTTTTAAATTAAGAAATGGGTATGAAAGTCCTTGGTATTATTCCCTCACGTTATGCTTCAACACGGTTTCCCGGAAAACCGTTGGCTGATATTTGTGGAAAAACCATGGTGCAGCGGGTTTATGAGCAGGCAAATGCTACGGTAGATGTTGAGCAGGTAGTGGTGGCCACCGATGATAAGCGTATTGTACAGCATGTGAAAAACTTTGGTGGTAATGTAATGCTCACCGGCAGTAACCATGCCAACGGCACTTCGCGTTGTCTTGAAGTGGTGGAAAAACTGGAAAAGCAGGGACACTATTTTGATGTGGTTATGAATATTCAGGGTGATGAGCCGTTGATACAGCCTGACCAAATCAGTCAGCTTATTGCTCTGTTTTCGAATGAGACAACTGATATAGCCACGCTTGCTCACCGGATAAGGGAGGTGGAAGAATTGATGAATCCCAATGTGGTGAAGGTGGTGACCGGAACACAGCAACAGGCACTTTATTTCAGCCGGCAGGCAATCCCTTTTGTGCGGGGCGAAAATCCGGAAAACAGGCTAGGGAAAATAGATTTTTACAAACATTTGGGTATTTATGCTTACCGTACATCGGTGCTGAAGAAAATTGTTTTGCTACCGCCGGGGAAGCTGGAACAGGCCGAAAAACTTGAACAACTCAGGTGGTTGGAAAATGGCTTTGTAATTAAGGTGGGAATTACTGATTATGAGGGCGTTGGGGTGGATACTCCGGAAGACCTCGCAAAACTTATTAACAAAATTTGCAATGAGTAACAACAGTGATTACCTTAGCAGGTTCAAGCTTTCACACACTAAAAGTAATGTATTATGAAGATAGCCAGATATATAGGTGATTTACTGTATGATTATGAGTGCGTAGTCATACCGGGGCTGGGAGGTTTTTTGACCAACGACAAATCAGCTTCCATTCAGCCCAACACGCATCACTTCCATCCACCATTTAAGCAGGTGATGTTTAATGCTTATCTGAAAACCAACGATGGACTTTTGGTGAACTACATTGCCCGTGAGGAAAATATCTCTTACAAGGAGGCCAAGGCGCAGGTGGATAAGTTTGTCTATTTGTGTGATAATGCACTGAAATCAGGAAAAAGAATTAACTTTCACAAGGTTGGCAGTCTCTACCTGAACAAAAATGAAAAGATTGTTTTTGAACAAGCCGATACCATTAATTACAATGCTGATGCTTTTGGGCTTACCGGTTTTGTTTCTCCGGCCATTCGCCGTGCCAATGCGGAGGAAAAACTGCGTGAAGTGGTGGGAGTAGGCCACGAAAAGAAAGTCACTGTTGCAAAAGAGATTAAAAAGAAGGATCGAAAAGCAGTTTCCACTTCTGATACTACCGAACAAAAGCATGCAAAATTGATCGCCTCACGTACAAAATCCCCATACAAAACACAATTAGTATTTCTGGTTACATTGATTATCGCCATGATGGTTGGCTGGGGCTTTATGAACAAGGACATGGTCAATACTTATTATAATAACTATTCATCAGTGATTCCGCTTTTTTATTCCCAGCCTAATGCTTATGTGATAAACAACATTGACAAGGTTCCTATTGCCAGGATGAGCAGTAGCAGGTTTGGCTCGTGGTGGATAAGCCTTTTTGAGAAAAGTGAAGCAAAAACCCTGCCCAAAGCGTTAAAAAAAGAACCCGTAACCATCAAAAACCCGGAAGCCGTTGTGGTTCGGAACAAAGCCAAATTATCAACACCTGTTGTTAAAATGAAAAAGAGCACAGTCACTGCTTTGGTGAATTCTGGAAAAGAGGCCTCTATAACGTCGAATGTTGCTGACAAACCATTGACGGAAAATGTGGCTTCGACGCCTGTTTCAACAAAACGTATGGTAAACAGTCAGCGGTTTTACATCATTGCAGGTGCTTTTAAAGATACGCACAATATGCAGATGCTGATCCGCTCATTGAAAAGTAAGGGGTACAAAGCTGTTGAAGCAGGTGTTACACGTTACGGATTGCATCGTGTCGCCTTTACAGCTTTTGCTAACCGTCTGCTTGCCGAAAGACAACTGCCGGTTATTCGTAAAAATGAAAACCCTTCTGCCTGGATTTTGGCTAAATAGAAAAACTTACAGTTTGGGAAACAAGAATAAACTTCAGCGGTTTGCCGAGAACCTCACCTTTTCCAACCTTTTTCAATACCGCTATGAAGAAGTCATCAACGGCTTTTTTCTGAAAGGAAAATGGAAACAGGATTTTTTTAAAAATGACTATCCGTTGACTTTGGAGCTGGGCTGTGGAAAAGGCGAATACGCGGTTGGTATGGCACGACGGTATCCCGAAAGGAATTTTATCGGGGTGGATATTAAAGGTGCTCGTATGTGGCGAGGGCTGAGAACAGCTCAGGATGAAGAGCTGAAGAATGTTGCTTTTGTCCGGACACGCATTGAACTGTCAGAATATTATTTTGGCCGGCAGGAGGTGGATGAGTTGTGGATTACTTTTCCCGACCCGCAGGTAAAAGCTATTAGAGAACGTAAACGGCTCACCTCTCCGCGGTTTCTGGAACGATACGCACATTTTTTGAAACCGGATGCCATTATTCATCTCAAAACAGATGCTCTGGTACTTTTCGACTACACACGCGAAGTGATTGAACAGGATGGTCATATCCTACTTGAAGCCAACGAAGATATTTACGGCTCCGGAATAAACAGCGAAGTTACCCAAATTCAGACCTTTTACGAAAAAAAATGGTTGGAACATGGAACCAAAATAAGATACCTTGCTTTTAAACTGAATCCGGAACTCTTTCAGAAAACCAAATAAAAATGTCACAGGATACCGGCTTTTTCCAAAAAGTATATGATGTCGTCCGTCAGATACCATACGGGCGTGTTACCTCGTATGGTGCTGTGGCCGAATATCTTGGCAGCAAAGGCTCAGCACGTATGGTTGGATGGGCGCTTAACGGATCCAAATACCGTTTGGAGGGAATTCCTGCTCACCGTGTGGTCAACCGGCAGGGTTTGCTGAGCGGAAAACGTGCTTTCGGGGGACAAAATACCATGAGAGATCTGCTGATAAGTGAGGGTGCTCAGGTGGAAAATGACAAAATTCTGAATTTTAAAGAATTATTCTGGAACCCGGCCAAAGAGCTGTAATTAGGGAAATCCGGGTCTGTTATTATTCCTTTGAGGTTTTTTAGGAAATTTCAGCACGGCTGTTTGGCTTAAATCTTCTATTTTAGCAAAAAATTAATTTCATGAATAACGGGCTGGTTATCATTCCCACATTTAACGAAAAGGAAAATATTGAAGATATTATCCGTACGGTCTTTAATTTAAAGACTCCATTTGATATTCTGGTAGTGGAGGACAATAGCCCTGATGGGACTGCTGCTATCGTAAAACAGCTGATGGCTGAATTTCCAGACAGACTTAACATACTTGAGAGGGAAGGAAAACTTGGGCTGGGCACGGCTTATATTACCGGCTTTAAATGGGCGTTGCAGCGTGATTACGACTATATCTTTGAGATGGATGCCGATTTTTCCCATAATCCGACTGATTTGGAAAAATTGTTTTTCAGTCTTCACAACGGTGATGCAGATGTGGTCATTGGCTCTCGCTATATTTCCGGCGTGAATGTGGTCAACTGGCCCATGGGACGTGTACTGATGTCTTATTATGCCTCAGCTTACGTACGGCTGGTAACAGGAATGAAGATCCGTGATACTACTGCCGGTTTTGTGGGCTGGAAACGGAAAGTGCTGGAAGCCATCGACTTCGATAAAATAAAATTTGTGGGTTATGCTTTTCAAATTGAAATGAAGTTTACGGCTATCAAGTTGGATTTTAAGGTGGTAGAAATTCCTATAATCTTTACAGACCGCACAAAGGGAGAATCGAAAATGAACAACAGTATCTTCCGTGAGGCTGTTCTTGGTGTGATAAGCCTGAGGAAACGTGGTATGATGGGGAAAATAAAACCGAGAAAACAGACCTGATTTTTTATCTGATGTATCCGAAATTTATCATAAAACAAGCCCGTATTGTCAACGAAGGACGTCAGTTTACCGGAGATGTATATGTCAGAGGGGGAATCATTGAAAAGGTTTTGGAAGGTGAAAATTTATCAGCCGAAAAGGGCTGGGCAATAATTCTTGCCGATGGTCTCTGGTTACTGCCTGGTGTCATTGATGACCATGTCCACTTTCGGGAACCGGGGCTGGAATACAAAGCCGATATTTTTACCGAAAGCCGTGCTGCCGTAGCTGGCGGAGTAACCAGCTTTATGGAAATGCCCAACACCGACCCGCCGGCTTTGACACAGGAGCTGCTGGAGAAGAAATATGCGCTGGCTGCACAAAAATCGCTGGCCAATTACTCCTTTTATATCGGTGCTTCCAACGATAACCTGAAGGAGGTGTTGAGAACAGACCCGACACGGGTTTGCGGCGTAAAAGTCTTTATGGGTTCTTCCACCGGGAATATATTAATGGATGACGAAAAAGCGCTGGAGGCCATCTTTGCAAAGGTTCCTATGCTCATTGCTACACATTGCGAAGATGAGAATACCATTCAAAACAACAATGCTAAATTTTATAAAGCACTGGGAATGAAAGCTAATGCTTCTATCCATCCGAAGATACGTACTGCGCGGGCCTGTTATCTATCTTCTTCAAAAGCTGTTTCTCTGGCACGGAAATTTGGTACACGACTTCATATTCTACATCTCTCCACCGCCGGTGAAATGGAACTCTTCGACAATAGTATCCCGTTGAAAGAGAAAAAGATAACGGCAGAAGTTTGCGTGCATCACCTTTGGTTTTCCGAGAAAGATTATCACGCCAGGGGCAACCTTGTGAAATGGAATCCGGCGATAAAGACCGAAGCTGACCGCAAGGCGCTGTTTGAAGCACTGCTGGATGACCGTCTGGATGTGGTGGCTACTGACCATGCACCACATGCACTGGAAGAAAAGCAGCGTCCCTATTTCCAAGCGCCTTCGGGCGGACCCATGGTGCAACATTCTCTGATGGCCATGCTGGAATTTGTTCACCAAAAGAAAATTTCGATAGAGAAAGTGGTGGAGAAAATGTGCCACAATCCGGCTGTCTTGTTCAGTATTAAAAATCGTGGGTTTATTCGTCCGGGCTATGCTGCCGACCTGGTGCTGGTGGATAGGAACAAAACATGGAAAGTCAAAAAATCCAATATCCTGTATAAATGTGGCTGGTCGCCACTCGAAGGAACCCGTTTTCATTCGCAGGTGCAAATGACCTTCGTCAACGGGCAACTTGTTTATGACCGTGGTATCATCCATGAAAACATCCGTGGTGAGCGGCTGCTTTTTTCAGAAAGATAGTATGATTTCCCCGTTTTACTACATTTTCATCGAAACTTTTAATTGTTTATCCCCTCTTTTGCTTCCATAGAAATGATATTTTTGCAAAAAAAATTATATACGTGATATCGGTTAGTAATCTTATTATGGAGTTCGGCGGAGAGCCGATTTTTAAAAGCGTTTCGTTTCATATTGGAAACAAAGAGCGTCTTGGCCTGGCAGGAAATAACGGTGCCGGAAAAACTACGCTACTGCGGATTTTGATAGGTGAACAAGAGCCGACGGGCGGTGAAGTGATTATCCCTGAAAGTGAGACCATTGGCTATCTGCCACAGGAAAAACAAATCAGAAGCAGCAAAAATGTTCTACAAGAGACATTGTCCGTATTTTCATTTCTGACCAACCTGAAAAAGGAACTCGATGATATTCAGCATCAGCTTTCTACCCGTACCGATTACGAAAGCGATGCTTATGTTAAACTATACGAAAGACTGGAAGAAATACATCATCTTCTGGCGATAAACGAAGATGATAAACAGGAGGGGAGAGCCATAAAAGTACTGAAAGGACTTGGCTTTATGGAGGGAGAATTCACAAAGCCTGTAAGTGGTTTAAGCCTGGGTTGGCAAATGCGTATTGAGCTGGCCAAACTGCTGTTGCTACAACCTACACTTTTACTACTCGATGAGCCAACTAACCATTTGGATATTGATGCTATCCAATGGCTTGAAAATTTCCTGAAAACCTATCGTGGTTCGGTTTTGCTGGTATCGCACGATCGTAGTTTTCTGGATAGCCTTACCACCCGCACACTGGAAATCAACAACGGGAAAATTTATGATTACAAAGTTTCTTATTCAAAATATTTACAATTGAGTCAGGAACGGGTGGAGCAACAGCAGGCCGTGTTTTCCAATCAGCAAAAGCAAATTAAAGAATTAGAAAATTTCATTGAACGTTTTCGTTACAAAGCCACCAAAGCCCGCCAGGTTCAATCGAGGCTGAAACAACTGGAGAAAATGGAAAAAGCGGAGGTGGACGAGCGGGACAACTCTGGTATTCATTTTCGTTTTCCGGCAGCTCCGCGTAGCGGTAAAGTTGTGCTGGAGGGTAAAAATGTTTCAAAATGGTATGGCGACAAACAAGTATTGAAATCATTGGAATTTCAGGTTATTAAAGGTGATAAGATTGTCTTCGTAGGCCGAAATGGTGAAGGGAAAACTACTTTATCAAAAATTATAGCCCGCCAGTTGGATTACGAAGGGGAGATAAAATATGGACACAATGTTCAAATCGCTTACTACGCACAGGATCAGTGGGAGATGCTCAATCCTTCAAAGACTGTTTTTGAAACGGTAGATGACATAGCTGTAGGCAATGTCCGAACGCGGCTGAACGCTATTCTGGGTGCTTTTCTGTTTCGGGGTGAGGATATCAATAAAAGAGTCAGTGTGCTTTCGGGAGGTGAGAAAGCACGCTTATCATTGGCGAGATTGTTGCTCAGCCCTTCCAATTTGCTCATCCTTGATGAGCCGACCAACCATCTGGATATGCTCTCCAAAGATATCCTTAAAAATGCGCTGCTGCAATATGATGGTACCCTTATTCTGGTGTCGCACGACAGGGACTTTTTGCAGGGGCTTAGCGAACACTTTTTTGAATTCAGAAACCATAAACTGAAGGAATTTCGCGGGACGCTTAACGAATATCTCGCCAAGAAAAATATTGAACAACTGAAAGAGTTGGAAGCTGTCGAAAAGCCAAAAGTAACAAAGGCAGAAGCCAAAGAACAAAAACAGGATTGGCATCAGCGAAAAGAGAAAGAGCACCGATTACGCAAATTGCGGAAAGTGCTGGAGGAGATGGAACAAAAAATTGAAGAAACGGAACATGCTCTGGCGAAGATAAATGAAAAACTTTCACAACCGGACAAATATGCTGATGCCATGAAAGATGGAACACTCTATAAGGTGCACAGTGACATGCAGGGACAGCTGGATACCTATTATGCCCGTTGGGAAGAATTACAATTGAAACTGGAATAATAAAAATCTATTTCTTCCGGTCCATCATGGTTTGTGCGAGATTTCTCAAAGGTTGTTTTCGCTCTTCAGGAAGCTCAATGGCATCTAGCTTTTCCATTCCCTTGTCAAGATAAATGCAAATAGCATCATTGGTCATCTTCTCAATATCCAATTCATCAAATATTTTCCTGAAAGAATGGATTTTTTCTTCTTCGGAAAGTTTTTTTTCATGGAAATAGTCAATCAGGATACCTTTGGTTTTCGGATCAGCAGTAGCTAATGCATTGAGGAAAAGATAGGTCTTTTTGTTTTCAAGAATATCCTGCCCTGTTCTCTTTCCGAAGACCTCTTCACTACCATATAAATCCAACAAATCATCTTTCAGCTGAAAGCCCATGCCCACATTGATGCCAAAATCATAAATAAGCTGTCTGTTCTTTTCAGATGCACCGGCAATGAGGGCTCCTATTTTTAAACTTGCGCCAAAAAGCACCGCTGTCTTTAATCGGATCATCTCAAGATAATCATCCAGTGAAACATCTTTTCGCTGTTCAAAGTTCAAATCCATCTGCTGCCCTTCACAGGCCTCTAACGCAGTTTTGTTAAATATTTTTAAGATATCGGGCAGTTGATAAACTTCTGACTGGAGAGTATAGTTATAGGCCAAAACGAAGAGAGCATCTCCGGCAAGGATGGCTAGTTTTGGGTTCCACTTTTTAAAAACAGTCTCTTTTCCATGCCTTATGGGCGACTGATCCATTAAGTCATCATGAATCAATGTAAAGTTGTGTAACAGCTCAATAGCCAGAGCCTGTGGCAATGCCTTTTCTATGTCACCATCAAAAAGGTCACAGGCCATAAGGGTGAAAATAGGCCGAAGTCGCTTACCACTCTGAGAAATGCTATATACAATAGGCTCATACAATTCTTTGGGATTATTGCTGAAGCTTTGCTTCTCCAAATGACTGGAAAAAACCCCATATAACTTATCGTAACTATACACCCTCTCTATTTTTAATTTATTAAATCTATTAAATATTGACCATATCCGCTTTTCATAAGTGGAATGGCAATTTTACGTAACTGTTCCGCACTAATGAATCCTTTGTTGTAAGCAATCTCTTCGAGACATCCGATTTTCTGGTTCTGGCGCTCCTGAATAACTTCCACAAACTGGGAAGCTTGTGTCAATGAAGAGAACGTCCCGGTGTCGAGCCAGGCTGTCCCGCGGCTAAGCATACCGACTTTAAGTTTGCCTGCATTCAGATAATATTTGTTAATATCTGTAATTTCATACTCTCCCCTGGGGCTTGGCTTTAGGTTTTTGGCAACCTCAACAACAGAATTATCGTAAAAATATAAACCGGGAACCGCATAATGTGATTTGGGATGTTCCGGTTTCTCTTCAATGGAAAGAGCATTCATTTCGGTGTCAAATTCCACGACACCATAGCGTTCCGGATCGCTTACGTGATAGGCAAAAACGATGCCGCCATCAGGATTTGTACTGTCTATGAGCAGTTGTTGCAGACCGCTGCCGTAGAAAATGTTGTCTCCCAAGACCAGAGCTACATTCTCATCTCCGATAAACTTTTCTCCAATCACAAAAGCCTGTGCCAGCCCGTTGGGCTCGTGCTGAACGGCATACTCAAACCGGCAACCGATTTGGGAGCCGTCGCCTAGCAGTAATTTAAAATTGGGCGTGTCGTGCGGTGTAGAAATGATAAGAATATCCTTAATACCGGCCATAAGCAGAATCGACAGGGGATAGTAAATCATGGGCTTATCGTAAACCGGCATAAGCTGCTTGCTGACGGCAAGTGTAAGTGGGTGCAGGCGTGTTCCGGATCCCCCGGCCAGTATAATTCCTTTCATAATCTTATTGTTTTTTCTTGTTCTCTAATTCCTCACGGACAACTTTATCCAATTCATCATGTTTCTCTTCCACAAAAACCTCTATGTCTGCTTTCTTAAACGATTTTGTGAGTAGCCACTTGTCAAGCGTAAGCAACAACGAGGGAAGTACAATCAGGTTCGTAAGCAAAGCTATCAGAAGTGTAAACGAAACGAGATAACCCAGCGCTTCAGTACCGCCAAATGAAGAGAATGTGAAGATGTAAAAGCCAAAAAACAGCACGGTAACTGAAAATATCATGCTATATCCGGCTTCATATAGCGCCCCGACAACTGATTTTTGGACATTCCACCGGTTTGTTTTCAAATGTAACCGGTAGCGAGATAAGTAGTGAATTGTATTATCCACGCTGATCCCCAGTGCAATACTGAAAATGATAATGGTAGAAGGCTTTATGGAAATACCAAAATATCCCATCATGCCGGCTGTAAGGACAAGCGGAATCATATTGGGGATAAGGGAAATGATGATCATCTTGACCGATGAGAAAATGAAAGACATGAGTAATGTAATGATGCCAATCGCAAGTAATAGGCTGAAAGCTAAGTTTTTAACGAGGTAATTTGTGCTTTTTAGAAAGACCACACTGGTGCCGGTCAGGTGCACTTTATATTTTGAAGGGGGAAAAATTTTGTTGATTCTTGGCCTGAGCGTATGGATAATACTATCAATTTCGTTGGTTCCGATGTTTGCCATCAGTACGGAGATTCTTGTAATTCGGAAAGTAGAATCCACAAATGAGCTGAGTAAACCTCGTTTTTTGCTACGTGCCTTTCGCTTAAAGTCGGGGATGTAGCTCAGAATAAAATTCTTTTCCTGACTGTTGGGCAGAGAATACATTTTTGGATTACCATGGTAGAAAGCCTGTTTGGCTGATTTCACAAGAGAGACAATAGATACCGGACGGGCAAATTCGGGATACAAAGCCAAAGTATCTTGCAATTGCTCCAGTTTTCGCAAGTTGTATAACCGTAGTAGTCCTCCTTTCTTTTCTGTGTTAACGGTAATTTCTAAAGGCATAACACCTTTAAAGTTCTTCTCCATAAAAAGCAGATCCTTTTGAAGCTTATTTTTCTTGGAGATATCATCTACTATGGAGCCTGATGTACGCAATCTGGTAATTCCATACGCACCGATAATTATTAATAAAACTGTAACAATGTAAATAATTGGCCTGTATCTGAATATCAGCTTGTTCACGGCATTTAGTATCTTGGTGGCAAAACCCCTGTCGCTGTTTAGATGTTTCAGATGTCGAGACTTGGGAACTGGAAAATAACTGAATAATATGGGCAACATCAACATGGAAAGCACATAAATAGCCATAATATTGAGTGTGGCCACAATGCCAAATTCCACAAGGAAAGTGTTTGAAGTTACCATAAAAGAACCAAAACCGGCTGCCGTAGTGGCATTTGTAAGCAAGTTAGCTTTTCCAATGCGCACAATCATACGCGACAGTGCGCGGGCTTTATTCCCATGAATACGTATCTCATCGAGGTATTTGTTCAACAGAAAGATGGAGTTTTCCACTCCGATAACGATAAGCAAAGGAGGTAAAACACCGGTGAGAATGGTGAATTTATACCCCAGCAGGGTAACTGATCCCATGGCCCATATCACTGCAATTATCACAACAATCATAGCGAAAAAAACCGCCCTGAACGATCGGAACAGGACAAACAGCAAAACGGAAGTAATCAGTGCCGAGAGCAAAACAAAAAGTAATGATTCGTGTAATATCAATGCACTTTGGATAGTTCGGATATACGGAAGTCCCGATTTCCTGACATCCAGGTGATATTTCTCCCCGTATTTTTCCGCTACCTCCGTTATCTTTTTCATCATGGGGATTCTGGCTTTCGAGTTCAGAATATTTTTGTCCACAGTGATCATGATGAGATGCGCATGTGTCTTCCGGTTAAATAACCGGTCTTGATACAGCGGGAGGTTGTAGAGAATATTTTTTATGGAATCAACTTCCTTTTGTGTGGTGGGACGTTGAGGAACCAGATTTTCAAAATCAAATTTATGAAGGCTGTCATCTCTTACCAGAGTGAAAACCCGTGCAGAGGATAGAACCTGTTTCACCCCTTTTATCTTCATGAGGTTCTGGGTGAGGTCGTACCAATCATCAAAATGCTGTAACGTAAACAACTTGGGATCTCTTACAGCAATAAAGCTGACGCTCCCATCGCCACTTTGCCCAAATTCTTTTTTAAAGTTACTATATTCTATACTTGTCGGGTCGGTCGAAGGAAGCATCTTGGCCAGATGGTAGGAAAGCTGAACCTTTGAACCTTCGTATCCCATAAAAACCGTCAGCAACCCAATCACTATCAATATTGCTAACCGGTTTCTTAGGGTAAACCGAACGAGAAATTGCCACATATTATTACTGTTTGTCAAAAATCCACATAGGCTTTTGCGTTGATTTTCAAGATTTAGAATATCACAAAAGCGTCACTTTTTCAGAGGCGCAAAGTTAGCAGATGTTTTCATGTTTGCAAAATATTTGTTGAGGGTCACTTTTCCAAATTTGGCTGTCTGGAAACAAAAGAAGATTGTTGGTAATCAAATCCTGCTCAAGGCTCTTTTTTTAAGATATTTGCGTAATAATTTTTGAGAGATGAAAAAAGTTTTATTTATTGATACCGCTCACCCAACGTTGCAGCAAGGACTTGAAAAACTAGGTTTTCAGTGTGATTATTTTTCTGGTTTTCAGTATGATGACTTTAAGCGAATCATTGGACAGTATGAAGGTGTTATCATCCGCAGTAGGATAAAACTTGACAGTGAGATACTTCTGGCCGCCCGCAACCTGGAGTTTATTGGCAGGGTAGGAGCCGGCATGGAAAATATTGATCTGGCTGCTGCCAAAAAACAGGGTGTCCAATGTCTTAATGCTCCGGAAGGCAACCGAAGTGCCGTAGGAGAACAGGCTGTGGGAATGCTGCTCATGCTTTTTAACAACTTGAAAAAAGGCGATGACGAAGTGCGCCGCGGACTTTGGCTACGCGAAGAAAATCGTGGTGTTGAAATTGAGGGGAAAACCATCGGAATTATTGGCTATGGAAACACGGGAGGCGCTTTTGCCAAAAGACTCAGCGGTTTCGGTGCACAAGTGCTGGCATACGACAAATATAAAACGGGCTTCTCCGACAGGTATGTATCAGAAGTTTCACTGGAAGAACTTTTTACGGAAACAGATATTCTCAGCTTGCATGTCCCGCTAAGAAATGAAACCCATTACATGGTCAACAGTGATTTTCTTGGTAGCTTTCAGAAAAATATCTGGCTTATCAACACTTCTCGGGGCAAAGTGGTGAAAACGGAGGACTTGGTAGTTGCTTTAAAATCGGGTAAAGTGTTGGGGGCATGTCTTGATGTGCTGGAATTTGAAGGCCTTTCTTTTGAAAATCTGGAATCGGATAACCTTCCCAAAGCTTTTTCCGAATTAGTCAAAATGCAAAATGTCATTCTCTCCCCGCATGTGGCTGGCTGGACGCACGAATCAAACCTGAAACTCGCCGCCACCATTGTGGAAAAGGTGAAGATATTCTATAATATCAGGTAAGCGGAACGGATTGAAAAAATCATCTCCTTCTTCTGCAAGCAGGGAGCGATGTTTCGGTTGATTACGCAAATATAAGGATTTATCCTATTTGTATTATCCGCTTAATATGGGATGGGTACGTGATAGGATAACATTATAAAAGCACAACTGAGCCCTTAAATCCTGCAGTGTTTTCAGATTGTTATTTTTTTACAAATTCAACTCTTCTGTTTAGCTTTTTACCTTCTTCCGTTTCATTCGTTGATACCGGGGATAGAGGTCCCACCCCTTGTGCATCCAGTCTGTCCGAAGAAATGGAATGATTAGCTTGAAGATAGGTTACGACGGCTTTTGCCCGATTTAAAGAGAGTTTGCTGTTGAACTCAAATGAGCCATCTGAATCGGTGTGCCCCACCACCCAGCAAGTGATATCGGGGTTTTCTTTTAGAAATAATGCAATTTGTTCTAATGACTCCGTAGATTCTGGCTTTATAATGGATTTACCCACATCAAAATAGATTCCATAAATAGCAATTTTACCCTCAGCCTGAATTTTTTCTTTTATCAAATCGGCTTTAATCACAATGTCTTGCGTCATGGGTTCTCTCTCAATAATCGTCAATGTATAGCGTCTTCCGTTGTCTGGAGCTGTTTTCACTTCTACCCATACTTCTCTGCCTTGTAAAGTTTTGAGATAGTAATCCCCAAAATATGCTTTTCTGTGTTCGAACAAAATTTGACCATTGGCTTTGTTAATAGCATTGGAATAGTTTCTGAGGATTTGTAAATAAGAAGGCTTTTTTACATTTCTGTCAAAAGCATTTTGAAATTCATAACGGATAACTATTTTCCGTCCTTCAACAACCTGCTTTTGGCCTTTAGCAATAGTAAACGCGTGATTGTCAAATTGATAATCCCAATAGTTTAGGATATAATAATCCGGCATTCTACCCAACAAATCATAATCTTTACTTCCCCTGACATCGTTATTTTGTGCTTGTAATAAAAAGATATTCAGCAACGCGAGCATTAAAAGAGTAATTTTTTTCATCTTCTTTAGTATTAGAGTTATTAATAGCTGCCATCATTCTACTGATATGCAAAGTGGCGGATGATTTACCAATTCTGTTTTACTACTGTTTTTTCTGTGAAATATGATTTTTTTTGTGAGCCGTACTGCCAGTTCGGCTATATTTATACGTTTATTGCTATCCAAGATATTTTTTCAGCAACGTAACCATTAAATCAAATTTTATGGGTTTATAAATAATATCATTAAAGCCGGCTTCCTCGGCATCTCCTTTTCCAATGTTCAGTGCCAGCCCGGTTTGAGCTATGAGGGGTAGTGTACTGTCCTCTTTTCGAATGGCTTTGGCAACTTCCAGTCCATTGATTTCCGGCATTTGGATATCAATTAATGCCGCATCAATTTTATTTTTGTAGTTGTGGTATATATCAAGTGCTTCTTTGCCATCTTTTGCATACAGCATCTCCACACCGGTTTTTTTCAACGTCTCCCGAAAGAAAGCAAAAATCTGTTCAACATCATCGGCAATCAACAGTGTTTTACCCACCCAGATATTTTCGGGGAGAACATGCTTCTTCTTCTCTTTTCCCGGGGTGTGGACAGCTGTTTTGTCCCCTGGTTTTTTGTAGGGTATCGTAATAGTAAAGGTACTTCCCTTGCCTGGCTCTGAGTCGAGGGAAACGGAACCACCCATAAAAATTATCAGCCGTTTTACTATGGAAAGACCCAGCCCTGTTCCTCTGAAATTCTGAGTTAGATTTTCTTCCACTTTAGTAAACCGTTCAAAGATAGTCTCCTGCTTATCTTTTGGGATACCAACACCGGTATCCTTTACATAAAATTCAAGCACCGGAAGGTGTCTTGACAGCAACCGGCATCCCATCTCAATTCTACCTTTGTTTGTGAACTTTGTAGCGTTGCTCAGCAGGTTATCCATAATTTGTTTCAACCGTACTTTGTCGGCCATAATAATATCCGGAGTATCTTTCTGTATATTAAGCACTACCTCCACCTGTTTGTTTTTCATCCGGTTAGCAAAAATAGTCTGCAGCTCGTTCATAAATTTTCTCAGAGAGAACTTCTGCTCAAACAATTTTAACTCTCCTGCTTCTTCTTTGGATACCTCCAGAATTTCATCAACGATACTGAGTAGTTGTTCACCACTGTTGATGATAATAGAGGCAAACTCTTTTCTTTCTTCAGCCGTTAAGTTTTCATCCTGCATCAATTCGGCAAAGCCAATTATAGAGTTCATGGGGGTTCTGATCTCATGCGACATATTTGAGAGAAAAGCCATTTTTAATTTTTCGCTTTCTTCGGCATCCTTTCTTGCCACGATAAGCTCTTCTGTGTATCTTTTCATTCGGAGATGGGTGGTGACACGCGCAAGGAGCTCTTCCTTTTTAAAGGGCTTGGTGATATAATCGACAGCACCTGACTGGAAACCTTCTACCAGACTTTTTTTATCTGAGGCTACAGTAACAAAAATTACCGGGATATCTTTGGTGCGTGCATCAGATTTCAGAATCTTGCAAATCTCTAAACCGTTGATATCAGGTAGTTGAATATCCAGCAGAATTAAATCAAAAGGATTTGATTTTGCTTTTTTTATCGCCTGGGGGCCGTTTTCTGCAAAAGCAGCTTTAATACTTGTATTTGATAAGTATTCACGAACCAATTCCCGGGCAGATGCCGAATCGTCAACAACGAGGATATGGAATTTTTCATCAGTCATTTTAGTCTGGGCTTTTCTTCATTTTCAAAAATAAGGAAAATTGAGATAACATTTCATTAATATTGAGCTTATTTATTCACAGAATAAATAATTGAGACACCATGACACCCCCAATCGCTGCTTTCCCGGCTTCTTTTCAGAAAAATATTAACAATCTGTTGGTAATAAAAATCTGCTTTTCTGTCTTGCAGCAACGATTGTGGGTTTAATTTTGGTAAATAAAACGGACTATGCGATTTTTTCCCGATGACATTGATAGTGAAGTGCAGGCACGATTGAATTATAAGCGTCTTGCCGTGTTGTTTCATCCTGATATGGGTGGTGATGAGGAAATTATGCGCGAAATCAATCAGGAGTACGATCTGGTAAAAAAGCGATTGCGGAAATATCGGAAGGGCCTTGACGGCCTGAAAGTAGGCGATGGAGTATTGGTAAATGGGACTGAGTGTGTGGTTACGGCTGTTTTTGAGAAAACTTTTATTGCAAAAGCCAAAGGCCGTCACCGGTTAGCTGTTTTTGAGAAAAAAACAGGCTGTTCTGTTTATGATAAAAAGTATCATGCCAGACTGCCCGGATAATTTTGCACGTTGTTTATTCTGTAACTTTCATGGCGGATTGTTCGTAAATATTAATCTATTTAAAAAATTGATATGCTGGAAATTGAAGAATTTACGGAACATGATAAATCATCTCTGCTGTTTTCAGGCGAACTGAGTGTTGCCAACGTATCTGAACTTCAGCAGCAGTTGCTTAAAGCTGCTTCAAAAGCTTTATATGTTGATGTGAAGGTAGCCAACGTGGAAAATATGGATTTGAGTTTTTTGCAATTGTTGCTTGCGTGGGCACAAAACATGAAGCAGTCCGGGAAAAATCTTATTTTTGACTTTCAGTTGGAAGAGGAGTTTGTACGGATTTTTGATGAGTCCGGTTTCCGGCAGGCGTTCTCCCAATTTTAAAAACGAAGTATCATGCGAAAAAAAACCATACTGTTTGTTGATGATTCGGTAAGTATCAGAATGCTGGTGAAGATGATATTGGAAGATGCAGGTTATCAGGTAATCATGGGCGAAGATGGTCAGGATGCGCTTCCCTGTTTTGATGGCCGGACAATTGATTTGGTGGTTACCGATTTGCACATGCCACGTATGAACGGGCTGGAACTGATTAAAGAAATCAGAAAATACCAAAATTATCGTTTTGTGCCTATTTTGTTTTTAACTACAGAGACAAAACCTGAGCTGAAACAGGAAGCAAAAGCAGCAGGCGCAACGGGATGGATAACGAAACCTTTCGATAGAGAAAAGTTTTTGCAGATTATAAAAAAGGTCATAAGGTAATGGACGATTTAGCCGCAAGCTTTGTGAACGAAGCCAATGAGTTGATCGAAAGCCTTGAAGAGGCGCTCCTGAAACTGGAAACCCATCCGGATGACCAGGAGCAGATAAACACAGCTTTCCGTGTGATGCACTCCCTCAAAGGTACGGGTGCCATGTTTGGCTTTGATGAACTGAGCCTTTTTACACACGAGATGGAGAGTCTGTACGAACTGATACGTTCGGGAAAAAGTAAAATCAATAAAAAGATTATTGATTTTACTTTTCAAAGTATAGACCTTATCCACCGGCTGCTTGATAAGCCTGACGATTCTGAAACACAATCCATGAAAGAGGAACTTTTGGATATATTAAAATCAGAATTTCTTTCGGAGCAGGTTGATGGTAATATCAACCAGGACGAATTCGGAAAACTCACACCTATAACTAAGAAAAATAAGGCATTGGCTACATGGTATATTCATTTTGAACCACATCGTGATATTCTGAAAAATGGTACCCGACCGCTGTATCTTTTGGATGAGCTGGCAGAGTCCGGCCGGTTAAGAGCTTTTTTACATACTGAAAACCTCCCCGATTTCAGACGTCTTAATGTTGAGAATGTTTATGTTTCATGGGATTTACTTCTCGTGACAAATAAAGATAAAAATTTCATAAAAGATGTTTTCATCTTTGTGGAAGACGACAGCCGCATCAAAATAGAAAAGGTGTCGGAGTATGATTTGCTTTCCCATCCCGGTTTTGAAAAACAGGTAAAGAAGCTTCAGCTTTCAGAAAACATCACCGTGGAAAAATTACAACTGTTGTCGGCAGCATTTTCCTTTACTGAGGAAGAAGAAAAAGAACCTGAGAGACTCTCACAACCGGATAAAGTTATTGAAAAGGAAGTAGTTGGAACAGATTCTCCGGAAGTAGAGATTCCATCTGAAAAGAGAGAACGAGAGACATCCGACCAGCCGGAGAAGCAAGATGCCCACACAAAAATCCTTCATGAAACTGTTAGAGTCCCTTCATTCAAGCTCGATGAGCTACTCAATATCATTAGTGAGTTGGTAACAACGCAGGCCAGGCTGGCGCATTACAGCCAATTTCGGGAAGATCCGGAATTGGAAAATATTACGGAAGCTTACGAAAAATTAGCACGACAACTGCGGGAAAATGCGCTGGACTTGCGTCTTATCCCTATTTATACCATTCTGATACGTTTCAAACGGCTGGTGCATGACCTCTCTGCACAAATGAACAAAGAAATTACGCTAAAAACAACAGGTACCGAAACCGAGCTGGACAAATCTATGATTGAAAAGCTATATGATCCCCTGATGCACATTCTGCGTAACAGCATAGACCATGGCATTGAATCGGCCGAAGAGCGGGTAAAAGCCGGAAAACCTTCCCATGGACTTATTCATATTGAAACTTCCTACCGGGGCGCATTCGTACAGATAAAAATTTCGGATGATGGCCGTGGAATAGATACCCGGGAATTAAAGCAGGTAGCTTTAAAGATGGGCTTTGCCAAACCCGGGGTCGAAATATCCCCTAAGGAACTTCTACAACTAATTTTTCAGCCCGGGTTTACCACTTCCAAAAAAGTGAGTAACATTTCCGGCCGTGGTGTGGGTATGGATGTGGTCAGGAGAAATATTGAAGATCTTCGCGGAACCATCGAACTGGAAACGGAAAAAGGAAAAGGTACGACAGTCAGCATTCTATTACCACTGACGCTTTCCATTATCGACGGACTGCTGGTTTATGTGGGAAAAAACCGCTATATTATTCCCATGAACGATGTAAAACAGGTCTTCCCGGTTACACGCAAAGAGCTACAAAAAAGCTTTAACAATGTTATTTCCAAAGATAACCGTCAAATTCAGTTTGTTGATTTGGTGAGCGAGTTTGATGAGAAGGACACCAACCGGAACGAGTTGTACCTGATTGTAGTGGATTACGGTAAAAAGGAGATTGGTTTTGTGATTAATGAAGTGGTAGGCAAATATCAGGCGGTCATCAAGCCGCTGAGCCACATAGCACAAAAACAGGAAATCTTCTCGGGTGCCTCTGTCCTCGGCGACGGAGAAGTGGCTCTTGTTATCGATACAAGCAAGATAATTGATAAATTTATTAATGATTGATAGCCATGGAAAAAAATATTACTAAAACCGGTGAACAAAAACAATCCTACATTTTGTTTTCCCTCGCGGGAGAGTTTTTTACCATCAACGTAAAGTATGTACTCAGAGTACTGGAAGCTATCTCATTTACCAGGATACCGCAAGGCCCTTCGTTTCTGAAGGGAGTTATCAATTTTAATGGCAGCGTTTTACCGGTGGTAGATACCTATCTGAAATTTGGTCTTCCGGCAAAAGAAGACTTCTGCAAATCCCTGATTCTCGTGCTGAACCTGAAAGTGGAAGGGAAGGAGACAACCCTTGGTATTGTGGTTGATGATTCCAACGATGTTTTCGAAGTGCAGGATGCTGACATTAAGCCTTATCCGGCTTTTGGAAACAAATACAATGTGGATTATATCGATGGCGTCATTGAACGAAAAGGACTCTTTATTTTAATTCTAAACCCTGAGAAACTTTTTGAAAAAGAAGCGCTGCCCGACTTTGAGAATAGCCAATTTTCCGAAGGAGATGATGCCAGCGGAAAACAAAAGCATAATAAAAAGTAATGAAATAACATATTTTGAAATTTTTGTAAAAAACGATAAAGATGAAAAGATTTAATTTTCGTACCAAAATGGCAGGCCTGCTGCTAGTAGTTTTAGCTGTATTTTTAAGTCTGGGTTATATTATGCAAGTCACTATAAAGACAGCTAATGCCGAAAAAAAAATGTTTTACGAGGGGAGCATTGTCCCTTTGCATCAGCTCTCGCAGTTGAATACCGATCTCCTCACTAAAGTACAGATTCCGATACAACAGTTAAGAAGTAAAGGGGCTGCCAGAGCTTCTGCTGCCTATCAGCTGAGGACAGCAATGAAAGATGTCCGTAGCAGGTTTCTGAAAATTCGTAGTACCAGTGTCTATACCCCCGATGAGCAGACCCTCCTCTCCCGTATGTCTGCAGGTGTGGATAAACTGTTTGGCACGGTGGAAAATATCCTTAACTTTCAGGGAGATATTTCTAAACAGGATAACCATCTGCAGTGGCAGAAGCTTTATGATAATTTCAACAGAGCAATTCAGAAATTTCAAGCTGATGCCAGTGCTTTTACTACCCTGAAGGCTAAAAATGATCAAAAGATGATGTCAGCTATTAATCATTCATTTACAAGGATACATCGTTGGGATAATACCATATTAATTTTCGGTTTTATGACTGTCCTGGTGCTGTCCATTATATTTATTATAGATATTACCAAAAAGTATAAACTGGTTATCAGGTATCTGACCACCCTTACCAACGGCGATCTTACTGACGATATTCCGGATATTTCGCATGACGAAATGGGATGGATATTGCGGAATGTCAGATTATTACAGGAAAGCTTGCGGAAAACAACAGTTGAAATAAATACTACTGTTGGAAATCTCTCTATTGCCAGCCATGATTTGAGTGCCTCTTCACAAAGTATTGCTCAGGGTGCTTCCCAACAGGCCTCTTCGGTGGAAGAAGTCTCCTCTTCGGTGGAAGAGCTGGCATCCAACATTCATCAGGTGGCTGACAATGCCACGGCTACCGAAAACATTGTTATCCAGCTTTCTGAAACGACAAATCAAATGGTTAAGGCAGCGAGGGAAAGCCAGGAGAAGATGGATGCTATTGCTGAAAAAATAGGAATTATTAGCGAAATTGCTTTTCAAACTAATATTCTGGCGTTAAATGCTGCCGTGGAAGCCGCCCGTGCCGGCGAACATGGTCGTGGCTTTGGAGTAGTGGCTGTAGAAGTCGGAAAACTTGCTGAAAGAAGTAAAAAAGCCTCCTCAGAAATAGGAAGCCTCATACATGATAGTGCTCAAGTTATCGAAGATGCCGGAAAACTTATGCTTGATGTAGCACCGGAAGTGGGTAAAACAGCCGATATGGTCAAAAGTATTTCAGAAGCCAGCTTGGAACAAAAACTTGGTGCCGACCAAATCAATGATGCTATTCAGCAGCTAAATGAAGTGACACAACAAAATGCCGCTGCTTCGGAAGAAATTGCTACCAGTGCAGAAGAACTCTCCGCCCAGGCAGACCGGTTACTTGATACTCAGGCCTTTTTTAAACTGAAGGAGGAGGATGTTGTCACTGATACTCCGGGAAATATAGCTCCCCGTGTTAAGAAAAAAATACCGCAAACAGTGCCTGTCCGGCAAAAAGGTATTCAGAAAAAGAAAGGTGTGGACATCGATCTTGGGAATTCGGATAATTTGGATGAAGGATACGAACGATTTTAACAATTAAGTGCCGTACCATGAATAAAGGAATATTATCATCAGAATCTGTTCGGCTGAACAACAAAGACTTTCACAGGCTGAGTACCTTTATTTATGATGCTTTTGGGATTTATTTGCCGGTGAAAAAGCATTATCTGCTCCAAAACAGATTGCTGCCGCGGTTGCGAAAACTGGGCTACACCTCCTTTTCCGCTTATACTGATTATGTTCTTCAACAGGGAGAGCACGGCGATGAAGTATTTGAGATGATGGATGTTGTGTCCACCAACAAAACAGAATTCTTTCGTGAAAAGGATCATTTCGAACGCTTACAAAAGGAGTTGCTTCCTCTTTTTCACGGTCAGCACATCAAGGTGTGGAGTGCCGGATGCAGTAGCGGAGAGGAAGTTTATAGCCTTGCCATGTTGCTCAGTGAAGAGAAAATAGCCGGCCATATCAGCAATTTTGTTGTGTATGGAAACGATATCTCCAAAAGTAACCTTGAAAAGGCTGTAAAGGCCGTTTATCCCTATCATATTGTGGAGGCTATTCCACAGAATTATCGTAGGAAATATTTGCTGCGGAGCAAAGATGAATCCCATTCAACGGTTAGAATTATTCCTGAACTACGGGCTAAAACGAAATTTGTGTGGGAAAATCTGGTAGGGAAACCTGATACTATGCCCTTCGGTTTACAATTTGTTTTTTGCCGGAATACACTGATTTATTTTGATAGGGAAACACAACTCAAGGTTGTTGACCGCCTGGTGAAACACCTGGTTCCAGGAGGTATTCTGGTCCTGGGGCATTCCGAATCGCTTATTCACCAAATGCCGGAAAGAATAAAAATAATCTATCCTACGATTTACCAAAAAGAAATGTAAGCCATGAATCAAGAAAAAGATATGAAACAACAAGTAGAACAGCTGCAGGAGACCAACAAACAACTTCTGAAGCAAATAGATAATCTGAACAAAAAGCTCGTTGAGTCGGAAACCTTCAAAAGCCATTTCCTGTCGAATGTTACCAACGAGATCATCAATCCTTTTGCATCGGTGATGGGGCTTTCTCGTCAAATTATGGAACTGAAAAAAGGTGATTTACAAAAGGCTGCCGAATTGGCCGGTCTTATTTTCTCCGAAGCAGCTACACTTGATTTTCAGTTACACAATATTTTTATGGCGGCACGGTTGGAAGCCGGGGAGGAGAAACCTATGTCTTCTGAGATTAACATGCTGGAGTTAGTTGAGGAAATGATAGGGAAAATTAAGCATGAAGCGGATAAAAAAGGAATAACATTTCATTTGAACATAGCTCCTTCTGCCGTTAGTGTTGTGTCCGACAGAGAAAAGCTGGGACTTATCCTTCTGAATTTGCTGAGTAACGCTGTTAAATTTTCCGATTCCGGGAGGAATATTACTGTCAGGGTACAACTCAAAGCCGGAAACCTGACCATTGAGATAGAAGATGAGGGAATAGGAATGACAAAGGAAGAAATAGAAAGGGTTTTTGACCGCTTCCACAGATTGGATCCTATCATCCAGTCCATCACTCCCGGTAGTGGGCTGGGGCTTGCTGTCGTCGAGGGACTGTTATCTATTCTGAACGGAAAAGTTTACATTGATTCACTTCCTGGGAAAGGAACTGTTGTACGTATTTCCCTTCCCGAAGGAAATCCGGAGAATATTGAACTCGATGACGAATTGTTTATTGATAGCCCTACCGAAGAAAGTTTCTGAAAGCAATGTTGCAGACGCCAAAAACATATTATCTTTATCCTTCCAACATCTTCTCGAGCAGAGAGTTGTATCACGTTACCACACTTTTAGGCTCTTGTGTGGCGGTTTGTTTGTACGATCGGCGCCAACAGTTTGGCGGGATGAACCATTTTATGTTGCCTTTGTGGAACGGGAATGGCCTGGCTTCTCCCAAATACGGCAATATCGCTATCCTTCAGCTGGTACAGAAAATGGAAAGCCTCGGGAGTAATAGAAATGATATGGTAGCCAAAGTCTTTGGCGGTGCTTCGGTGCTGGACATTAAAACCGATTTGTTTAATGTGGGTGAGCGTAATGCTGATCAGGCTGTGGCTGAGCTTAATGCTTTGAGAATAAACATTGTAGCTTCCAGCGTAAAAGGGAATAAGGCCAGAAAGATAATTTTTAATACTTTTACGGGAGAAGTTCGCCAAAAATATATTGAAAAACGTGTATTAACTGATTAGTAAAATGTTAGAAAAGGTAATTCCTATACAAATTCTTTTGGTGGATGATTCTCCATTAATTACGGATGTAGTTTCCCGGATGATTGAAGAAGATGAGTCACTACATGTGTTAGGGATAGCCAATAATCCGTTTGAGGCGGTAGAGATAATGCGGAAGCATCGACCAGATGTTATTTTGCTGGATATAGAGATGCCACGTATGGATGGGCTTACTTTCTTACGCAAAATCATGAGCCAGCATCCTATTCCTGTGGTGATTTTTTCGGCTGTGGCTGAGATAAATTCATATAATGCAATGAAAGCACTTGAATATGGTGCTGTATCCGTATTGCAAAAGCCGAAGGCGGTTTTGTCGCCAGGCTTTCAGGAAATGAAAATCCGTTTTCTTGAGACTTTGAAGGGTGCTGCGGCTGCCGGCCCAAACCTAAAGCTATTGCGAAAACTTCCTCGTAAGGAAGGGCAACAGCTTTATTCGGAAGAGGCTTTGAAGGAAAAAAATGTTAAAGCCAGTCAACAACCAGCCAGTCGGCGGGTTATCGTTATTGGCTCTTCCACAGGTGGAATACAAGCTATCGAATATCTTATGCAGAATTTAAAACCGGGTATTCCCGGAATACTGATTACCCAACACATGCCCGGTGAGTTTACCAGTGCTTTTTCCGAAAGGCTAAACACGTTTTCCCCTTTGTTGGTTAAAGAAGCACAGGATGGCGAAACAGTAAGAGATGGTTGTGTTTACATCGGTAACGGGTATAGCCATTTATTACTGGAGAAACGTAATCTGCGGTACGTAATCAGGGTGAAGGATGGCCCGCTGGTCAACCGGCATAAGCCTTCGGTAGATGTGTTGTTTCGCTCAGCTGCCCGCCAAGCAGAAAACAATGCCACGGGTATTTTACTCACCGGCATGGGGAGTGATGGTGCAAGGGGATTGCTCGAAATGAAAGAATCCGGTGCTATGACCATTGCACAGGATGAAGCCAGCTCGGTAGTGTTTGGTATGCCGGGAACGGCCATAAAACTCGGCGCGGCAAGCCGTGTGTTGTCTTTGAAAATGATATTGGAATACCTAAATGGATATGAAATACATTTTAAAAAATAATGAAGTAAGGTGCGAAAATGAAACCTGAAAAAAAAGATAAAATCCTTGTGGTAGATGATATGGCCATCAATCGGGAGCTCATTAAAAACGTCCTTGAAATGGAAGGGAGTTTCTCATTGGTTCTGGTTTCTGATGGTAAGTCGGCTATTCGCAAAGCAAAAACCAACTATTTCGACCTTATACTACTTGATATTATGATGCCTGAAATGGATGGTTTTGAAGTTTGCAGAGTTCTTAAATCATATCCTACCACAAAAGATATTCCTATCATCTTCCTTACCGCACTGAACAGCCCTGCGGATATAAAAAAAGCTTTTCAGTATGGGGCAGTCGATTACATCTCAAAGCCTTTTTCCATAGAGGAACTGACTGCACGTGTCAGACTGCATATCTCGTTGAAACGTACGCGTGAAGAGCTGATTAAGGCTAAACGGGAGGCCGAAGCGGCTGCCGAAGCCAAGGCTGTTTTCCTCGCAAACATGTCCCACGAGTTACGTACCCCCATGAACGGTATTATTGGCATGGTGGATATCCTGAAAAGGACAAAACTCACAGATGCACAGCATGAGTACCTGAACATCATTGAATCTTCGGGGGAAAACCTACTTACTATTATTAATGATATTCTTGACTTGTCGAAAATTGAAGCCGGTCACATGGAACTCGAAAGCATCCCTTTTTCCCTTTATAATGAGGTACGCAGGGTAATGAGTATTATGCAGATTATTGCGGATAAGAAAAAATTGCCGATTGAGCTCCATATTAATGAAGAAGTGCCCCCTTATGTGAAAGGAGACCCTGTTCGTCTTAAGCAGATAGTTATCAATTTGGTGAATAATGCAATTAAGTTTACTGAAAAAGGCGGTATAACAATTTCGGTAGAAAAAAAGAGCCTGGAAAATGGAAGAGTACAGCTACTTTTTAAAGTCATAGATATGGGTATTGGCATTTCGCCCGAAGGACAGAAAAAACTTTTCCAGTCGTTTTCACAAGTTGATAAGTCAACAACCCGCAAATATGGCGGAACCGGGCTGGGACTGATGATTAGCAAAAATCTGACGCAAATGATGGGGGGTGAGATTGGTGTGGAAAGTGTGGAAGGTGTCGGCTCCACTTTTTGGTTCACTGTTTCTATGGAAATTTCCGATCAAGAGAACTACAACAAACAACATCAAGAGGAGGATACTTCGCAAGAAGACAAAATACGTATGCAGCTTAAACTGAAGATTCTGCTGGCAGAGGATAACAAAATTAACCAGAAAGTCGCCATGCTAAACCTGAATAATATGGGTTACCAGGTGGACATTGCCAATAATGGTAAAGAAGCTGTGGAGAAATTTAAAAATGGCGATTACGATATAATCTTTATGGACGTGCAAATGCCGGAAATGGATGGTGTGGAAGCCTGTAAAAAAATCAGAGAAATAGAAAATAATTCCGACAGCACGAAAAAAATCCCTATCATTGCAATGACGGCAAACACTTCCGAAAATGAAAGGAAAAAGTATTGGGAAGCGGGTATGGACGATTACATCAGTAAACCTTTTAAACGTAAAGAATTGGTTGAGATATTAAAAAAAATTACTATATAAACAGGAGGTTGTGATATGAAACAATTTGACTTTAACAACAAAAATATTCTCATTGTAGAAGATACGGTAACCAGTAGCCGGTTTTTCGATGCTGCGTTAAGTCGTACCAATGCCAGCTTATTTTGGGCCGAAGATGCTGATGAAGCCATAAAAATATTTGATGAAAGTAATATTGATTTGGTTCTGCTGGATATTAACCTACTTACCACCAGTGGATTTGATGTTTTAAAGTACATCAGGAAAAAGGACAAAAGCATTCCGGTAGTTGTACAGACAGCTTATATTTTGTCTGACGAGGAGGAGATGAGTTTTAAACTTGGTGCCAACGATTTCATTGCGAAACCCATAAAGCTGAAGCAGCTGATGGATACGGTGGGAAAATTTCTTGGGAAAGAAGCTCCTCCGGTCGAATAGAACTTCTTACAAGTACTTTTTAACTTCCAATATTAATAATGTAGTGAAACAGTTTGTCTTCACATTCTTCCTTCCTGAAAACCTTACCCGAGAGTATAATACAGCAATACCTGAAAACAGCAATATAGCCTGAAAAAATGTTGACTGACTTCACCATGCATTTGTATTATTTTGCCATCAGTAATTTGATTTTGAAAACATATACTATATTTGCCACAGGGGATTTTTCTCTTTTTGGATATGGTTATTTGCAAACACTTTCCTCACAATTTGAGGTAGTAGTCATCAATATTTAATGCTGAAACAATTGTCTTTGATTGACAATAATACTTCAAGAAGCATCTGTTTCGTTTTGGTAATTGGTAAGAACATATTGGATGGTGTTTTTGTGATAAAACAGATAATCATAGTTTAAAGGTAGCGAATAATATTCGAAACAGGAATTTTTAAGAATATATGAAAGATGGACTTTCTATTTTAAACAGTCTTTTGAAAAAGTATGAAGGCTTACACTAAAAGTTTAGTTTGTTAATGAAATTTTAATGGATTCTATAGAGAAGATACATTACAGGAAAAAGGCAGAAAGCTATTTTGCAAATATCAATATGGAATTGCTCACTTATCTACCGGAAAGTCCGGGCGATATTCTGGATATTGGTTGCGCTACCGGAAAACTGGGAGAAGACATAATACGAATGAAGAAACCCGGTTCCTACGTGGGTATTGAAGTGGTTCCTTCAATAGCAGAGATAGCAAAAAAGCGTCTTACAAAGGTTTATGTGGGGCGAGCCGAAGAGGTGTTGTCCGGGTTGAAGAGTGATTCCTTTGACTGGGTGATTATGGCCGATTCTCTTGAACATACGATTGATCCATGGTCTATCATGGAGCAGGTGAACCGGGTATTAAAAAGGGATGGTCATCTGTTAATCAGTCTTCCTAACGTCAGAAACCTTGGTGTAATAACCGAACTGTTGGTAAAAGGAACCTGGAATTATCGTGATTTTGGTATTATGGATAAGGGTCATCTTCGGTTTTTCACAAAGAAAACCATATTAGGAATACTGGAAGAAGGGGGCTTTTCTGTGAAGAAGATATACTCTAATCCTCAAAACCGATGGAAAAAATTCAGAGGCAGACTTATTTCCCGGATAATTTCTCTTGGAATTGGACAGCCATCTGCTTATGAAGAGTTGATTACAGTTCAATGGATAATCATGGCTCAAAAGATGGAAGAATAGAATTAGTTGACTGATTATTTTCTGATTTATGTGACAACTTCATATAAATATTATGGAATGATGCAGTCCGGCTAAGAATGAACAGAAAGAATGAAATGACTAAAATGAGTAGGATAAAATTTTCGGTTATTTGCGTTGCCTACAATCATGCACTTTATATCCAACAGTGCATAGAGTCTGTTCTGAACCAAAGTTATCCCCATTGGGAGCTGTTAATCCTTGATGATGGTTCACCTGATGGAACCAGAGACAAGGTAGAACCTTATTTGCAAGATGCCAGAATTCACTATTTTTATCAGGAGAATAAAGGGGCAGCAAGGCTGTCTGAGAATTATAACTTTCTTTTGCATCAGGCTGATGGAACGCATGTTACTATTTTGGAGGCAGATGATTACGCTGACTCGGAACTCCTGGCTGAGCATCAAAGAGCTTTAATGCAAAACCCTCATGCCATTCTTTCCTTCAGCCGGGTAAGAGCGGATGAAATACAGCGAACCTGGGCAGGCCCAAAACTACCGCAGGACGAAGAGACGATAAAAATATACACAAATACACCTGTTGGAACTGCACTAAATCTTCTTTTCTTTCAATGTTTTATCCCTGCTCAGGGAACTACAGTTAACAGGCTTTTGTTGTTGGAGAATGGCGGTTTTGAGAAGGTGGATGGCTTACCAACGGTTGATCATCCTACCTGGTTAAAACTGGCACAAAAGGGTACCTTTATTTTTATTCCAAAAGTGCTGGCTACATGGAGGCGACACAATGAGCAAACCACAAAACAAAGAATTGTTGACATGACACGTCTGTCACTGCCTGTGTTCACTAAGGTTTACGACAACCTCTCTCCGGAGATAAGGGAAATGCTTTCCACCGATAAGAAAAAAATTAAGATTTTCTGGGAAATACAACTTACAAAGGCTTTTATCCGTGGAGGAAATTATCAACTACAATCAAAGGAATGGAATAAAGCCAGACATTATTATTTTCAATCATTTACGCGATGGACATCCTTCCTTTTTCTTTGGAGACTTATGGCCGTTTTGGGTATCTTTTTTTCCTGGCTGCATATTCCCTGGGTTCATTGGTACACGCTTAAATCCCGGATATTCAATGAAAAGGTCGTGGCAGAAGCTACCCGTTAGGGACGATTCTTTGGCGTGTTTTTTGAGATTAGGGCTAAATACTTTCTCACCTGTCCCGAATACTGACTGGAAATATTCCAAAAATAGGCCAGAGGCATATAAAGAAGGATGATAATTACGGAGCGAAATAAAATATCGAGAGCTATATTTTTCTGAACCGGTATAAAAATAACGACAAGATAAACTAACCCGCCAAGAATCAGAACTTTCAGATTATTTATCCGGAATGGGAATATTTTTATTTTGATACGGATATATAAAACCTGCAGTGTGCTCATAAAAATCTGGGATAGAAATGTAGCAAGTGCCGCACCTGTAATCCCCATCGGGGGAATCAGTATATAATTGGATATTACGACGATAAATAGGAAAAACAGATTGAACCAAAACAAAGTCTTGAAATATGGGGAAAATTGCAAAATAATTGCATTGACACCTGTCGATACGCCCAGAAGTTTTGCCAATGCAATAAAAAGCAATACGTACTTCCCATCTTCATATTGAGGAGGTAAAATACTGAAAATATTATCAGCGTTAAGCCATATACCCAAGAAAATTAATGTGCTTATCAAGCTCAGGTTGGTGGAAGATTCCTGGTAAATCTCTTTTATTTTTTGAATCTTATTTTTTGCGAAACTTTCTGAAATAATGGGTATTATAATGTTAGCAGCACCGTTGAAAGGCAATAAAATAACCGTTCCCAGATAAAAAGCAACTGAATAAAAAGCCACGCTCTCAAGGTTAATCATTCCACCTACCATAAAGATATCAATATAGTTGGCCAGATAGGCTGTACTACTACCCAAAATAACAAATAGACCAAATTCTGCCATGGTACGCAGATGTTCTTTTTTTAAAAAATGCAGATGTAATGAAAATTTTAATTCCTTTAAAGCAGCAGCATAAATAAGCAGGATGAGTAATACTATGCCGTAAGCATTGACAAACCAAAAAAGAAAAGTTTCAAAACTGATGACTTTTTTATGATAGAGTAACACCAATATCAACCAGAAAACACGAAGTAGAACGTTTTTTAAAAATACGGCTACTGTTGTTTTGAACAACGCCCTGAGGTATGCTTCCAGCAGGCTAAAATAGATAAAGAAAAAGGTGATGACATAGATAAAGGAAAAGTTATCTTTAAAAAGAGGACTGCCGCTTGCATAAGAGGTGATGATTTGCCCTTTAAAAATCCATGCTGCCAAAAAGAAGATGATAAATCCTAACAATGGTATCAGCAACATGAACATGAAGAACTCCCCTCTGGCTTTGGGGTGTTTTCCAAAGTCAGGGAAAAATTTTACCAAAACCTGAGGACTTCCCAACAATGCAAACAGGCCAAAAACTGTTCCCGCAGCCCATAAAAGACGAGTCAGGCCAAACTGATCAGCTGTCAGAAATACCGGGAAAAGTAAAATGGTATTTACATATCCGATAATAACCCCGACGGCCAGCCAGAAAGAATTATAAAATCCCTGCTTTATAACAATTCCCATAATTTTATTTATGCGATGGAAATGTACAAAAAAAACCGTAACCATTCTTAATAAAATGATTACGGCTTAATGTTGTCGGAGTGGCAGGACTCGAACCTGCGACCACTTGCACCCCATGCAAGCATGCTAGCCAACTGCACCACACCCC
>VAPE01014309.1_pt1 | contig 59268 bp, 46 predicted proteins | sample 3393911 | NCBI WGS metagenome assembly VAPE01 (sample SAMN08290436, study PRJNA428436) | hydrothermal vent metagenome | isolation source: Deep-sea hydrothermal vent chimney | place: Atlantic Ocean: South-mid Altantic Ridge
CATACTCTTAGCCACACTCTTTGGACTGTTTTCAGCAAATATCCTTTACTGTATTGAACTTTTACTACTTTTTAGCGAAAATCTCACGGAAGTTCCGTTTTGAGGAGCAGGCGACAAATCCAATTTAAAAATTGATCCCATGTTTAGTATTTTATGCATCTCTTTTAAAAGAAAACCGGAAGTAAAACAATGGCATCATAGAACTTTCTAAATTCATTTATTTTTCGATCTTAATATTGATTCAATCATTCATCAAAACTCCTTTAACTATTTTACCACTCTTTTGCATATGCCCGGGAACAAAGCAATATTTAGGATTTTTTAATTGAAGCTTGCTTCCCTTGTATCCAACAGCTTCTACAATAAGTTCTATCCGATTACCCATAACTGAGTTATTTACTGGAAAATAGTTAGCATAATTTAAATTTTCGAAAATTTCAGAATTTTTACTGATTACATCAATTTTTATCAATTCTATCGATCCAAGACCATATCTTGAATCACCGCCAATGGTTATTTTCAATCCTTTTGTGAAAAAATCATTCTTAGTCTTTTCATCAAGCCTTACAATTCCTGTCCAGTAAAGTTGTTTTTCTTTTTCTTTTTCTTTTTCTTTTTCAATAAAATCCTGTTTTGATCCAGGCAAAATCACATCAATTTCGTGTAGAGATTCTTTTTTTGCCATCCTGCTATTCGGTAAGATTGCTGTTGAAACAAATGTATCAACAAACATTGCTCTGAATTTTGATTCAGAATAACCTCCGAGATGAAATTCTCCGTCTTTAAAATTCGGTGAAAGCAGAGCTTCTCCGTCTTTAAAATTCGGTGAAAGCAGAGCTTCTCCGTCTTTATCAAAACAGGGCCAAAAACAGGATACTTCTTCAAACAAATTTTGATTTTCAGATAATTCTCCATTGTTGTATTGCATGTTGTAAGCCTTTGTCAGAGCTCCCCACATTGTCCAACCGGGAATAAATATGCGCGTTTCGTTTATAACGCCATAACTCCCGATTCCTATATGGATTGGCTGGAGTTGTTTAAAAATAAGCTGGTACCATTTCTTATCACTGCTCATTGCTATTCTCCCATTGCCTTTGCATGATAACGTGCATAAATTAAGGCTTTTTCAATGAGTTCGCGGAAGAAAAGAAGATCGTTTAAGTCGTTTGAAAGATTCTGGAAGTAGTTCTCATAATTATCATCATCGATATCTTTAATAAATGAAAATATTGGCTTTAATTTTTTCATCAGTTCTGTTTCTTTTATATCTTTTTTATATTTTACATATACCCACATAGCATAAACTCCGTCACTGGATAAAACACCAAGCAACTTTTCTATCAAATTTTTATCAACTATATTTGCAATTTCATAGCCAATTTTGTTTACTGTACTTTCAAGATTGTTGCCCATCATTTCCTCCTCCTGAATTGTTTTTCTCATATTCCGAGGTTCCATCTTTTTCTTCTAAAAAAATATTCATTCTGCCAAATCCCCTTGTCGTCATTCCACCGATACCAAGGGTTTTGTAATAATGCTTTGAATCACATAGGGCTTGTTTTATATCATCGGTTTCGGATAAATAATTATTATTTGCAAATGCCTTTTTATCAAAAATTCTGATATTCCCGTAAAAAATTGTTCCCCTTGGAATAGCCTCGGATGTAAACAAAGCACCTTCTTTTGCTGCCCCCGTTATTGGATCGATTGAAACAGAAGTTCTTACTTCCAAGTTAGAATTTATTATCTGGGAGATAAGGGAATCCGGAACAATAATTATGTCTTCCAGTATCAATTTAAAATCATCAACTTTAACTTTTGATAAATCAACAGGTAATGCTTTAACTTTATATGGTAAATTTAGCCAACCCAAATTTATATAGCCATCCTGTCTTCCTTTTTCTATTTTTTTTTGAGCATATACAATTTGCTCTGTATTGCTTTGATTTTCTTTTATTAATCCTACCTCGTTTAAGATTCTTTCAGATGAAATCCATTTAACACCCAATCTTGTATAAATAGGGAAAAATAAAATATTTAAGTCCGAGAAGAATAGCATTCCCTGCCATGATTTATTAGATTTTGAATAGCCAAATGCTTTACAGACAATGCAGTGTCCGCAATGCCCGGTTTTTCCGTCTTTATCAGTTGCGTCAGGTGAATTTGTATTTGCTGTTGATACATTATCCTGCCCGGCACAAGTTATTTTTGCTATTTGGTTTCCATTAAATTTAAGCCAAGCTTGTAGCTCATTAAAGTTTGTTTTGGTTTTGTCTGTCAAATTTTTCCAACTATATTGCAATAGCTTTTTGGATAGACTTATTTTCTCGTTACCTTCTTTGCTATCTTCTTTTTTTATATCGTTAAAATCAGGCTGACAATCTTTTATTTTACTTATTAACTCCAGCGCCACATAATACCGCCATGTTCCTGCTACAGAACTGCCCGGGATTTTAGGAATTTTTGTTGTTGGGTCTCTTACAATGGTATTATCGACCCTCCCTATAGTGTATCCACCTGTTCCGATGTATATAGGATCTGTTGCCATTGAATAAATTTTCACTTCCTTGATAGCATTATTATCGTTCATTTTATACCTCCTTTAATATTGTATGCCAGAATTCAAACATATCTAAAATCATGTAAAGACATTTTGTAAGCTCTTCTCCTTCTAAATTTTCCAATTTATTCCAGCCGTTACATTTTAGAATACCTGCGAAATCGTCTTTTTGTTTTCTATTTTTTAATTCCAAAATATTTATAAAGCTTGAAAGTATAAATCTTTTCATAGCTTCTTTATCATCCCAATCCTCAAGTTTTGAATAAATGATGTTTACCAGAGTCTGAAGTTTTGAGGATGATTTTTCATCACTAAAATATTCTTTGAATTTCTCAAAGTATTGCCAATCGGATAAATTATAGGGTCTATTTTGTTTTATCTTTAGAAACCTTTTTGCTTTATCTTTTCTATAATAAATGTCATTTCTTCTTGTGTTTGTATCCATAAACTCAAAATCAAAGGTATTGGGATAGATAGTAAACTTATCGGTGTCGGCGGTATTTTGTGTTGTGTCAAGCCACTGTTTTCGCTTGTCCGCCGTATAAAGATAAAATTCATACCTACCATTTCCTTCTGTTTTTTCGTAAAGTGAATAATAGTTTTCACAATCAGCAATTTTTTCAGGTTGCGCGCTATAGTGAAAAACCTCTTTCTGCCGTGCTTTTAAATCCTTCCCAGGCAATTCTTTTCCTAAGTGTCTCCATTCCATACAATCTCTTCTGATGTTTCTCAATGCTTTTATCCCAACATAAAGAGGCTTTTTGTAATTCTGAACGACAATCCCTATATGCAGGGGAAGTTTCCCATAAACCCAACGGAAATTTTCCTTATATCTCTCTTTTATTTTTTTAAGTAGAACAGGTACTCTGTCAGCTGGTATTGCAAACTGCCAGCTTATGGGCGTAGGGCTGAGAATTGAGAGAATTGGTTTGTATGTATCTAAATCTACATCTGTAATTTTAATATTATAAGTTTTTTTGTTTTTTCCTTGTTCTGAGTGTTCTTCTATCTGCCATTCTTGATTTATTAGTTTTTCAAAGACCTTTTTAGAAATGATAAAGTCCTTATCATTGTTTTTATATAATTCTTGTAAATAAGCGGGATTAAAGACTTTTAAAAACTGCTCAATACTATCAATTAAATAAAGTTGATTTTCCTTTTCCCAGAAATGTAAACCTTTATAAACATATTCTTTGTCTATACAATCTGAAGATTCACTATTTAAAATTTCAACATCTAAAATAACTCTCCGTTGCCGCCACTTGGGTATTTCAAGGATATTCACTATATTTGACAAAATCTCTTCAAAAAACTCCCTTGTTGTCTCCCATATACGCCTGAGCCTTGCAGGGGACGGATTTTTGAGGAGAAGGAATTGAAGAAGAAGAGTGGATAAAAATTCTATGTCAGAGTTATTGAGGTTTTGCCATTTAATTTTTCTTTTTTCAAAATCTATCTTTTGTTTCTTTGATTCCTGTTTTGTATCATCCCAATCTTTTAATTGTTTGGAGATAAACTTTTCCCATTCATGACCAATTGAGCGTTCTAAAAGGATATTTTTTAAATAATCAGATAAATTAATTCTATTGCGTAAACTTTTATCAACAAAATCCGAAATAGTTGTATTTTTGAGTTTTTTATTTCTTCCATTCTTAGTTTTTAACTCGTTAAATAAATTATCAAGTGTCTGCGAATAATTACAATTATTTACCACCAAACTATTAACTAAATCCCCATTTAGCCACTTGTCCAGCTCAAACTTTAAAGTAACAAGAGCAATTTTTCCATTTTTATCCTGAAGTTCTCCTGTCCAGATTGTCTCATCGTTTCTGTTATCAAGCCAATTATTTAGCCTATTTTTGTTTCTACCATCGCATACATTACAAATTAAATCATCTTTATTCTTTTTATTTGCAAGACGCATTCTGCAAACCTGACAGATTCCTGTAGGATTTTCATCATGTTTCAGTTTTTCTGTAAAATCTTCAGGCCTTTCCTGCTTTAAAAAATTCTCTTTTGCTTTTTCAATTAAATGTCCAAGATTCATCAAACCTCGTGACGGTTCAGCAAGAAAAATTGCGGGATATACCTCATCTTCAAATTTCTCTGTAAAAATTTTCTGAATCTTTTCTTTCAACTCATTTAAATCCGAATGAATTTCATAAAAATCACCTTTTTTATCTCCAATTGCATTCTCCGGAACCAGAAAGTAAATGCCGGTCTCATCTTTATAAACTTCGTTCCCAAGAGTATAACCAATTTCGATTATTTCTTTTATTTTATCGTCAACTTCATCCGCGGTATCCCGATACCATTTAATTGATGCGGCTTTTAAACCTTTTTCGGCAAGCCCAAGTTTGTCGTATTGAATGCCGAGGATTGACCATCTGATTGATTGGGGATTATCTACATAATTTAGATTACTATTATCCAAAAGCATTGCAGCAAGAGCAGATTTAAACATTGTGGCCGTCATATATGCTTGCTCATAGAGAGTAACATCATTTATTGGGAAACGAGAATCGCTTAACAGGGAAGAATAAATATTACAAAAAATATCTTTAAATTGTTTTCTATCATTTTTGAACTTAAAAGTATTGTTTCTCAATTTCTCAATTAGTTTCTTTATATCTTCTTTACAACTCTCTCTGTTTTTATCTAAGCTTTCTTTGTTTACAATTTTCCTTAAACTACCAAAAGCATTAGAAATATAAAGTTCGGGTAATTGATTGCAATCATCCGGCGATCCTTTATCAATTCCCGAATTTATATTTTCACAACCCCTTGTTAAAATTTTTTGAATATCATTTTTTCCACTTCTCCAATCTTTTAATAAATCATTAAAAAGATTTAAATTTTTCCCATTAAAAGAAAAAGATAATTTATCTAAGTTTACTTCTTTGCAAAAATTGTCGAAATTAAAGTCAAGTTTGTTGCATTCCGGAAAATAATCTATTTTCCGTTTGCATGATTCTTTTCTAACATTAATATTTTTCCATTTATTAATATTAGTCTTCTCTAATAAAATAAAGAAACTGGCGATTTCCGCTTTTAGAATTTCCTCTCTGTTTTTGATAAGAGTATCAATGTTCAAATTAGTCATTATTCCATCCCTCCGGAACATTCACCTCAGTTCTATTGCAGATAACTCTTTTCTCTTCCAAACTAAATTGCCCCCAGCCCAATTTTGTCTTTGCCCCAACGCCGTTTTCAGAAACTTTTTCAATACAATCAGTTAAAAATTCAACATCTTTTCCAATCTGCTTTTTTAACTCATTCTCATCTGTCAGCACACCATCAAAGGGTATATAAACAATCTGCAATATTCCGTTTGTGTCTTTCGGCACAACTTCATAATGAATGGGATTTGTTCCTGCTCTTGTTTTTCTGCTGTGAGGATTGATTATCTCAAGTGAAAGTTTATCAAAATAAGTAGGATAAAATATCACCCTTCCTTTATGAATTGTAAGATATGACGGTAAATCTTCGCTTGAATCGTGAAAATTTATTATCAATTTTTCTTCAACCCAGCTATCTATTTCAGATTTATCTTTTAAGCTATCAATGTCTTTTTTTGTCAGTTTTAAGCCAAGCTCAAAAAGAAAGAATTTAATCACTTTTTGCATGTCTAATTCTCCTTCATTTTTAAGTTTTCTCTTAATATTTTCTAAGAGTTCTCTGAACTCATTTGACCCCGTACCAAAAATGCGAATATAAGACTGGATAAGTTTGTTTTCTTTTTTGAGGTCTGTTTCTTCGTTTATCAAATCTTTGAAAGCACTTGCGATGGCACCTTTCCAGCCGCTTCCTCTTATCATGGGAACTTTGAAAACATTTTCTTTTAATACAGGATTTTGGATTAGATAAAATTCATCGTCATCTCTTGAAAAATAAGGGCTTATAAGATTTATTGTTGCTTGGAGAATAAAAGAAAATGGAATAAGTTTATTTACTTCAGTTTGTAGATTGTTTTTAACAATTATCCCTGAATGTTTTTCTATTTTATCTTTATTAACACTATATTCTTTATTATTTTTTATTTTTTGTTTAAACCAAGCAAGTGGAAAATCAGGTAATTTTGAATTTTTTAATTCCTTATTGTTTAGCTTTGCAAATGGAAAATTTTTCTCAAGCGCATTATCATATTGGACTTTTTGTTCCGGTAATTCTTTACATTTTGTTGCCCACTTAAGAAAATGAATTGGATTACTCTCGTTATATTGAAGTTTTTCATTTATTATTTCATACATTGGATCTTTCTCCCTATTTTTGGAAAAACCTTCAATAGATGATTTGGAATTGTTTTTAAGGTTTTTAAGATCATTTAGATTCTGAACAATCTTTCCATCTCTTTTTTTAACAGATGAATGTTTCTGTTTTTTATTTTTTTTATTCTTTTTTCTTCTATCACCTTTCCCCATTGGTATCTCCTATAAATTTAAAATCCCTGCGATGGAAACAAATCCGCCTTTTAATTGCCCGTTTTCTTCATAAATCTACGGTATTATTTTTGATAAACTAATTCTCATCTTTACTCTCCAAATTTTAAGTACTTATCCATCAAGTTTTTAAGAGTATTATCATAATTATATTTACTAAATCCTATTAAAAAGACTTCATTAGTCTTTCCTGCCAAATGCATTGAAAAGTAAAAATTAGATGCCATACTTTGTTTGCCAAAATTTTTTTCTCTATAATATTTTGACTCTTTTAACCGTTGAAAATGTTTAAAATTGAAGCCTAATATGTTTTGATTATCTTCCGATAGGTCAATTTTTATTTCCCTTGAATCAAACAGACTTTTTTTAAGAGGGGATAATTGTATTGTATCCAAATTTTGGTTAGACTCAATTTTTACAAAACCAAAACCAAAAGACTTTTTTCCGCCGACTACTATGATTTTATTTCCGTAAAATTTTAAAAATTTAAGAAATTTAAGAAATTCATCTAAGTAAATAGGTATAATCTGTAAATCAAATGATACATCCTCAAATAAATTTATTGAATCTTTCTCATTAAATAATAATTTGTCCGTCCAAAATTTTGAACTATTAGTTCTTGTATTTTCCAATTTATCATATAAAAAGCCATAATTTATAGAATTTTTTTCTAATGTAGATGTGCTATATTCAATATTTTTGATTTGAATAGCACTTTTCCAGCCTGTACAGCCAAATAATTGTGATATTAATGGTAGTTTTAGTTTATCTAATACTTTTTTTATAGCTTTCCAATAATAATCACTGTGTAATAGTTCCTGTTTAAGCAAAGATTCAAGTGTTTCTTTGGTTCCTTTATCGTTATATTTTTTTATATAATCATTTAGATTGTCTGAAGGTACACCATCTTTATTCAGCTCTTCGCAATTTATTCCAATAGATTTTAGATAGATATAAAACCAAAATCTCAAACTCCCCATCAAGCTTGATGGCCTTATTTTACTATTTTCTCCCCACGCATCGCCTGTCCAGAGCGGAGTTAGCGTTTTAAATATTACTTTTATTTCATCCATATTTTTCCTTCTCAATACGCATCTTTTTTACCTCCTTAAAAACTGTTGAAAACACCTCCTCAAAATCGGGCAATTCCTTTATTTGGTGTTTGAGAGATTTTTCCCATGCATTTTTAAAATTATCCTTTTCGTTTTCAAAATCTTTAATATTGATTTTTACATTCTTGAATTTGAATTTTTCCGGGAAAATATCCAAAACCTTCTTTTTATCTACACTATTCCACAGATACCACACATCATACAAATCTCTGGGTCTTATCCTCTGAAAGAGACTTCTAACTTTTTCTACAACCATTTCCTCAAGAGAGTACACTTTCGCTTCAGCTTCTAAATTGTCTGAATAGGGATAAATTATTATTCTTTTGGACAAAGGCAAAAGTATTTCTTCATTTCCAAATTGAGTAATATCTAATTTTATCTTTAAAGGACTACCACTTTTTCTTAAAATCCGGAAATAAACATCTATTTCAAATCCATTACCATTTTCCTGAAAATTAATATTGTCGCTAAAACTTATCCCGCTTTCTTCTTTTGCCATTTTAATTGATTCTTTTATTGATGCTTCCAATTTTTCTTTAGCAACTACTTTAAGTAGAGTAAAATCCAGATCATCAGAAAACCTATAATCACCAAAATATACCTTCTTTATGCCTGTTCCGCCTTTTAGCACCATATCCAAAGAATAAAGAGCCATTAGTAACCAGTTCTGAGCATAATCCCTCTCAATGGTTGATTCAGGCACTCCATATTCTCTTGCTTTTTCTCTTATTTCTCTCTGTGTGATCATTCCAAAGTTCCCAGAACCTTCTCATCCAAATTTATAATCAATCTCCATTTTGCATTTTTAAACCCTTTTTGTGACATTGTAGGGTCGAGCAAGAGGTAATTTCTCGTTTCTACAGGGAAAATGTCAATATTAATATTTAAATAATTGCAAAGATATCCTAACCTTCTTACTACACCTGAGTTTCCCATCTTGCGAGCATATTTTGACAGCTTTTTCATATCAAAACTTGCATTTTTCAGTGCCTTTGCGACTTCTATTATTCCTCCGCAATATTGCGGTTTATCTATGCAATCGACTATTGTTTTTTCTTTATCTGTGATATTTACCTGCATTTCCTCTATCCATTCCTTATGGATACCCCAAAACTTTTCTTCTTTTATCCTAACTATTTGATATTCAACCCCAAAAATTTCCATTTTCTGTTTTTTCTTTCTTGCCAAGGTCTGAACAAATACAGTGCTTGGTATTTGTTCTGTTAAACCATAATGATTAAGGGCGCTCCAGTAGGCTATTGCATAAGGTTTTACAAGCATAGAACCAATAACAAATTCATTCAGCGTGTATTTTCCTTTCTCAGCACCAAGAGGAATAATCATATATTTACCTTTTTCTATTCGCTCAATCCATCCCTTCTTTTCAAGACGGGAGAGGACTACCTTTGTTGTAAGATAGTCAAACTCCAGAATTTCTTTAGCTTCCTTGAATGAGAAAATACTTCCTTTGGATGCCAGTTGATCTATCAGCTTAATTCTCATTTATATGCACCATGGTTAACGCTTTTGTTAACCTTAGCGTATAAAAGTGAGAAAATCCCACTTTTATCTTCAGGATGAACTTCAGCATCAATTTCTTTAACCTCACAATCACTCCAAATCCTGAGTCTTTTTTGCTGTAAAGCTTTTCAAATTATTGAGAGGCAGATGCCCATTTATTGCTCTCCACCAGAACCGCATCAAACCTTTTATAGAAGGAGGTCTGAGTTCCGGCGTTTTGCCGTCTGCACCGGCAAGAAACATTGGTGTAATAGTTTCACATTCAAATTCTATCGTCTTCATTTTTCCTCCTTCTTTCTTCAACTCCAGCAAAATTCAAAATATGCGCATTTTCTGCAAAACGGAATCTTTCTTAATTTCATCTCTTTTCTCGTAGTGATTGCAGATAGTCCAATGCTAATCCCCTCTTCAGCAGATTATGATAATGCTGATTGGAATAGGTACGAAGGCAGGATATGCAGGATGAATCTTCACCACAATAGCTGCAGTCCAGCAAATTCAGTGCGTTATCCAAAACTTTGTTAAATCTCTCTTTCACTTCAATCACAAATCCGGCTCCGCCGGGGCAGGTGTCAAAAAGCACGAGTGACGGTTGCTCTGCTGACGAATAGTAAAGACAACCATCCAAGTCTCGCTCGTCGATATCTAAAGCTCTCCTTGCACCTTCAACAAGGGCATAAAGCACGGAAAGCCACATAGTGTGTCGCTCTTCGAAAGAATTTGTTTGAGTTTCTGTTTTAGGCAACTGAAGCTCAAGAACATCGGTCCGATATCGGTATCCCAGTGAAATTCTGCTCGGGGACCCGATGCATTCCTGGTTTCTATTCCATGGCTTTTCATGCCTAACGCTGCCCCCGCCTGTAAAATGAGGATTCCTTTCAAAGGTATAGCCGCAAAACATGCAGATATAGAATCCATCTCCTCTATTATCGTTAATCACGTGAATCCACCCTTGGCCGCCTTCCCTGTATACAATTCGAGGGAAATTACCTATCGGGACAAACGCTGTACTTTTTTCTGCATCTTCGTGAAAGAAAACATGGCTGTAGGATTTCATTGGCGGCCTTCTTTCTCCGATCTGGTCCCCTTTTCCAACTGCCGTTGTAAAGCCGAATTCCGAATAGATGTACCATTTGGGCTGAATGACTTTACCGCAACGGCACATTTTTGTTTCTGGTTCAGAGTCTGTATGCTCAGTGGCCACGACACGTCCTGCCGAAAAATAATGGCATGCATCACAATGCCAATATTGGAATTCGTGCAGCTTGCGATCGCCTGTCGGCAGAACAATGCCTCTGGATGTCCAGACTCGGCCATTAGCCACAACCTGATTGCCGGGAGCGAATTCAGACAAGGCCAGTTTCATATCCCGGTCAAGTTCCACCTGACTGGCTTTTTTGCTGTCGCTGCGCACCTTGAGTTCCACTACTTCAGTCGGGAAACCGTATTTTGGCATCAAACCATAGGTACCCAATTTACTTAACAAGGATCGATTCTTCAGTGTATTTAATTGCTTGGTATATGAGTTGGCCCAAGGTTTTCTTTCTCGCCATGCTTCATCTTCTGCATTTCTTAGTGCATTCCAATCACAATGCACATCTTCTTTGGCATGCTCCAATCTCTCGAAGAAACTCTCGCGTTTTTCTTCTTCTCCCAGATTACCACCATCCAGCCATGACCAGTCCTCCAGCCCCAGCTGTACCTGCAACGTACCCGGCACAATGCGCTTCAGTTTTTCCGCAAGCTGTGGTGGATGGCCACGCAGAAAGGCAAGCAGTTCATTGGACCGTGAAGTTTCAGGATCAAACATCGCTTCAAGCCTGTCTTTGAATAATTCAGGGTAATGGCGATAAAATTCCGCCAGAGCCTCCGCATGCACATGGCGGCGGACAATTTTCACATTTTTAATTCGAATAGATGGCGGATTGATTGCTCCCTGCACCATTCTTTGCCATTGATCAAAGTAAGCATAATCATGTGTTCGCCGTTGGGCATAGCTAACAATAATCGCCGCATTATCTACCCGTCTGCCCGCCCGTCCGGCGCGTTGTACATAGTTTCCAGGATTAGGCGGCATGTTTCGCATCATTACACACTGTAAATCGCCTACATCTACACCAAGTTCAAATGTGGTAGTGCAACTAAGCATATTTATTTTGCCTTTGATGAATTTCTGCTGCACATCAAATGCTTCTTCTTTCTTTAGTTGGGCAGTGTGCTCATGAACAGATAATGGAATCGGGTTCATATGGCTTAACAGATTATGGTAATGATTTTTCTGTCGATTTGTTAATTCAAACGGTTGCATTACTCCTTTGCAGCCGGACATAGAACATATCCTATGAACTGAAAAAGCCGCTACTGTACCACAGGTGTTGCAGTGATAAATTTTAGCATTATCAGCAGAAATAACTTCCCATCGTTGAGATTTTAACCGGCACAGATTGCTCTCTCTTTTGTAAAACAATCCAGTTTCAAAGAGACCATTCAATGGACTGTTGGGCTGACTGATGCATGACCATATATTCTTTAAAGCCTTCAATGCAAATGATCTTACATTTTCCTGGCTAACGCCGTTGTCAATAGCCAACCGTTCAAGATAATTTAGCCGCTTGTTAGTATGGTGCTCAGTAGCCGGTTCCCACGAATAAATATGCAAACTTGCATTACTCGACGCACTACGCAGATAACAGGCAACATTTCGAGGTTTAAAAATATCGTCCGTAGGTTCCGGACTAAATCCATCAAATGAAACAATGCCTTGATGCCGGAGCGTATCCAGCAGAACTTGGATCAGTTTCCACTGTTCGCCTTCCTTTAAATTCCATGGTTCTTCTGATAATACAGAAGAGTTTGCAAAAGCTGAAAAGTTTTTGGGTTTGCGTAGACGAAAGATAGCTTTACCAACTCCTTCCAAAGCCTGGCGGCGGACTGTGGCGATCCATTCACGTAGCACCCAGCCTTCTGCATCCTTCCTTCTCTTTCCGTTTCCAGCATCTTCATTCCATTCTTTTGCTTGTTCAGCCTCTTTTCTTGTCAATCGTGACAATTCCTCCAAGTCAATAGGCTCAGGCGCTTTTTCCAGAGCTTGCACCAGATAACGACGTTGTTTTAGTTTGTTATATGTATTATTCATAAATGGTGCGAAGAAGGCAGCATCTTGCCTGGAATCGGAAAACATCAACAATTTTCGTCCGCCGCCGGGATATTGTGCTTCTTCTGACTTTGGCGATACAGGAATCTTTTGATAGAGGGAGGTTGCCAACACAGCTACAGGAACTTCTTTGCCTGTCAAAACCCGGCTGGCAACCGTGCCATGATTGTTTAAACATGAAGGACATTGTCGTGGAACTGATCTCCGAGGTTTATTTTCGAGTTTGAAAATTTTAATCACTTTTGGATCGTGACCTAAGCACTTGCCGCTATCAAAAGTGCTTACATCCGCAATGCGACCACAAATTGCACATAAATACATTGGTGAAGGCGAGTTGCTACTCATGTTCTGAACGGATTCTTCACCCTCTTCCACAACATCATCCTCATCCACTCTTTGACTGCTTTCAGGCCTTAGAGACAACCAGATAATTGGCACCATAGGGTCATCACCTACCCCTGGCGGCTGTTCCAGATACTCTTGTTCATTTCGCAGTTTTTTCTCTCCTACCAGCATAACTTCACCGCAACGATTGCAGCTCGCTATCTCGAATACAGCATGTCCGTTATGCTGCTTTTTGCGTCGGGATAATAAATTTAATTTACCAACATCATCAAAGAGGGCAAATACGCCTGCTATTGCCCTAGCCATAATATGGTAGCGCGCTGGAATCAACGGGTTTGCATCTTTCTGTTGCCGCGCGAAAGACCCCAAGGCGACAAGATCAGTTACATCTTCAATATTATTAAGATCGGAGAGTTCAAGAGCGTGTGCTTTTTCCAAATCCCTTTGTAGCTTTTGCACCTGCCTGTCCCCTACAAGAATGGCATATAGGAATGCCTGACATTGAGCTGCTGGACCGACTAATTCCTCTACTTCAGCCTTCGCTTCGAGAAGTGTGCTTTCGGGAATATGGGTTCGTGCAACCTTCATAAGTACAGACAGATCTGGAATTTGTCCCGAAAAAACAATTTTCTTAAGCGATGAATAGAGAGAGTGAGAGCCTGCACCCCACGTTTGATGGTTATAGTCCAGTTTTTGTCTGGATGCCCCAATTACATCAGAAGTCTCAAATTTTTCTCCAAAAAGATTAGTGGCAAAGGAAGCAATCCTGGGATAATCCTTCTCACCTTCACCAAGAGTGGCGCTTGTGCCGAAACATTGTAGTCGTCCCTTTTCACTTTTAACTACACGATCCTTTAATCTGCGTAATAGCAAGGCGATCTCCACGCCAAGCGCCCCTGAATAACTATGCACCTCATCAAGAACAAGAAACCGCCATTTGCCCCCTTCAAACAAAGGCGAGTCTTTAGGGCGGATTAACAGATATTCAAGCATCGCGTAATTAGTAAACAGAATATGTGGAGGGCGTTTCTGAATTTCAGTCCGGCATATCAATTCATTCGGCAGAGGGTCTGCTCCATTATGATAAGATCGGTATGCAGATAATGCCTCATCTTTAGATTTCTTTGTTTCACCTGTATAGCGGCCAAAAGTAATTTCTGGGAATATCTTGGCCAGATCACGAAGTCGTGCGATCTGATCATTGGCCAAAGCGTTCATTGGATACAGAAGCAATGCCCTAACACCCTGCTCAGCAAGTGTTCCATTCCCTTTTTCCTGCAACAGACTATTAATAATTGGGTACAAAAAACATTCCGTTTTGCCGCTACCTGTGCCGGTTGAAATAACAAGGTTTCTTTGCTCTTTTACAGCTTTTTGCAAAGCAACTTCCTGATGCTTGTATAGCGGACGATTAAGTAAAGCGTATTCCAAACGCATAAAATCACTGGAGAGTATTCCTTTTTTAACCAATGTTGCCAGACTATCCCCAAATTTAAAACTTGGTGTGATTTCGAGGATTGGTTCCCGTACCAATATAGGTTGAGATTTATCTCTTAATAGGCTTCGAAACTGCATCCGAAGAGCATTATCTTTGAGATGAAACGATGTTTCCAGATAACGCAGGTAGGTATCTCTCAGATCGTTGGCAATTTTAATCGGATCCATAACACGGTTCATATTGCTTCCTTGCATTGATATTCTTTTTTCAATGCCTTATATACTTGCTTCATAGCAAGGCTGTTTGCAGTAAACAGATCAAATTTTTCACAGAGGAAAATAACATCATCTACCGGAGGTTTATTTTTATAAAGAAGTTGGTGCCACTCCTTCAACGGAGGAGATAAGTATTTTTTCTTGTACTGCTGTTTTATGGAATTTGCTGCAGTGTTTAACAAATCGTATTGAAACGCCACTTCGTGAATAAAAGCCTTATCTTCATATGTAGGTTCCAAACAAATTATTTCTCGAGAGGGTAATACTTTTTGCCATATGAGTGGAAAATCTTGTACTGATGCAACCGCATTAGTTGTGGCAGATGGATTCAGACAAAAAATATTCAGAGCGCCACTGCCATCTCTGGGAATTCGAAGCTCTACCATTTTATTAATCTTGTTGAGATAGTCAAGAAAACGGACAATCTGTTTGGAGGTTAATGCTAATGGTGATGGCGGAGGATTCCTAACAAGTTGAGGCCTGTACCAATGAGCCATTAGAGATTCGGTATAGCTTTCCACCGTATTTGAAGTGTCTTGTTTCTTATCAAAGATCTGCACCCAGCAACTTTTGGATACATCTATAACCTTTTGTTCAATAAATTTGGCTTTGAACCAGTTCTCGCATCCCCAAGGTGCGTGTACTGCCCGAATAACATATCGTCCAGGATAGATACAAGAATGTCTCCATTCGTAACAAGATCGTTCCTCGTCATTTAATTGATACACAGAGACATTTTCCCATTCCCATGGTCGCCATAGCGGGATAATCACCAGCCATCTACCTTTAACGATATTCCCACACTCTCGCCACGCAATGTTTATAATATTATTTCCCTTCACTATTTTATGAGCTGCGCGAAAGTCTTGCAAATCCCACTTTGGACGAATGGTCATAACAGCTCCACAATAAAGTTGAACTCCATTCGAATCCTGAACGGATATATTGAATTTTTCTGCCATTCCGCTTTGTCTAACTTGATCAAGTATCATACGCAGATCAAATGCCCAAGTATTTTGTTGCGATATGGTTGAACGTTGGCCTTGCGGTGAATGTATGGAGCCATGCCTGCCTATAAGGGAAACATTTATTTCTTTGGCTAATTGGCCTACCTCGCAAACAAGGCGCGGGTAATCTGCACGTTCCAGATCTTGCGTAGATAATGATATTGACTTGGTATTCCACTCAGATACTTCTTCACTGGACATAATTATCCGCCACTGCAATCGAGACACCTTAGCAATTAAATTCATTGTCGTTTCTCCAAAATCAGCTTGGAAATTAATATAAGAATCATAACTGATAAAGGGTGGCGATCGTCCATCCGGAGAGTGAATATCCACTTGATCTGCAAAGATGCCGCATTTGAGTTTCGGAGTGTTCGGCCACATTACTTCCGGTTGCATGTTTATTTGGAGGCCTGGAATCAGAACAAAACGTTTGTGAACATTCTGCCCGAATGGGCCTCGCAAGATAAAATCATAGTGCCCCGGCCCATCAAACCATCTCTGGAAGTCCTCTGATTTTATATCAATGTTTTCCTCATGATGGCTATGGCGCGTCAAAGAAAGGTTTGCGTCTCCATTCCAGTCTATTTTTGGAGGTGCATGGAAAACAGGTACGTCATTTTCATTTATCACATTTATTACAATAGGATCTTGTTCGTTACGAAAAAAGGGTCTACGAATTTCAAACTGACGTTCTCCAACCCTTAAATATTTTTGACCTTTCAAATTAAATACGGCAACTATATATCCCGGCCAAGTTGGAATTTCTTCTTTATGAGTTGGCTCCGGTTCTACTGCAGAAGACTGGTTGAAAACTGCCCACAGATGTTCGGGCAACCTCCTTAAACGAGGATTGGGGATTAATTTTCCACTCAATGGATCGAAGAAAAGCACAGGCTCAGAATCGCTAATACCTTGTAGTACGAATTCCTGAGTTTTGAGTTTGATCGTCCATCTTTCGACTGGAAGTATAGGAACTTCATGGTTGCGGCTAACGGCTAAAGTTTTACCAAGTACTTTCCAGCAGGCATTAGGGTCAATTTCTGGATGATTATCGCAACGTGGTAAACGTAAGTATATCCAGAGGTTTCCAGGACTTATCATGATCTCTGGTTTTGGAAGACGGCGAATGTGCGGGCTATGTGCAGTCCTATGCTCTGCAAACCATACAGAAAAAGTCTCAATCACTCGGTTGGGCAGGCCTTGGGTTCCGCCGCCATCTCCTCGCTCATGTGACTGCCAAAGCGCAAGCGATCTGGCCACAAATTCTTCAGCTACTTCACCGCCATGCAACAAAAAACGCTGCACCGGCTTGTCAATATTTGTCATGCAAATTGGATTATCGCCAATATAATCGATGAAGTCCAGACTTGGTTGTTCTGGATTGCCATAGTGTGTAAGGAGATCAAAGAAGTCAGGCAGACAATATTGGGGAACTCCGCCGTGAGCTAAGATTGGGGCAACATATGCCAAACCATGCAAGTTTTGAAACGTTTCTAATGTTTCATGTTTTTTTAGGAATCGTTTAAACTGTTGTCCCCATTGTTGTTGATCGGTTGGATTGTTCAGTCCAGAAAAAGCGCTCCAGAAATCTCCGTGCTCATAGTGATACATACCTATTCCAACTGTGGTAACTGCAGCAAGGTGAGGGTAATATGTCCAAGCAAGCTCACCTTGGAGCATCAGTTTCTGTCGCCAGACATCAACATCTTCACAGCTAAAGGACATTTCACAAATTAACCGTTTTTCTTGAAGCTTTATCGACAAATTTTTTTCAATATTGTTTATATCGGAAGATAAAATAGTATCTTCACATTTGACGTTCATCCAACTTCCTCGCTGATTTTATCAAACATCTCATTTCCTCGTCATTCTTAATTAAAGCTCTATATGATAGTTTCACATTCAAATTCTATCGTCTTCATCTTTCCTCCTTTTTTTCTTTAACTCCAGCAAAATTCAAAATATGCGCATTTTCTACAAAACGGAATTTTTTGGGGAACAGGCGCATTCTCTTTCGATAAAAAAGCTTCAATCTCATCGATTTTATTTTTGATCAATACTTTGTCGCTCTCTTGAAGCTCTATTGTCATGGATATTTTTTCTTTTGGAATCTTAATTACCCCCTTGCATTTAATGCCTTTTTTGGCGAGCAGATAAAGATAATATTTGAGCTGCTCTATGCCGCTTGCCATCGTGCGGGAAGATTTCTTTATTTCTGCAACAAATAAATTGCCATTTTTAAGGGCTATAAAATCAATTTCCGCCGCAAACTCAGCCAAATATATTTTCTTTTTTTCATGCTTGAACGTGGTTTCATCAATCAATCTACCAATTTCGAGAAAAGAGTCATTTTGATTTGCAGACAGCTGCCTTGACATCAGCCATGCCTGACGCGGGCAAATATTGTAGGCGTTATAAATTGAAGGAGCAATTTTTGTATATTTCATATGTTATATAAAATTGTCAAATTCATAAGTAAATCCAATATCATTATCATAAAAAGTCTTTATCATTTCTCTTGTTATAACTTTAATACCACTTATATCTTTAAAATTATTTATGCTTTCTATGCTCTTTTTTCCAATTTTAACCGATAAAATATAGCTATAAAAATCTTTTTTTATTCCTAAAAATTTATCTTTTCTTTCCCACTTATCATCAAGTTTTAATATGTTTTTTAATTGTTCTAAAATACAGGAAGCCGTTTCATCTTTTTCAACGAACACTAATACATCGGGTATATTTTTTATGAGATTAAACTCATCAGAAATATCCGTATAATTCAGATCTCTTATGCCTGATATAATTGACTCTGATTCATCGCTTGATGATATATCATTGATTTTATCATAATATGTTTTGATTATTTTCAGCAAATCGCCTTCTTTAATTTCTGTATATTCTTTTAACAGATTGTCAGTTAAACCTATTGCAGCAGGTTTATAAATATAATTACAATATTTTTTGTTGTTTTTTGCATCTATTAATTTCGTTATATAAACCCTGCCTAACTTACCAAGTTTGCCATTTCTGTTGCATCTGCCGGCTGTTTGCACTATAGAATCGAAAGGCGCAAAATCTCTGTAAATTATGTCAATATCTATATCAACACCGGCTTCTATCAATTGGGTTGAAACAACAATCTTTCTACCGCATTGGTTCTTAATCTGATCAATGCGCTTCAACCTGTCCTTTGGAATAATATTTCCGGATAAATAAATGATATGCTCATCAATACTCTTTGAGAGCTTTTTATAAAAGTCCAGACTGCTTTGAATTGTATTAAACACAAACATAAAACTGTTTTGTGGTTTGGATGAAATCTTTTTTACGGCAATATCAAAAAGATTATCAATCGATATAGGGTTCAGCCCGTTTACAGTTTCCAGTTTATACCGCGAAAACATTCTGAAATAACTTAAAGTTTTCCCTTTGTTGATAAGCGGAAAAATCTCATTTTTCTCCTCAGAAAAGATTGATGGAAGCGTAGCTGTCATAAATATAATTCTGCAATTAAAAGTGTCGGTCAGTTTGATTAATATATCTCTTATGAGTTTCCAATATTCAATTGGCATTGTTTGAATTTCATCAAGAATAATAACACTGTTCGCAATATTATGAAATTTTCTGATTATTTTATTTTGATTGGAGATAACGGCATTAAAAAATTGCCAAAAAGTAGTCAAAATTATAGATTTATCCCAATTTTCTATAAGAAATTGTGCATCGTTTCCACTATAATCATTTTCATCATTTTTTATCTTAGCTTCGGCAAGATGATGATGTTTTACAAGATAATTCTCAGGATAGGCAACGTTACATTTTAAGATATCGAAAAACTCGTTATATGTCTGTTCCACTATTGAGGTGAAGGGCAGCGCATAGATAATCTTTTTCATATGCTTGTCTTTATCTATAATTCTCAGCGCAGCATTAATTCCTGCCAAAGTTTTTCCGCTGCCGGTCGGCACATTTATAGAATAAATATTATGTCCAACTTTTTGACAAACAGCTTCCGCAGAAGAATCATAAATCTCATTTCTTGCAATATTCAATTTTGAAACAGGTTTTGAACTACCAAACTTGGATATTTTATATTTGTCAGTCCAATGAGAAACCGCCTTAGGAAGTACAGCAGAAACAATCTGATGATGAAATTTTGCATCATTTTTATCCGAATATGTGAGAATTGAGAAAAAGAAATTTAATAAAAAATAGTTATCTGAATTAGTATCTATATCCTGAAGGGCAAACGGTAGATCATTTACATAGTTTTTAGCATCCTTAAAATTCAAATTGTTAGATTTATTGAGACAACCAAAATTAAGATTATGCCATTGAATTTGAAGATTATGCCAATCGGACTTTCCGACTGAAAGCATATCTTTTATATTTTCAAAATTCCCATGATGTTTACGCACAGCAAGAAAGACAAGGATAGGCAAAAATGATTTAGCAGATATATCTTTTAAATCTATATATGTTTTATACGCTGCATAAACAGCAGATATCAATGAATGGTTTTTTAATTCACTTTTTCCTTTATATACAACATTCTTTGCAGATGCTCTAATGTATTCCTGAAAAAATTTCGTGCTTTTTCCTATATCATGATAAAAAAGCATATTGGACAAAGCTATCCTTATATTCCCTGCAGCAAAATGGAGATTAAGATTATCTTTTGTTTCATATGTGCTGATTCCTATATGCTCCACGCTTTCAAGATGATCCAAAAGAAGTCTATTCGGATGCGATAAACACTCCATTTTTAAAAAAGCACTATGTTTTCATTTAGATTATTAACAGAATAGTAATTGTTTAACCTTGCTTTTATTTTTTTACAGTTAACTTCCATTATAAAATCGCCTGTTTTTACAAGTTCTCTGTTGGGTTTCATCTCAAGCGGCATATGAAATCTTATATATTTTTTGCCGCTATCAACTAACGATAAATCACTATTTGATGATATATAATCCAATGGTAGTATAGAAGAAAATTCAACAAAATCATCGCTATTTTCAACCGAGAGAGCATTAAAAGAACCAATAAATTTGTAATTTGCTAAAAGTTCAGATAGCCCGAAAGAGATTGTATAGATTGATTTATGATGTTCTAATAAAGCCTCTAATTGGTTAAAAAGCTCTTCATCATACATATGAACATATATTCTATATTCAGAATCCTTCAAAAGTTCAAATCTTATCTGTGTATGAGGTGCTTTTTTATGGGAATTCATTCTTGCAAATAAAGTTACATTTTTTGTGTTTATCAGATTCTCGGATATTTGAACCTTCTTTATCGGTTTCCTAACACCTATGGCAATTTTACATTTTTCATCTTGAAAATAGTTTAAATAATTTAATTTATCTAAACCTAAAATAGCTCCGAGGATACCGTATAAAGCGGTTTTAGAAGGGACGGGCAGCGTAATTGGCGATGTCACGGTATATGGCACTCTGAAATGTCCGTAGGAGGCAGATAGATCAAAAACCAATATTTTCATTTTAGCTCCTTGTTTGCTATGAAAGTTTTCCCCAACTATCCGGTATTTCCTGCCCTATCTTCAGATTTTCATCTATTTTATATTTCACACTGTCAATCTCATCTTTATTAACATCAAAAGATTGAAGAAGCTCTGAAATATCTACCGTAAAATCCTTTATGTTTCTAAGTCTAAGCGGATTCTCAAATTCTTTCACTTTGATCTTTTTATCAAGATCGCCTATAAAAAATCCTTTATTTTTATAAGTAACTTTTATCAACAATCGGGGCATCTGACCAAATTTTGATCTGCTTATAAGATTTTTTGTTCCATTCCATAGAGCTTCATTTAATTCATCTGCATCGTTATCTGTCAGTCCCGTATGACCAGCGGCTGTCTCGTTAACGATGCCATGGAATGCTATAAATGAATATGGTAAAATGTATTCTTCCCTGAATGTTTTCTGCTGTGAGTCTTTCTTGGATGCAAATGCGCCTGTTCCTTTGATATGTTTTATCTCAACAGGATGAAGCGATCTTCCCATCTTAAACTGAACAGGTCCTGTATAAGTTATAGAATCTTTATCTAACGGTATAACGCCACCAAAAAGCCTTATGTCAATGCATTCGGCTACTATTTTCTTTGCATTTTCATTAAAATCTTTTGCCCTCATTTTCCCATCTTGTATAAAACCTTTTTCTTCATTGTAGATTACTTCTCTAACGAAAATATCTTTACCGTTCTCGCCATTATAACCTTTATAATCGTGCAGATAGTCTCTTATCGTCCTTTTTAATCTGACATCTGTGACAATATTAATACCAGTTTCTTCATCAATTCTCGGCTTGTTAGCATCCAAAGGATCCCCGTTTGGATTGGCATCAGTCACATCATAGCAAAACAGAATCTCGCTTTTCTTATCAATCACATTACTCATCTTTTCCCTCCTTATTCTCCTTTTTATCAAATTTCCCCGATAAAGTTAAACCAAGAGTGAAATAGAAGCTCATTTCATCAACGGAATATTTTGCAAAACTGCTATTTACAAAATATAGCCCTATTGATTCTTCCATTTTCCTGTAATAATTTTTATCGTACTCTTCAAGCTTGTTTATCATCTCCGGAAGCAAGCGTTTCGCCACCCGTTCATCAATTTTTAACCCGTTTAACCTTGATTGAAATGGTTTAGCGTTTCTATCACTATATTGGATATTGAGCAGTTTTCCTGCCAGAACCCCCTCCAAAAACAACGCCTTTTTTGCATTATCATCAAAAATACTATTTTCACCAAAAAACTTCTCATACGGGTTGTCAAGAGCTTTCACATTAGACCTCCTTCTTTTTAATAATTGCAGCTTTCCCAAATATAAAATAATTTTATACGCTTTTAACATATCAAAATTAAAGCCTTTACCATTTAAAAAATCTCCCCTAATTTTAGACATTATTCTGTTTAGCAAAAATTCAAATCTAATCTTTTTCCCTATAAAAATATCGTTTAATATGGAGAGAAAATCTTTATCAAAATTACCCTCAATTTTGTTATTGTTATAAAAATCTCTGATAGATTGAAATGAAAAATCAAATTTTATTGCACCATTTTTTGCGGGTATCTCCTTAAATATATCAACATTCCCTTGGACAGTGTCAACTTCATATTTAACACTTATAAGGTGAGCTAATCTTGTCGGTGCAATCTCTTTCAAGTGAAGCAAGATATTAAATGCGCTGTTGCTGACTTTGTAAAATACAAAATTAAAATTTACAATATTTTTTTCTTTCGAAAGTTCCTTTAATATTTTCTCTTCTGTACCTTCAATACGTGCCGATTGATTTGATCCGAGCGAAAAGTTATCATAATTTTTCATCCTTTTTAAAACTTGTTGCAGTATATCCTTATCAGGATATACAAGCTGCGGGATTATAAAATAATTGAACCTGCAAAACCGAGATTTGAGGTATTTTTCGATATATTTTTTACCTCTTTCAAGAGTGATGGCGCAATCAGGACAAACAGGATAATTTTTCCACGCCAGCTTCTGGTTAAATCCGCCCGTTACCATTCCTTTTTTATCAGCCGTATAAAATTTGTATGTATCTACAAATCCCCATACCTCGCTTAACCTGTGGCAAATATAACACTGCTTATTGTCACTTTTACTTTCAACTCCATATTTAGAATAATAGCCACTGTAAGCACTATTTTTTTGCTTTGCAATCGTTTGTACAAAAGCATCCATATCACCGACATAAAGTTTGTTATTGTCTTTAATAAAAACAAGTGTTATCATTCCGCCGTCTTTTACAGCTATTTTTATAGCATCTCCGACCTTTTTTTCGATTGAAATGCCCATATCTTTAACTTTACCGATGAGGTCGTTTAGGATATTAGCTTTATCAGCTTCAAAAATATCACTAACTTTACCCAAGATTTTTTTGTCTTTATCAGTCATATATATTTCATTTCTACTGATAAAATTTCTCACTGATTTGGAGACCTTTGTTTTAAATGTCTTTCGTATGTCATCGGTTATTTTAGTTGTGGGAGTATAGTTAGAGCCGTTTCCTTTTATGCCTTTATAAAAATATTTCAGCTTTTTTGCTTTAGAAAATTCTTCATATCCAATATCTTTATAAAAGATATTATCCCCGTTGCTGATATCAAAATTCAGCGTGAACACATGTTTATTTCTTTTCCCAATATCTTCAATAAATCCATCAAGGAAATCGACCTTAGTCTGTATAGCTCCTATATCAAATAACGCCTCAATCATTCTTCCCCCTCAAAATCGCTCTAATATTTCAACTCATTCCAAAATCTTGCCCATCTCATCCAAAAAACGAAGGTCGCCACTCATCTTTTTCTTTAAGCTGCGCCAAAAATTCGGCATAATCTCTTAAAATACAGTCAATAAATCTGCGCAATTAGTCAATTAAAATCCTTATTCCCACTTAAGGAATGGTAATGAATCGGACGTAGAAATTTGTGATAAATAGGCACGTTCATTTCCAACTCTTTCAGGTAAGCCTCATGGGGTGGCGAAATTTCTTCAGACATAATAAGATGATAGGCTTCCTTTATATTCTCTTCTAATTCCTCAATCGTTTCTCCCTCGCTGAATACCCCAGGCACTTCTTTTAGCCTGCCAACATACCACCCTTCATCTATCCAATACTCAAGTGTAAAGCGTCGTTCCATTCTTTCGCCTCCGGTTATGCTTCATTATTTTTTTTACCTGACAATGTTTGCATTTATAACTTCATATATCTTTTGATTTTTAGAATTTTTGGGTAGATTTTTTAAAAAATTTGCATGCGAATTCATATCAATCCCTTTTCCTCTGAATATATTAATGTCAAATAATTATTCATATCCTCCATCCACGAATAGATCGCCTGTTAAGACAGAATAACTTTTTTTCTCCTTTATTGCCTCAATCATCCTTCCCCCTCTTTTACAATCTTTATTCCAAAATCTTCCCCATCTCATCTAAAAACGAAGGCCGCTGCTTATTTTCTTCCTTCAGCTGCACCAAAAATTCGGTATATTTGCCTTCTGCTCCATCAATTATGCTCAAGTTTCTGATTTTTTTTAATGTTGAGCGGTATATATTTCGGCTTGGGTAATTTTCATTTTTATAATCCCTCATTATCGAATTTTTGTAATGGTCAAAATATTCATCCGGAAACAGCGGCGATAAAATTTCGAGATACCTATCGTAGAGATCTGTTCTATCAAGTTCCGTCAATTTCATAAACGCTTTCCTCATTCGGTCGCTTTTTAGATATGAGTCGATAAATTCAGGCGAGTCTTTGATTTTATTATACATATCACCTTCGATCCTCACCCAGAAGTCTCCGCTCGTTTGCTTAATCTTCTCATACAGGTCATGCGATGGCGACAGGTGAAATAGAGCAATTAGATTGTTTAGATATCTGCCTTTGTTATTTTTGTATAGATAATCGGATATTTTGTGTCTGATCTGTGCATTATCTCTTTGATGTAATATGTTGACATTATCCTCAAATGCTCTAATGGCATCCTCAAATCTGCCGATTGACCACAAGTAATCGATCTTTTTATGGACAATAGAGCTGCTTGAGAATTTGTTAAATACATTCTCCAATTCGTTGCTATCTTTCAGCTTGATGAGCGCATCAATATATTCTTCGACCATATTTTGAAACATAAAACTTTTTTTATTATCCTGAGTTGCAATAGCATGAAAAAGAATATCCCTATAGCATTCCCAATCTTTCAGTTCATTGCAGAAATGACTGATTGCATCGCTGTAGTAATGACATATATCAGAATCTTTCAGGAATTGTTTCCACAGATAACCAATTATAGTGCGTCTTTCTTTTTGCTCCGTATAAAATTCGCCTGAATAGCTTATATATTTATTTAACACATCCCTGATGGTATTCTGAATAATTCCATAAGAATCATCAAGCGTTTTAAGTTTATTCTCCAGTACTTCAAAAACAGCCCTGTAATTTTTGATTGCCTCTTCAACTCCACCCTGTTTTGCCATAAGTTCAATATTATTGACAAATCTCATCAATTCATCTGCCTTTGACATAGGTATATAATAGCTGTATATGAGATGTTTTAGAAAACTATTCATCTCTTTTTTATAAAAGGCAACGGTATGCTTGATTTCATCAGCCATAAAAAAGTTTAGCGCTCTATCTTGAACCTCTCCATTGGCTGCGGCTTCATTTATTATAAACATCTCTAAACGGCTTCTGTCCGCATTGTTTATGGCTGATTTTAATTCATCAAAGAAGCTTTTACTGTTTTTAGAATTTTTCTCCCTTGCCATTTCAAAATAAAGTACTGCTATGATATGTTTGCATACTCTAATTTTGCCGTAATTGCATGAGCAGCTATAGCTCATATCCGTCAGATCTATTTTAACATCGAAGTTGAGAATATCATTAATAGATGTGCTTATTTTATTGTCGTTTATGTGGAAGTTCATGATCTTTTCTTTGTGATCGGCATAAAATTTCTTGCCTCTTGCCAATACTATCTTGCTGCAGATAGATTCTATGCTTTTTGGTGTAATTTTGATTTTCATTGATTCTCCGAATGATTCACCAACTTTATAAAACCGAAACCTTGGCTGCTGCGGCTTCCGAGTCCTGCATCCAGTGAAAATTCCAAAAGTGCCCTGTTTCCCGAAAGCTCATATTTTCCAACCCATCCTTTTATAACGGTTTTTCTGCCATTATTGACAAAATATCTGATACGCTCGTTTCTGCTGCCGCTGTAAAGAGGTTTTATAGATATGCTGCCGTGCGCTTCTTTTTTATAAAATGCCTCCCATTTTTTTATCAGATTATCATTGATCAATCTGCCGAAGTCACTCTCAAACGGGTTATAGTAATATGTCAGTTTTTTGCCGTCCGGTTTTATCAAAGTTGAATGTACTTCAATTGGAGTTAGTGCCCAAATGGTTATCGAGTCGTTATCTATAGCCTGATTCTTCATAACACTGATCGATTCTACAGCAACCGTATTGCCGCCGAAATTCAGATCTCTTGCTCTGATAATATTGCTTGCGAATTGAGTCATAATCCAATCAACCGGAGATGATAAATAAAAACTTATCTTGTTGGAAAATTCAAAAGTTTTGGCTCTACGATTGACCGTACCCTTTTCCCTTATACCCGAGAAGGTAAAAAGCTTAAATTTTCTGCTGCCGGATTCAAAACCGTTATCATGAAGCCAATTCGCATCCATTTTGTCTAAAAATTGATATATCAGCCCCTGAAGAATATTGTTATAGCTCTGTCTTATTGTTATATTTTTTTCCGAAATCAGATAAACAAGAATCCGCACATTTCCCCCTTATTCTAAAAATTTACATCATAGGTATCTGCTCAATTAATATACTAGTTTATAATTTATAGATAATATAGAATATGATGGGAGTGAAAATCGCAGTTGCTATGCCGTTTAAGCCTATTGCAAGGGAGCTTACCGCCCCTTCCAGATCGCCTTCTTGAAAAGCTCTGGCAGTACCTATTCCATGCGCTGCACTTCCCATTGCAAGTCCAAATGCTATTTTACTTTTAACTCCTATCAATTTTAAAAAAGCAGGACCTATTACAGCACCTAAAATACCGGTAGCAACTACTATTGCCGCAGTAAGCGACGGAATGCCTCCTATTTTATCGCTTATTCCCATAGCAATCGGAGTGGTAACTGACTTAGGCGCAATTGAGGCTACCACTTCTTTTGAAGCTCCGAGAAACTTAGCCGTCAAGGCTGCCGACAATATGCCCACCAAGCTTCCGATTATAATAGATATGATTATAGACAGGCCTCCTTCCTTTTTTATCTCTTCAAGACGCACATATAAAGGAACGCCAAGCGCTACAACCGTTGGGCCTAAGAAAAAGCTGATAAATTTTCCGCCCATGTTGTATGTATGAAAATCCATACCTGTTGTTTTGAGTATAATTATTATTGTAACTATAGAAACCAATATCGGATTAAGAAGCATAAAATTATATTTACTGTAGATTTTTTGAGCAATAAAATATGCTAAAAATGTCATCGCTATTGAAAAAATCGGATTGCTGAAAATCTCTCTCATAGTCTCTTGCTAAATCTATCCTGAATTTTGCCAACAACTGCCAACACCAAAAGTACACTGAAAAACCATGCCGTGACTATAGGTACAAATTCGCTTTTTATAAGATCGTAATAAACAATAACTCCAACTCCGGGAGGTATAAAGAAAAATGCAAGGTTTTTTACTAATATATCAGACACGGGTCTAACATCTTTCAAATCTATAATCTTATATTTTAGAACAATTACCATAAGAACCATGCCAATTACATTTCCCGGTATAGGAATATTGAAAAAATCACTTATGAAATCTCCAATAAAAAAGAGTATGAAGATGATTGTGAATCCTTTGATCATACTTTTGTTATATCAGCTAATTCTCTCTTTGTCAACAAAAACTTCATCTGATTTCAAGATATTTGTCACCGGATACTTGTTTCCTATAAGCTCTTCAGCTGGATTTAATTTTTTATCCGACAAACACGCTGCAAAAATCGGTATTTAGAAATATTTCTTTTTTAACCGCAGAGAAACGTTTACAAGACTTATTAAAACCGGCACTTCAACCAATGGTCCTATTACCGCCGCAAATGCTTCGCCTGAATTTATTCCGAATACCGCAATTGCAACCGCAATTGCAAGCTCAAAGTTATTGCTTGCCGCTGTAAATGATAAAGTTGCCGTTTGAGGATAGTTTGCTCCAACCTTCTTCCCCATATAAAATGAGACGAAAAACATAATTATAAAATATAAGGTGAGAGGAATTGCAATTCTAACTACATCAAGCGGAATAGAAACAATCAATCCGCCTTTAAGGGAAAACATAACGATGATTGTAAACAATAATGCCCAAAGTGTAATCGGGGATATTTTAGGAATAAATTTTCGTTCGTACCAATTGAGGCCCTTCCTTTTAACAAGAACAAAACGGGTAAGCATTCCGGCAAAAAAAGGAATTCCCAAATATATCAGAACGCTTTCGGCAATTTGACCTATTGTAATATTAACTGTAAAAGAATGCAGCCCAAACCATTTTGGAAGGACACTCAGGAAAATATAGGCAAACAATGAATAAAACAATATCTGGAATATTGAGTTTAATGCAACTAAACCAGCGGCATATTCACTGTCGCCTTTAGCCAAATCGTTCCATACTAAAACCATTGCAATACATCTCGCAAGCCCGATCATTATCAATCCGGCCATATACTCCGGATAATTTCTTAAAAAAAGTATGGCGAGTAAAAACATTAAAATCGGCCCGATAACCCAGTTTTGAACCAATGATAAAGAAACTATCTTTGTGTTTTTGAAAACATCTCCTAATTTTTCGTAACGCACTTTTGCAAGCGGAGGATACATCATTAATATCAGCCCGATTGCAATCGGTATGTTGGTTGTTCCGACTTGAAATAAGCTCCAGAAGCCGCTTATTTTAGGAATTAAGTAACCTGAAAATACTCCCGTAAACATTGCCAGAAAAATCCAGAGAGTTAAAAATCTATCTAAAAATTTCAATTTCTTTTTACCGGGCATAACAGTTTCCTTTTAAAATTGCCTTTTCGGGCGGAAGTATAAAACTGTTTTGTTTATTGTGCATTAGTTTCATTATTTATCTCCTTAAGAAATTTCTCTATTCTATCTTTTATTTCATCTCTTACCCTTATGAATTCTTTTAATATCTCTTCTTTGGTTCCGATGACTTTTGCAGGATCATTGATAGACCAGTGGATATGTTTGATTTCAGGCGGTGTTGACGGACATGATGCCTCTGCATCGCCGCATAGGGTAATTATTATATTCATCTGCCTAAGCAGATTTTCATTAATCGGTTTGGATTGCTGACCGGAAATATCAATTCCAATCTCCTGCATAACCTTTATAGCATAACGATTGATACCTGCCGGTATAAGACCGGCGCTGAACGGCTCTATGAGCCCCGCTGCCTGCTTTTTAGCTATTGCTTCAGCCATCTGTGAGCGGCAGGAGTTTCCCGTGCACAAAAACATGACCTTAAACATTTATACCTCCATAACTTAGCCGTTTATTTTTTTACTTATTTGCCTTTTCTATGGACATTTTTATTAAGACTTTTATCGGAAACGCTTAGAATTAAGAGGGATGCTTTTAAGATTTACACAAGATTTTTATATCCTGTTTAGCGACCATTTTTAATCTCTTTCTATCTTCCTGAATCAGAAAATCATCCTTGAGGCACAAAAGAAGCTTTAGAAAATCAAGATTATAGTTATTTATTAAGTTATTTGACAGTTTATAAAATGTCCAGGTTCCGTTTTTTCTGTATTCAACAAGTCCTGCAGTCTTTAGTATTCCAAGATGCTTTGAGACCGTTGACTGCTTCATATTCAATATATCCATCAACTGGCAAACACAAAGCTCCCCTTTTTCAATGAGTTTCAGTATTCTTACTCTTGTCTCATCGGATATTGCCTTTGCCTGTAAAATAAAATCTCTCAATATTACCTCTTTTATCCTTTCATCACGATATAAGAATATAATAGAAAAACAGTTTTGTCAAGCTGTCTATCCCGCTTTTATGCTAAAGGGCACCTCTAAAATTTCTACAATGGCAACAACAAGCAATTAAGTAAGCTTTTATCCAAATATTACAAAAATAAGAGTGAACATAATGAGAATATATAAAATATAAAAATGTACCTTGCCGTTCATAATAAACCTGCTTATCAAATAGCTTATTTTTTCGACAAACAGCACTATATATTTATAGAAAGATTCAAAAATATCGCTGATTGAAACATAGGATCTGTTTTTGTTTACTCTTTCTTTCGTCATATATACAAATCTCAGTATATGTTCGATAGTAAATGAAAATGCATTTGCCGTAAAATATTCTTCTTCTTTTAATGCCAAACCGCCGTTCCATGATGTAACCCTTTTTGTTGTTGACCTGTTTTTAAAATAGATAAAAAATGGAACGATAGACAGAACGGTAATAGCCAACACAAAGAACGCGGGTGATATCACACCAAATACTGGTCTTGCACTTGCCAGAAGCCATCCCTGCGGAATACCCAAAGCGCCTATAATGAATTTTGAATAACCAAGTCCCAAAAACAGGTCCGAAGCAAAAAAGCTTATTCCAAGTATCATGATTATCAAAAACAGTTCGGCTGTGTTCATAAAAAATGTAGGCATAGGCTCAGCTTTCTTTTCGTGATGGTAGCCCAAGGCGGAGTATCCTATAAGTTTAATCATTGAAAATGATGCAAATCCCATAGCCAATGACAACAGTACGCCGCCTGATGAGCTTACAACCCTATCCAGGATGCTGGAAAACTGGTAAGATTGAAAAAGAGACTCAAGAAGCATCCATTCCGCCACATATCCCAAAAGTGACGGAAAAGCGCTGAACGACAAACCTGCGACCAAAATACCCAAAGCCGGAATTTTACCAACACTTTTGTGTATACCGCGCACATTGTCTATATTTTCTTCATGAAGTTGTTCTTTTGCCTGCCCTATGGATAAAAAGAGGAGTGTTTTTGCTATAGTGTGCGTTATGGATAAGACAATGGCTGTTAGAAATGCAAATTCATACAGGGTTGATTTCGCTGAAAATGAATATGCAACTGCAGATAAACCGAGAGCGGCAAGTATCATTCCGTTGTTTTCGACGGTTGAATACGCAGGCAAAACTTTTAAACCTTTGGCTGCTGCTGCTTCCATTGCCCCCCAGAAAGCCGATATGCTCCCAAGTATTATCGCCAATAATCCCCATACATGCGTGTATCCTGTTATATTTATAACTCTTGCAAGGCCATATACGCCCATAAGCGTAACAGGCGCACTCAAAAGAGCGGATGCATTTGAAGGGGCTTTTGAATGCGCTTCTTTAAGCCATGTATGAAATGGCACTATACCCATCTTTATGATAAAAGCCAAAGAAGCAAAGATTAGAAATATAACACTGTTGGAATGTATCTTTGCCAATGCAAATGAACCGTCTGAAGCGTTTAGTCCTACGAAAGCCAAAATGAGTGCTATTGTCGATAATTCGCTGAAAGCCAAGAATTGAAAAGCCTCTTTGTATGCGCCTTCATGCTCTGTTATTAGAAAATAAGATGCGATTGTCATTATTTCCCACCCGCTCAAGAACGTCAATACATCATAAGCTGTAAGTATCAAAAACATTCCCAGCATGGATAAATTTAGGAATACAGCCATACTTTTTTTGTAGTTATTTCCAAAGTCCAATGAGAATATCGATACGGCTATCCAAGATATTGCAGCTATCATTAAAAATAAACCGCTCAGACTATCTATATTGATCCCTACGGTTATATTGGGCAAAAAACTGAATTGGGCTGACAAGGTATTCCCCATAAACTTAGCTTCAAACCCAGTGATAAATGAGAAAACAGAAGCAATTATAGCCATCGAATAACTAATTTTTCTGTTTGTAAATCCCGAAAACAAGCCTAAAATATAAAAACCTATAATTGTATATATCATTTTTTGTCTCCCATTATGTTTAGAAGAACAGAGAGTATCTCACCTGCTTCAAGTTTTCCGCTGCAACAGGCTACAACATTTGGAAGATTCAGATCTTTTGCGCTTGTGCCTAAATCGTTGTCATCCTCTATTATTATGATACCAAACGGTTTAGGTAGTTGATTTACCGTTTCTTTTAACGGTGCGATCATCCTTTTGGAACATTTTCCCAAAACGAGCAAAACATCTGCGTGTCTTGGTGAATCTGTAAAAAATATCCCGAATCTATGTATATTATATTGAGGTGTGGCGAGTGCCGCCATCTCAAAATTCAGATCCCCGTTGTTGCCCACATCTATAGGATATATATTCAAAGATTTGCTGAATATTTTATCTATCTTTTTTCCGTTTTCTTTTAACTTTTTAAACGGTTCGGTTAGTTTTTTTGTTATTCCGTATAACGCCCACGATTTCATAACAGCACTCCTACCTTGCACAATCCGCAAAATTTATACCGAAAGAATCAAACGAGAAACTAAAATCCGTAAAAATATATCCTACAAAAGAATCGGCAAATGCCTTAAATCCAAAAACAGATGGCGTTGAAATATAAACATCCGAAACAATGCCTTTCTCTATGTTCACGAAATAGACAACAAGACCGCTTGGAGATTCACAATATCCTATACCTGAGCCGGAAATAGCAGACACGGCTATCTTGCTATTATTTTGCTGTATTTTTTTGATTTTATCTATTTGATCTATCACTATGTCACATGATGACACTGTTTCATCCGCTCTAACCTGCATCCTTGCAAGTACATCACCTTTATCTTTTGTTATAATCTTAAAGTTGTCGTAAAATTTTTCATAAACTCTTAAATCTTCTCTGCATCCTGCCGCCCTGAGAGTGGGACCTGTAACGCCTATTTTCAAAGCCTTTTTTTGATCCAATACGGCGGTTTCATAAAGTCTGTCTATAAAATTCCAGCTTGCGAGACTATGCTCATACAGTTCTTGAAACTTTTCTTTTATATTCTTTATCCTTAAAACCAATTCATCCAAATTTTTAAAATTGTCTTTATCTATGAATAAACCGTTTATATGTTTTAAAAATCTTGAGTTTGAAAACAGCTTGTTTGCTCTCAATGCTTCTTCAAAAAGCCACTCCAAATGAGAAGTCAGGACATTTTGAGAGGCGCCCTTTGAAAGGCGAGATATAACATTCAGATGATTATATATTCTCTCCAATTCAACGCCTACAATTCTTATTCTTTGAGTAATCTCATCGGGCATAAAATCGCCTGCGTCTTCAACCGCTCTTAAAAAAGCGCAGGAGTGCGAAAAAGCAAAGTTTGAACATACATTTTCACTCCAATTTACGGCTTGATGTAAAGCACTATTTTTAATCGATGCTTCTATATTTCTTTTTTTATATCCCGGGTCAATATCAACGGATAAAATTCTTTCTCCATACGTATATATATTAAATACACCGGCATCACCTACACCGCCTGTTACCGGACCGTATCTAAAGTTGAATACTCCGTTTCCTTTGACTGCTTTAGAGCCTATATGCTTATCCCTATTTTTAAGCATTGTGTAATTTGCAAATTTTTCTTCTACATCATGAGTATTCTCAATGGAAAATAGATTCTTATTCTGCAAAATCAGCCGCTCTCCTGAATTCTTTTCAAAAACGCCGAGCAGCTTCATCTTACAATCCCCTTCAAAATATTATTAATAGCTGGTATTGCAAATAAAACAGAAAACGCCAAAGCGAGATTAATCAGAGGTACAAGTGTACTTATCCATTCATCCTTTGTTCTGCTGGTGGGTTTTACTTCACAAAATGCCATTTTGGCAACTTTATAGTTTATAGAAAGAAAGGCAGTCAACAGAGCAAGGAGTATAATAATTGTATAAGCAAATCCATATATATGATAAACAGCCGAGATTATAAAGAATTCACCTATGAATATGGCAAACGGCGGAGCACCGGTTACAGCCAGCGATGATAAGATTAATCCGTATGCGGTATACGGCATGATTTTAACGAGCGAGTAAACATGGCTGATCTCTCTTGTTTTATATACGTTAAGTATGTTACCGGTTAAATAAAAAGCCGATGATTTGGCAAATGCATGCGACACCAAAAGTATCATCGCGCCAAGCAGGCCGGCTTTTCCAAGCGATATACCTATCAAAATCATACCCATGTTTTCCATCGAAGAATAGGCAAACATTCTTTTGTAATATTTTTGATTGATCATAAATATTGATGCAAATACAATAGTCAAAATGCCCAGAATGAACATAAATTGTTTAATATTTTCAAACGGCGCAATTTGAGATATGCGTATTATTCCAAATAAGGCAGACGGCAAAAGCACGGATGAGAAAATGGCGCTGACAGGTGCAATGGATCTTCCGTGAACATCAGGAAGCCAAGTATGCATAGGAAATATGCCCGCCTTTGTACCGAAACCCACAATAGCCATGGCAGATCCCACTAAAATTATCTTGCTCTCCGCCGCATTATTTTTCAGCATAATTGCAATATTCAATGTATGCGTCTGGTCGTATATAAAAATTATGCCGACAAGTGATATAACAAGGCCGACAGAAACGATAATAATATACCTCCAGGATGCTTCAATGGATGCAAAGTTGTTGTCTATCGCAACAAGCAATGCACTTGTTATTGTCGTAGCCTCTATGCCGATCCATATCAAGCCTAAGTTGTTGACCATTACGCTAAAGAACATGCTCAATACGAATAGATTTAAGAACGCCCAATACAGGTTCTTTTTCAAAAGCGGTTTTGATATATGTTTAAAATAACTGCCGCTGAAAATAGCCGTTGTTAAATAAATAACAGAAATAGTAACGAGCATTATTTTTGATATGGCATCTATGTATAAAAACTGCGTGGATACGCCCTTTAAAACCCATATATACAAAGAAAACGGTATGCTTACGGAAGCCGATATAAGTGTCGATATTTTTGATATTTTGTCATTAGCGGCAAAGCATATTACCGCAGCCGAAACCGTAACAATAAGTGGAAGGTAGTATAAAAACATGAATTATTACCCCTTAAATTCCTTAAATTCATCTACAACATTTAAAACATTTTCTTCTCTGAGCCGCATAATAATTCCGGAAATCATAACGATACCTATTAAATCCAAAAGTATGCCGCCTTCTATAACAAGCGGCAGCCCGGGAAACAGATATCCGCCGAACAAGAACAAGCTGTTTTCCATAACCATATATCCTATCAGCTGAACAAACGCATTATTGCGGGACATAATTAAGAATATGCCTTGAAACAGCAGTGCTATAGGAATAGAGCCGCCAGGCAAGCCTATTGAATTATAAAGCGTAGCATGATAAACAATATAACCTACAACAACAAAGAAAAGGGATAACACTATAGACATAGCCGTTGGCACAACTGATTTTATCTCCCGCTCAAGATAGTCCTCTTTTTTAAATTTTTTTCTTATAAAAAAGGGAATAAAAAATCCTCTGACAACGGCGGTAAGAGCAGACAGTATAAGCAGATTGCCATTATTGAGGATAACGCCATCAACAAAAAGAAAGATTGAAATAGCATACGATGACAAAGAAAATGTCGCAACTATCTTTCTTAGATAAATCTGCCATTGTATAAAAATTACAAGCGTTATCTCAAGAAAACCAACCATAATAAAAGTTTCTTTCATAGAGCTCCTCCGGTTGTGAAATATACCAAAATGGCTAAGAATGCAAAAGCAAACGCCACTGCTACATATTCAAAGTTTTTAAACAGTTTGTATTTTGAAATCGTTGATTGAATTGCCGCAAACACAACAACAAGAATCAGCATCTTAAGCAAGTGCACAAAACTATAGATTAAAACAGCGCCTAAATCGACTTTCATAGGCACCCAGAATGGAATAAGAAAATCGTTTAAGAATATACTCATCAGTAAAAATTGTTTTATATATCCGCCCCACTTCATAAATGCAAGCTCGCTGCCGGAATATTCCATTTCTATTGCCTGATCTATCATGCCGAATTCATTATTCGAATGCGATTCTATAGGTAACTTGCCTGTTTCAATAAGCAAAGCCATAAAAAATGCGCAGACAACAAACCAATGCACTAAGGAAAAATACCATTGAGAGGATGTCTGCATGATATTGTTAACCACATACGGATTATTGGTATGCGATATCACGCCGAATGTTATAAAAATTAAAATTATTATGGGCTCGGATAATGCACCTATACTTGATGTTCTTGATACTCCCAAATGAGAGTAGTTGCTTCTGCTATCCAGGGACGCTATTTTTTTCAGCACTCCTATCGCTCCGAAAATGAGACCGCCTCCTATAAAATCAACGATAGGCCCAAAAGAGAGTGGAAAAGCAGTAATAATAGGTAATACGAGAGTTAAAATAAGATACATAGAAAATGTTGCATAAGGAACTACTTGAAATACGGCTGATGCAGCATTCGGTATAACGCTCTGCTTGTGAAACAGTTTGCGTAAATCATAATAAGGCTGAAATACGGACGGTCCTTCTTTTGATTCAAATCTTTCAGTAAGTTTAATGAATATGCCTGCAATCAAAGGCGACAGAAAAACTACGTAAACTAATTGTAAACCATTTAAAAGATAAAGCATCTCTTTCTATAACTCCTTGCAATAAAATAAATTATTACAGGAGTCATAGGCTCTTCAAAAGAGCGATTTTTCAGGCAAACTCCACTGCCCTGCATAGATGTAATTTCTATCAACCAGTTTTATATACGTCAAATCTGTTAAAGTCAAGTAAAATCTCGAAATAAAATCTCGAAATAAAATTGAGAAATAAACCGATAAGAATCCGTCTTGCATCTAATGAGACCACTGCACAATAAGCACATTCACAGCAATATCAGCTTTTCCATAGGCGAGGCGAACTCTTTTTATCGGTTTGAAAGCTGCGTCTATTCAAATATATCAATAAAATTGAGATTGCCGCAGGTGTTACTCCTGAAATTCTTGAAGCCTGCCCGATCGTTCTCGGTTTAATATCAATAAGTTTGTCACGTACTTCATTAGACAAACTATAACAGCTTTGATAAGAAAAATTATCGGGTATTCTCACAGATTCACTTTTTGTTAATTTGTCTATCTCTTTTTCTTCCTTTGCTATAAAAGGTTCGTATTTAATTCTGTGCAGTATCTGTTCCCGATCATCCTTATTATACTGGGATAAATCATATAGACTTCTAAAAATATCGTCATTAACACTTGGACGCCTTAAAAATTTTTCCAAAGACAAGCCATCTTTAATAGGCGTTTCGCCAATCTTTTTTGTTATAAGATCAATCTTTTTTGATGGTATAATATAAGTTTTTTTTATGTTTCTTATAACGCCTTTTATTCTTTTCTCTCTATCAATAATCTCATCATAATATTCTTTTTCAATCAAACCAAGCTTATATGCTTTTTCAGCGAGTCGTATATCTGCATTATCTTCGCGCAGAATCAAACGATACTCTGCTCGTGAAGTAAACATTCTGTATGGCTCTTTTGTGCCTTTTGTCACAAGGTCATCTATAAGAACACCTATATACGCTTCATTTCGCCCAAGTATCAATGATTTACGTTTTTGCACGAAACAAGCTGCATTTATACCCGCATAGTTCCCTTGAGCAGCAGCTTCTTCGTATCCGCTTGTACCGTTTATCTGTCCTGCATGAAAAAGTCCCTTTACCAGCTTTGTTTCAAGTGTTGGAAATAGCTGAGTCGGAGGTACAAAATCATACTCCACAGCATAACCAGGTCTCACAATTTCAACATCTTCAAGACCTTTGACTGCTCTGAGATATTTCAGCTGAACATCGCACGGAAGACTTGTCGATAAACCATCGGGATAGATTTCATTGCTGTCAGCCGTTTGAGGTTCAAGGAAAATATGATGAGCATTCCTATCGGGAAATTTTACCACCTTGTCTTCAATAGAAGGACAATATCTTGGACCGATGCCTTGAATCGCACCACTATAAAGCGGAGATCTATCTAAATTTTGCCTGATTATGTCGTGAACATTTGTATTTGTATGAGCGATAAAACATGGTCTGATCGGAGTCGTTATTTTAGAAGTTCTAAAAGAAAACGGGTGCGGAGGATCATCGCCCCAGGTTATCTCAAGCTTGCTATAGTCAATGGTTCTACCGTCTAATCTCGGAGTCGTACCGGTTTTTAATCTTTCAACACTAAATCCTATTCTTCTTAAACTATCGGATAGTTTAATTGAGGGCGGTTCCCACGCCCTTCCCGCTGAAAATTGCTTCATTCCTATCCATATAGTTCCTTTCATAAATGTTCCGGGTGTCAAAACAGCGGCTTTGCATTGATAAAAATTACCTATATTGGTAATTACGCCGCAAATCCGTTTATTCTCAACAACAAGATCATCAACCGTCTCCTGCTTTATAAGTAAAAATTCCTGATTTTCAAGAACGGTTTTCATACGCAGCCTATACATATCCATGTCAGCCTGAGCCCTGCTCGACCATACGGCAGAACCTTTGCTTTTATTTAATATCTTAAACTGCAAACCCGTATTATCTATATTCTCAGCCATCTGGCCGCCTAAAATGTCTAATTCTTTCACGAGGTGACCTTTTGCTAACCCTCCGATTGCTGGATTGCAGGACATCTGAGCAATTTTGTCAACCGCAATTGTGAGCAGCAATGTACTGCATCCCATTTTAGCCGCAATTAGAGCTGCCTCACAGCCTGCATGTCCTCCGCCTACAACTATTACATCAAACAATTTAGGATATTTATCGTATTTGGAATGTTCCACGTGGAACATCTATTTACCTACACAAAATTGTTTAAACATGGTGTCTAAAACCTCGTCGCTTGAAATTTTTCCTATGAATTCATCTAAATATATTATGATTGCCGAAAGATCGGCAGAAATCATCTCCTCTCCGTATCTCTCTTTGATATGCTCCTCAAGCTCTTTTAAGCCGTCTAACGCTCTTCTCACCTGATGCTTTTGTCTAACGGTAGTAATTACATTGAAATTATCTAAATTATCGTCCATATTCAATATTCTACCTATCGCATTCTTTAGTTTATCCATGCCTTCCCCTGTCTTAGCTGAAATCTCGCAAAGGGGTAACCCGTCTTGATACGGAACATCTTTATTCGGTATTATGTCTATTTTATTTTTAATCATGATAACCTTACTCTTGCAGTTGCTGACTTTGGTTTTTATAATCAAATCATCATCATTTGCAGAAACCGATCCGTCTATTATCCATAGTATCAAATCAGAAGTTTCTATCTCCTGCCAGCTCCTTTCTATGCCAATGCGCTCAATTTTGTCTCCAATTTTTCTGATACCTGCAGTATCGATAAGCTTGACTGATTTTTGATTGATTATAACTGCAGAATCAATAGTATCACGAGTTGTGCCGGGCAAATCCGTTACAATAGCTCTTTGCTTTCCTATCAAACGATTAAATAGCGTTGACTTGCCCGAATTAGTTTTTCCAACAATTACTATTCTAAAACCGTTTTGAAGACGGCTTGCAATATCGTAGCTATCATGGTAGCGCTGCAGAATATTCCTCACATCTCTTTCCTGTTCATACAAGCTGTCATAATCAGAAAAATATCCATCGTCGGGATGATCTATGGCAACCTCGATTTCAGACAATATGGAAAGCAGCTTTTGACGAATGTTTGCAAATGTTTTGCTTATATTGCCGTCAAGCTGCCTCTGTGCAATTTTAAGAGAAGCATCAGTCTTGGCATTGATAATTTGATTAACGGCTTCCGCTTGCACAAGATCTATTTTTCCATTCAGATATGCCCGTTTAGTAAATTCACCGGGAGCGGCGGGCTCCGCACCGCTGTTAAATAGAAGTGAAAGAATTGCCGCTGAAACAAGTTGTCCGCCGTGACAGTAGATTTCGATCATATCCTCACCGGTATAGCTTCTTGGGGATCGCATTGCAGTGATCATAACTTCATCAATTATTCTACTATTATGCTCAACTATATGACCGTAATACAATTTATGCGTTTCAAACTCAACAATCGGAACAAAAATCTTTTTTGCAATATCTATAGAATCTTCACCGCTCATTCTCACTATAGATATTGCACCGATTCCCGCTGCAGTAGAAACAGCAGCAATTGTACCGCTAATAGGCAGCAAATTGTTTAACACATATATTTACACTTTTGTTCTGTTATCAATTAGAACTTGCTGTGCAATAGCGATTACATTATTTGTCAGCCAATAAAGAACAAGCCCTGACGGAAAACTTATAAATAAAAATGTGAAAATTACAGGAAGAAACATCATAATCTTTGCTTGACGAGGATCCACCGCAGCAGGAGACAATTTCTGCTGCAAAAACATAGATATACCCATTAATATTGGTGTTATATAGTAAGGGTCTGCAGCCGAGAGATCTTTTATCCACAAAAAGAACGGTGCGTGCAGCAACTCTATGGAACTTAAAAGAACCTTGTATAGCGCAAAAAATACAGGTATTTGAACCACCACGGGAAGACAGCCCCCCATGGGATTTACTTTATATTTCTTATAAAGTTCCATCGTTGCCTTATTGATTTGCTCCGACTTGCCTTTGTATTTATTCTTAATTTCTTTTATTTGCGGCTGCAGCTTCTGCATCCTTTTCATTGACATAAAGCTTTTATGGGAAAGCGGAGCAAATATAACCCTTATAATTATTGTTAAGACTATTATTGCCAAACCATAATTACCGAGAATATTATAAAAGAAATGCAGAACCACAAGCAGAGGCCTTGCAAGAAACCCAAACATTCCATAATTTATGACATAGCTCAAGTCATGGCCCAACATCTTTAACCTGAAATATTCCTTGGGTCCCATATATACTCTGGTTTTTACATTCGAAATGCTGTATTCAAGTGTGGTGTAAAACGACGAAGTTGCTTTATTTCCACTTACCTGAAAACCGAGCGTGTTGCTTTCAGGAATAAGTAAAGTAGCGAAATATTTAGTTTCCAAACCTATCCAGCTTATATCGCGAGAGGACTTATTCGTTGTCTTTTTAATCTTTTTATACTCTTCTAATTTCCCATTAGCATAAACGGCGGCACCTTGAAAACCATATTTCCTCTTTTTTATATGTCCTAAATGAGGGCCGAGTGAAATGCCCCAAAGAGGAGCTTTGATAAGCTGATTTCCAGCTTCGTTTTCAAAAATGATATTGAGATCGTAAAGATATTTTCCAGGATAAAAGGTAAATATTTTTTTTAAAATAAAATTTTTAAAATTACCCGTATATGTTACAGTTGTTTTATTGTTTGTAAAATTTGCATTTCCGTCAACAGTCATTGTGTATTTAACATTTTTTGCCTCAGCGTTCAGTTTGCTGTCAACAAAAACAAGTTGAAGCGGATTAAAATTATCCGTTTTTGCAATGAGCTCGGTTGGAGCGGAATTGTCATTTTTATATTTTAGAAGTTTCAGTCTCCCAATTGTCCCATTATCCAATAATCCTATCTTCATCAGAGAATTTTGGAATATTTTCATTGACCTTGAACTTATTACTTTATGTGAAGGGGACGCAGTGGCTATATTACCTATCTGCCCGATATGTACAGGGATGTTTTTCTTTTTTAAGGTTACGCTATTTTTTTGAACATTATTAAAAATTGTTTGATGCGTCGGCGCAAAAAATAGCTGCCAAAAAAATAAGATAGCAGCAGAAAGTGCTATTGCCATGATAAAACGTTTATTCATCTATTTTACTCCTTTTCCTAAATGGTGAATGGTTGGGCGGATCATATCCGCCGGCACTCCATGGTCCGCATCTCAGCAACCGCCATAGTGCCATAGCAAACCCCTCTATCGGTCCATATTTTTTAATTGCATCAACAGCATATTGTGAACAGGTGGGACTAAATCTGCAATTTTTTCCTAATAGGGGGGAGAGCAGCATCTGATATAGTTTCACCATAAAAACCATCAACTTTCCAATCATCTTATTTTAATTTATTATCTTTTCCTCTAAGTACTCTTATGCATATTACGGGCTTGTTTATTTTTGTGTATATCGTTTCTAAAAAATGAAGCGACAACATTCTCAAAAATGTATCCAAGCTGCTCAAATTGAGCATATCGCATATACCTTCTTGATATCATAACAATATCTATATATTGATATTTGGCAATTCTAATTCTGAAAATTTCCCTCATCCGCCGTTTCACACGGTTTCTTTGGACGCTGTTACCAACCTTTTTACTTGCAACTATGCCAAATCTACTAACGCAGGTATCGCTATTTTTTATATATATGACAAACTCTTTCCTAACAAACTTTTTCCCATATTTAAAAACAGATTTATAATCTTCCGCTTTTCTTAAATGCTGATTCTTTGTGAAAGAGAAACCTATACCGATAGACGTTTTCTGCCTTTTCTCCTTCTTCTATTTATTATTCTTCTGCCATTTGCAGTGCTCATCCTCTTCATAAAACCATGTACCCTTGCTCTTCGCCTTCTATTTGGCTGATATGTTCTTTTCATTTCTCCTCCGAATTTTACTATATCATTTTAAATCTAATTATGCGCTAAAATCAGCTGCAATCAACTCCATTGATGCACTCTGATTTACAAAGCACTTATTATAAAGCTTATTATCCCGCTGTAAAGCAAGATTGAGATATAATTTCATAAATATCGAATAGTTTTGTTATATTTCCATCTCATCTTTAACCTCTTTAAACTTTCTTATAGCAAAATCTATGTCTTTTAGGGTATGCGCTGCGGAGATCTGCACCCTTATTCGTGCCGTACCTTTTGGAACAACCGGATAAAAAAAACCTATTACATAAACACCTTTTTTTAGTAATCGCTCTGACATCTCCCTGGCAAGTTTAGCATCGCCAAGCATAATAGGGACGATAGGGTGATTTCCAGGAATTATTTTAAATCCCGCTTTAATAATACCTTCGCGAAAGCGTTTAGTGTTTTCTTCAAGTCTATCTTTTAACTTTGTGTTTGAACTAACCAGATCCAGCGCTTTAATAGACGCAGCTGCAATGCTCGGAGCAAGTGTATTTGAAAACAGATACGGCCTTGAACGCTGCCGCAGCAGATCAATAATAAATTTACGTCCGCTTACATAGCCGCCGCTAGCCCCTCCAAGCGCCTTACCAAGCGTCCCTGTGATTATATCAATTCTTTCAATCACACCACACTCTTCATGCGTTCCCCTGCCGGATGCTCCCACAAATCCCACGGCATGCGAATCATCAACCATTGTCATCGCATTATACTTATCAGCCAAATTACATATCTCATTTAATGGGGCAACCGATCCGTTCATTGAGAAAACTCCATCGGTAGCTATAAGTATCTCTCTTGCTCCATTTAACATGGCTTTCTTTAACTGAATTTCAAGATCTGCCATATCCCTGTTTTTGTATCTATATTTTTTTGACTTACAAAGCCTTATTCCATCAATTATGCTGGCATGATTTAGTTCATCGCTGATAACGGCATCATTTTCCGAAAGAATTGTTTCAAAAAGTCCTCCATTAGCATCAAAACAGGATGTGTAGAGTATTGTATCATCGGTTTTTAAGAAATTTGAAATTTTCTCTTCGAGCTCTTTATGAATCTGCTGTGTTCCGCAGATAAAACGCACCGATGAAAGACCGTATCCCCATCTCTTCAAGCTCTCTTTTGCAGCTTTAATAATTTCCGGGTTATCTGCTAACCCAAGATAATTATTGGCACACATATTTAAAACCTTTTTATTGTCTTCAACCTCAATATTAGCTTTTTGAGGGGTTGCTATTACCCTTTCATTTTTGTAAAATCCATCTTTTTTTATCTGCAACAAAATAGCTTCATACCTTTTTTTTGTTGATTCGTTCATAACGCTCTCCTAATCTATATTTTTGACCAATCCAGTATTACTTTGCCTGATCTTCCGCTTTTCATTAACTGGAATCCATCATCGAAATCAATATATGAAAACCGATGAGTTATTATCGGGGCTATGTTAAGACCGCTTTGAAGCATAGCCTGCATCTTGTACCAAGTTTCAAACATCAGCCGTCCATAAATACCTTTTAAATTTAGACCGTTAAAGATTACCTTCTGCCAATCTATTGATGCTTCGGGGAGAAGGCCAAGCAAAGCTATTTTCCCTCCATGAAACATTACATCTATCATATCGTTTAGCGCTTTAGGGTTTCCCGACATTTCAAATCCAACATCAAACCCCTCTTTCATACCAAGCTCTTTCATTATGTCAGCCAAATTTTCTTTTGCGATATTAACCGCTCTATCAACGCCCATTCTTTTTGCAAGATTCAGCCTATATTTGTTAATATCCGTAATAACCACATGCCTTGCTCCTGAATGCCGTGCAATTGCCGCAGCCATTATTCCAATCGGTCCTGCTCCCGTTATCAAAACATCCTCTCCCAATAGATCATACGAAAGCGCTACATGCGTTGCATTTCCAAGGGGGTCAAAAATTGAAAGAATATCGGTCGGAATTGATTTATCGCAATGCCATACATTTGAAACCGGAATTGACAAATATTCCGCAAAACAGCCGGGACGATTAACTCCGACTCCTTTTGCGTTCGGACAGAAATGCCTTCTTCCGGCTCGGCAGTTTCTGCATTGCCCGCATGTGATATGTCCTTCACCGCTAACCGGTTCGCCTATTTTTACATCTTTTACGCCGCTTCCAACAGCTTCAACCCTGCCCACATATTCATGGCCTACAACCATCGAAATCGGAATTGTATCTTGAGCCCATTTGTCCCAGTTGTAGATATGAACATCCGTTCCGCAAATAGCTGTTTTTTGAATTTTAATAAGAACATCGTTAATACCGATTTTTGGTATCGGCACATCATCGAGCCATAAACCTTCTTTGTCATATTTTTTGACAAGCGATTTCATAAAACCTTCTCTTTTCGCAATTTTACAATTAGTACATTATTTGTTCTGAGCCATTACAGATTGGGAGTAATTATAAAATAAAACTGGAATAAGATATATGCTGTTATTTTCTAAAATAATCCTATCTGTTATTGCGATGGACAAAAATAGTTCTCATTTCACCCCGACTTGGCGTTTAAGCAGTGACAAATTGATAAAATAGTTGTATAAAGAGCCATAGTAATGGGCTTCTGCAGCCACAAAATAGCTTTCGGCATCAAGAAGTTCAGTTGATGTTGTTATGCCGTTTCTGTATCTCAAATCGGTTATTCTGAGATTCTCTTTTGCCTGAGCAACCTCAGCGGTTGAAACTTTTTTATTCTCATAAGCCAATTTTGTATTCAGGAATGCACGTCTCACACCAAGTGATATTTTTCTCTCCATATCTTTTTTAATGAATAAAACAGATATCTCCCTTGATCTGTACATATCAATTTCGTCTGCAGTTTTGCCCCAGTTGAATAACTCCCAATCTACCTGGGCTCCAATAGATGCATTGCGATACGGCAAAAATGGTATATCCTGGTTTTTGGATACATCAAAATGATTGCCTTCTCTGTAGTAATCGGCTTTAATACCGATATGAGGATAATAGCTGCTTGATGCAATCCGTTTGGCGTAGCCCAATTTATTCATATTGCTATTTATAATAGATATGACAGGTCTTTTAATTTCCGAATAAATCTCAAGCTTCTTTTCCGTATCATTGTTATAACCGCCTTTTATATTTCCCGCGATGATCTCGGCAGGCAGACTATTTTTTACATCATCTATACTAATTTTGCTGTCAAAACTTTTTCCCATAAGTCTATTAAGATTGCTTGCCGAAAGCAAAACATTGTTTTTGGCTGATTGCAAAGCTTGCTCGGCTGACAATTCTGCAGTTTTCGATTTTAAAAGATCATTTTTAGGTATTAAACCAACCTTATAAAATTTCTCAGCATCGTTTAAATGGCTTTTAAGAGATTTTAAACGAGCTGTCATAACAAGTTCCATTTTTCTTGCAAACAATAGTTCATAATAACTTTTTGAAGTGTTGTAAATAAGATCAAGAACAGCTTCTTCTTTTTTTAATTTGTCAATATGAATACCGAGCCTTTCGAGTTTATACGCATTTGACAGCTTAAATCCGGTGAAAAGAGGCATTCTAAGATTAACATCCCACTTAAAATTATTATGATGATTCATATAAAAAGTCAGTGTACCAAAAGATGTAGAGGTCCTATTTTTCATTCTAACATAACCGTAGCTTGTAGATAACACAGGATAGTTAAGTTTATATACCGATTCTGCTTTATACTGCTGCGATCTTATTTGGGCATCCGCTGATTTAACGGTATCGCTGTTTTTTATTGCAATATTAATTACATTAGACAGACTCATTGAATAAGCACTGCACGATAAAAACATCATCATTACCGAAATACCCAATACTTTTTGTATCATTTCTCCCTCACTGCGCTATATTTAGCAATTTTAATAAGAAGTTCTTTCTCATATCCTTCGTTTACGTTCATAAGTAAACTATTTGCTTTTACAATATACTCTAAACACAATGATTTGGCAAGTTCTATTCCCCTATTTTTTATAACCCAATCGTATATCTTGTCCGTATTATCGGGCAAATCCCATAAACTCTTAATCTCCTCACAGTTTTCGCCTGAATAATCTATTGCGGCAAGAACAGGTATTGTGGCTTTTCTTTCATTTAAATCACCCAATACCGGCTTTCCCATGACATCGGAATCGCCTATATAATCAAGTATGTCATCTGCGATTTGAAAGCTATATCCAAGAAACCTTCCGAATTTCGAAAGCAGATTAAACATACTATTATCGGCAAGAAGCGCCCCAATACCCATTGAACATTCAAATAGAGAGGCTGTTTTTTTATAAATTACCCTCATATAGCTGGAAAAAGGAGGGGGGAAGCTTTTATTTAACAATATCTCTTCAAGCTGTCCCTCAGCCAATCTCGATGCCGCATAGCTTATGCTCTTTGGAATGGGGCTATCAAACTCAAGGGCAATTCTATATGCCAGAGAATAAAGATAATCTCCGGCTAATATGGATATGCTGTTGCCGTCGCTGCTGTTAATTGTTTGTTTGCCCCGTCTAACATCGGATTCATCCATAACATCATCATGCATAAGTGATGCAATATGTATCAATTCAACTACAAAGCCAAGACGTTTGATTATTTTAATATCCTTAAATCCGGCTGATACCGCTGAAAGATAAATAAGTATCGGTCTTATTCTTTTGCCGCCCGAAAGTACTTTTTCGGCAATTTTTTTTGCATACAAATCAGTTGGGGAAAATTTATCATCATAAATTATTTTTAAAAAATCGGTATCAAAGTCAGATCTAAATGAATTTAAAAAAGTTAAATCCTCAGTAGTAAACGGCATGTCAGAAGCCGTTATCCGCTTCGCATTAGATACTTTCATACATAATTTCCTTCAGTTTCATAGTTTTGCAGCAGAAACAATGACATCATCATCTCTTAATGTTATAACCTTGACGCCCCTTGCAGTTCTTCCCATCACTCTTACATCACTAACATCAAAACGAATAGTATATCCGGCTTTTGTTAAGATAATTATATGATCATCCTTTTTCACCGGAAGTGCTCCTACAAGGCTATCTTCCTTTAGCATCTTTATGCCTATAATACCCAGGCTGCCTCTGTTGGTTTCTCTAAGTTTTGATATTTTTATCTGTTTTCCCATGCCAAGCTTTGTTATAAGAAGGATGGATATTCCATCTCCGTTAGAAGTGAGAGCCGAAATAACCTCATCGTTATTTCTCAAACGCATACCTATCAATCCTTTGGCAACTCTTCCCATTGTTCGTATCTGTTCTAAAGGAATGTTAGCAACTTGACCTGTTTTAGTCACAATAATCAAGCGTTCCGACTTATCGGCAATAATAACATTTCTTAATGAATCATCATCGTTCATCTGAAACGCTTTTACTCCGTTATGTCTTACAGAAGCATATTTACTAATATCAGTGCGTTTAACCTTTCCGAGTTTACTGATAAATATAAATGAACTGATGTTTTTTGAAAGAATGTCATCGGATACAGTGACAACGGTTTTTATTTTATCATTTCCATTTATTTTAACAAGATTATTTACAGGTTTGCCTCTGCCTAATAAATTTCCTTCGGGAACATCATAAACAGGCATTGTGAACACTTGCCCGCCATAACTGAAAAGATAAAGTTTATCAAGATTGTTGGCATTTACAACCATAGAAATATTGTCATTTTCTTTTAACGACGCACCCCTTCTGCCCTTTCCGCCTCGATTCTGTTCTTGTAAAATAGTTTGAGATGTACGCCTTATATATCCTTCCTTAGTTAAAATTATGGTTACATCCTCAGGTTTTACAAGTTTTGTAATATCGAAATCAGAATTTTTTACAACTATCTTCGTTCTTCTTTTGTCGGCATATTTTTTTATAATATATTCCGATTCATCAATAATTATTTGATATATTCGCTCTGCATGCTCAAGTATATCTTTATAGTCATCTATCAATACGGTTAATTTTTTCAAATCTTCTATAATTTTTTCGCTTTCCAAATGTGCTAATTTCGCAAGTTTCATATCAAGAATGGCCTGAGCTTGAATATCGTCTATTGATAATTCGGCGATTAACTTCAGTTTTGCAGCTTTAGAGCTCTGACTTTTTTTTATAATCGAAACAACCTTATCTATATTATCAATAGCAATTTTGAGAGCCAATAGTATATGAGCTTCCGCTGCCGCTTTATTTAAAAGAAAAATTGTTCTTCTTTTAATAATACCAACACGTTCATCTACAAAACGACTTACGATTTTATAAAGAGTGAATATTTTAGGAGCAAGATGATCTACCGCAAGGAAAATCATTGAAACGGTAACTTCAAGGGCGGTATATTGGTAAAGTTTATTTAGTATTACCTCAGGATATTCTCCTTTCTTAACAAATATTACAACTCTAATCCCTTTTCTATCGGATTCGTCTCTAATATCGGTTATGCCGTTAACTCGTTTTTCTCTCACGAGCTGTGCTATATTTGCAACAAGATTTGCCTTATTCACCTGATATGGAATTTCGGTGACAACAATGCGCTGGGAATTTTTTGTTGTTTCAATGTTTACTACAGCTCTAACTTTGATTTTACCTCGTCCGGTCATATAAGCATTCTTTATGCCTGAATATCCCATAATTATTCCACCCGTTGGAAAATCAGGACCTTTTACAATAGAAAGTAGTGCTTCATTAATTGTATCTATATTTTTTTCATCACGATTTTTAACTAACCAAATTACCGCTCTCATAACTTCACCCATATTATGAGGAGGAATGTTTGTTGCCATTCCCACGGCAATACCGGATGATCCGTTAATTATAATATTCGGAAACTGAGCCGGCAGAATGACCGGTTCGGTTAAACTTTCATCATAATTGGGACGAAAATCAACAACATCTCTATCAAGATCGCCCAACATCTCACCGGCTAATACAGACATCTTAGCTTCGGTATATCTCATTGCTGCCGGTGAATCACCATCTATAGAGCCAAAGTTTCCCTGTCCTTCTACCAACTGATATCTCATTGAAAACGGCTGCGCCATTCTAACTAATGCATCATAAGCGGCAACATCTCCATGCGGATGATATTTACCTATTACATCCCCGACTATACGAGCTGATTTTTTTGAAGGTTTATTATGTGTAAGACTAAGCTCAAGCATTGAATAAAGTATTCGCCTGTGAACGGGTTTTAATCCGTCGGCAACATTAGGAAGAGCTCTCCCTATAATTACACTCATAGCATAGTCAATGTAGGATGATTTCATCCTTTTATAAAGGCTTACCGGCTTTATTTTTCCGGTTAAAGTTAGTTGCGTATCACTCATAGTCTTATTGTAATTTTTTTATACATCAATATTCTCCGCCTTTTGGGCATATTCTTGAATAAATTTTTTTCTTGGAAGAACATCTTCACCCATCAAAATGGAAAATGTCCTATTGCATTCAATATCATCAACGATATCAACTTTTATTACGGTTCTTTTTTCAGGATTCATTGTTGTTTGCCATAGCTGTTCAGGATTCATTTCTCCTAATCCTTTATATCGCTGAATATGTATGCCGTTTTTTGCATCCGTTTCTATTCTGTTAAGCAGGCTTATAATGGAAGGATAAACCGTTTCTTTTTTACTTATAAGTTTAAACGGAGGCTGCAGCCTGCTATCTTTAGTAAGTTTTTTGATAGCCAGAAAATCAAACCCATTTATTAAATCATCATCTATTAAAACCGTTCTGTTAAAATTATCCTCTTTATATATTATATTTACTCCGTCGGGTGCATCGTTAATGGCAACAATTTCAACATTAGGGAAAAATCGCTTCAGATAACCGTTTAGTTTATCGGCATCGGCCATATTATGATAATCTTCTATATTATATATTATAAGTTCAGTTATAGCGGTAGAACCTATTTTAGCTTTTAAGAGATTAAAAAATCGTTTGTAATCATAATATATTTTTAGCAGCTGTTCTAAATCTTTGGAACTATATAAATTGTTTGATACTTTTAATTTAATATCTTTAATTCCTCGCTTTAAAAGATAAAACTCCATTTCTCTTTCATCCTCAAGATAGACCTCTTTACCTTTGCTTTTCAACTGAAAAAGAGGAGGCTGGGCAATATAAAGATATCCATGTTCAATAAGAGGTTTCATGTGTCTGAAAAATAGCGTTAAAATAAGCGTTTGTATATGCGCTCCGTCAACATCCGCATCGGTCATCAGTATAATTTTATGATATCTGACTTTCTCTATATTAAATTGATCTCCTACACCGCAGCCTATAGCTGTTATAATATTTTTAATCTCTTCACTTGATAAAATTTTATCGATTTTTGATTTCTCAACATTAAGAATTTTTCCTTTTAACGGTAAAATAGCTTGAAAATTTTTATCTCTTCCCTGTTTTGCCGATCCTCCTGCAGAGTCACCCTCAACAATAAAAAGTTCGGATTCTACAGGATCTCTATTTGAACAATCTGATAATTTTCCGGGAAGTGTTCCGATATTGAAAACCGATTTTCGTCTTACAAGCTCTCTTGCTCTTTTTGCAGCTTGTCTACCGCGGTTTGCAGCAATACATTTGTCAATAATAAGTTTCGAAATAGCCGGATGTTCAACAAGATAATTATTCAAGTGTTCCATAAGATTACCAAACATTGTGCTCTTTATTTCGCTATTGACCAATTTGGTTTTTGTTTGTCCTTCAAACTGAGGATCAGGAAGTTTTACACTGATAACAGCAGTCAATCCTTCTCTTGTGTCATCACCGGTAAATGCAACATCTTTTTTCAGCATTCCATTCTGAGCTGCGTATTGATTGAGCAGTTTTGTAAGAACAGCTTTAAATGATGAAAGATGGATTCCGCCTTCAGTGGTGTTTATTGCATTTGCAAAACTATATATTATATCACTATAACCTGCCGTATATTGAAAAGCTATATCTACGGTAACTTGATTATTTTTATTATAAAAATGCATATCTATAGGATTGTCAAAAAGCAGCTTTTTTCCATTATTTAAATAACTTACAAATTCGGCAATACCTCCTTTGTAATGAAAACTCTGTTTTTCATTACTTAAATTATCATAAAAATCTATTTTTACCGATGGATTAAGGAAGGCTAATTCTCTTAATCGTTTTACTATTTTTGCTGAAGAAAAGCTGTGCTGACCAAATATTTTTGTATCGGGGAAAAATGTAATTGATGTACCGGTTTTATCACTTGTTCCGGTTTTTTGAAGTTGATCTACCGCAAGTCCCTCAGAAAAATTTTCACGATAAGAAAAGCCGTCTCTTTCAATTACCATTTCAAGTCGTTCAGAAAGTGCATTCACTACCGATATTCCAACTCCATGCAAACCGCCTGAAACTTTATATGTGTTGTTGTCAAATTTACCGCCTGCATGAAGAGTTGTAAGAACAAGTGTTGCTGCAGGTATTTTCTCTATCGGATGGATGTCAACAGGTATTCCGCGTCCGTCATCTTTTATTGTTGCCGATTTATCATCATTAAGTATAACATCAATATTTTTGCAATAGCCTGCCATTGCTTCATCTATACAATTGTCAACAACTTCAAATAGTAAGTGGTTAACGCCATGATCGTCGGTTGATCCTATATACATTGCGGGTCTTTTTCTTATTCCTTCAAGACCTTTAAGAACTTTTATATCTTTTGCTTTATATTCTTCCATGTTAATCTACCGGCATTTGAATATATTTTGAGTTATATTCTGTTTCTTGAGATATAAACATTATCGGTGCTTTTTCCGCTTCGTAATATAAATCAATTGTTTTATCTGCAATAGTGGTAAGATATTCAAAAAGCATTCTTCCGTTCAATTTGAATTTAAATTTAAATGTTTCATTACTGTCAATATCAATATTTTCCTCTGCAAATTCACCTTCTTCATTCGTAGCTTTTATGTTTAATTTTTGATCATTTAATGTAAAAATAATAGGATAATTCGGGGTTTCGGTTATAAAAATTATTTTTTCAACTGCTTTTAAAAATTTGTCTGTCGGCAAAGAAAATGGTTTACAATTCTTATCTTTTATCATAGAGCTGTAATTGGGAAATTTTCCTTCTATGAGGCGGCTGAATAGTTTTATATTATCTGATTCAACCGATAGATAATTTTCAGTTATGCCTATTTTTATCTCTTTTTCATTTTCTGTAATGTTTAAAAGTTCCAATGCAAATTTTTTTGGAATGATTATATCGAAATTGTCTGATGAATTGCTGTTTTCAGTATCATAATGAAAATAGCTTAATCTATATGAGTTTGTAGTACATAGAGAAATACCTGTTTCATCCGTAATAAAATTAATTCCTTCAATTTCAGGTTTATATCCTTTGACTGCAGCAGCAAAAGCTGTTCTTTTTATAGCTTTATTTAATATATCTGCATTTATAGTTATATTAGTTGTTGGAATTTCATTAAAAAGATTAGGGAAAAGATCAGCATCATATTTTTTAAGTTGTGATTTATATGATTTTGTTGATACTTTAATCATTTTATCGTTAATGTCTATATTTATAGTGTTCTCTTCTATTAAATGTATCATATTATAAAATCTAATTGCAGGTATGCATATAGTTTCCACATCATCATATTTAGTCGGTATAGTTATTTCAGAGCCTATTTTTGTATCAGTTGCAGATAATGTTATTGAATTATCTTTTATGTTTATCAGTGTTGCTTCTAATATAGGATTATTAGAGTTCTTGTCTGAAAAGTGCATTGTTAATTTTAATGCGTCTAACAGAATTTTTTTATCTATTAACATTTTTCTCTCCTCTTATTCTTTATTCTTTAAAGTAGTATTGTAGTAACTTCTGTCAATTTGTCTATTGTATCAAAAATTCTTTATATATCAACAATTTCTCCTGTTCATAACTTTATATTTTATTATCGTGCATTGTCAGTAAAGGTAAGATTGCAATATAAGCTTGTCAGAAACTCCTATGTTGTTAACAGGAAATTGACAAGAACTTATTTGGAAATTTTTTTATGAATCATTGTTATTTCATCGGAAAAGATTTGGCTTTTATCTATTTCGGTTTCAATTGTTTTAATAGCATTTATTATTGAGGCATGGCTTTTCATACCAAAGTGTCTGCAGATTTCAGGATATGATTTTCCCGTTAATTTTCTTACTATGTAAATTGCAATTTGCCTTGGTCTTAAAATTTCTTTTTCTCTTCGTTTAGATAACATTTTTGAAACGGTAATATTGAAGTGGTCGGCAACGGCTTTTTGTATATTGTCAACCGTTATCTGTCTTTTTCTTTCCGTCATGATATTTTTCATTATTTTTTCAGCGAATTCAACCGTAATTTTAGCATTCATTAATGATGAAAATGCGCCTATTCTAACTAATGCACCTTCGATCTCTCTCACATTTGATGTAATATTAGACGATAAAAAGTTAGCAACATCATCGTCGATATTTATTTTGTATGATTTGGCTTTTCTTTGTATTATGGCAAGCCTTGTTTCGTAGTCGGGAGGTCCAATTTCTGCAATTAACCCCCATTGGAAGCGAGACCTGAGTCTTTCTCCGATGTTGTCTATATCTTTAGGCAATTTATCACTTGTGATTACTATTTGGCTATTTACCTGATGCATGGCGTTGAATGTGTTAAAAAACTCTTCTTGTGTACCGTATTTCCCAGCTATAAATTGAATATCATCAATAAGCAGCAGATCTAAATTACGGTAATATTGACGAAACTGGTTGTTAGATCTATTTTTTATCGCATTGATAAGTTCATTTGTGAATTGCTCCGACGATGTATAGCATATATTTTTAAAACCGTTTTTTGCCACTCTATTTCCTATTGCCTGAAGAATGTGAGTTTTTCCCAATCCCACGCCTCCATATATAAAAAACGGATTGTAAGCTTTGCCGGGAGTTGAGGCTACTGCAATTGCAGCTGCTGAGGCAAATCGGTTAGAATCACCTATTATAAAATTTTCAAATTGATATTTATCGTTAAGCGAAAATCTATTTTGTTCCGAACGCAAGATATTGCCGCCTTTGGCTTGGTTTGAACCATCAGGTTTTTTTATTATAAACTTAATGGCTTCCGTTTCCTGCTTTATTTTTTTTAAGAGTTCCGTTATCTCTTTTAAGCAATTATCTTTAATCCATTCTTTAAAAAAACGATTAGGAATTTCAATAACCAATCGTTTTTTTGTGTGTAAAAATGACACGGGTTTTATCCAAATACTAAAATCGGTTTCGTTAATATAATCTTTTAAGTTTTTTTTCAAATATTGTTCGATTGAGGTTTTCATCTATACACTCTCTTTAATTATTTTTTATTCTATTTTTATATCCGTGACGAACTGCAATAGAGCCGGTTTAAGAATTTCGGCACCAAGTTGACAGTTTTTAATCACTTTTTCTATGGGAACAGGTTTTAAATTATCAGGATTGTTAACATTGGAAATGATTGCTGCGGATATCGTTTTGAGATTGTTTCTATTTGCGGCTGTGACTTCAGGAAGCGTGGACATGCCGACGGCATCGGCCATACTCATTAAAAAACGAGTTTCGGCTGCAGTTTCAATAGACGGACCGGAAACAGCTGCATAAACTCCTGACTTTAAATCAAGGTTAAAGTTTTTAGCTGTCTTTATGAATTTTATATTGAGCTCTTTTGAATATGGAGATGACATATCACAAAATAGATCATTTTCATTATAATATAATTGAAGTCCGCGTAACGGATTTACGCCCATCATATTTATATGATCGGTAATGAGCATAATATCCCCGCTTTTAAACGATTGGTTTAATCCTCCTGCGGCACTTATAACAATCAGCATCTTCACGCCGAGTGCTGCAGCGAGGTCAACCGGATACATAACATCCTTCATGTCATATCCTTCGTAAAAGTGAGATCGACCTGAAAAAAACAGAACGGTTTTGCCGCCTGCTTTACCGTATAAAATTTCGCCTATATGTCCCGGAGCATTCGATTGGATAAGGCCGCTTATGTTATTATAAGATATTTTTATATCGGAAACCGGCGAAGTTTTCGATAAGCCGGTACCTGTTATGATTCCGATATCGGCTTTTTGTATGCCGTATGTTTGAAGTTCCGGAAGACTTTTTTCTAATCTATTTTGCAAATTTTCCATCTGTTAGCTATCATAAGGAAAAAGAAGGTAATTTGCAAATATGATTATAAGAAATGCAACTTTAATTGATTACGAAGGTGTTTACAAAAAAGATCTATATATAAAAAATAATCTCATTTCCGATACTGCGTATGGTGATGTTATAAACTGCACCGGTTGTTTTGTTATGCCGGGATTAATTAATGCTCATACTCATCTTGCGATGAGTATGCTGCGCGGTGTTGCCGATGATCTCCCGTTACAAAAATGGCTTAACAGCGTAATATTTCCAATAGAAAAAAAGTTTGTTAATAAAGAGACGGTTTATTGGTCGAGTTTGCTGTCTATGATGGAGATGATTTCAACTGGAACTACCTGTTTTGTTGATATGTATTATTTTGAAAATCAAGTTGCAAAAGCTGCCGCTGATATTGGTATGAGAGGATTTGTAGGCGAAGGTGCGCTTGATTTTTCACCGAATTCCAATAATTCGGATACGGTTATCAAACGTATAGAAAATTTGATAATTAGATATAAAGACGGGGAACTGGTGAGGCCTATAATCGCTCCGCATTCACTTTATTTAACAAGGGAAACAACATTAAAAAAATTATTAGAATTATCTAAAAAATATGATGTTCCTGTAACAATTCATGCTTCCGAAACTGACGGCGAAGTCAAAATGATACTTGAGCAATATGGCAAACGGCCAATTGCGATGCTTGATGAATTGGGACTGCTAACTAAAAAAACAGTTGTGGCACATGCGGTTAAACTCACCGATAATGATATTTCGCTGTTAGAAAAGAGCGGAACAACTGTTGCACATAATATCAAAAGCAACCTTAAACTCGCAAGCGGTATCATGCCAATATCTAAAATGAGTAGAATAAATATAGCACTTGGAACAGACGGAGCCGCAAGCAACAACAAGCAAAATCTTTTTTCCGAAATGAATACAGCTGCACTTGTACATAAAGGTGTGTCCGGAGATCCGACGATATCTGATGCGCAATCAATATTCAAAATGGCTACTTTTAATCCGGCGGGTCCGCTTGGCATAAAAGTTGGAAAGCTGTCGCCCGGATACACAGCGGATCTAATTATTATAAAACCCGATTCATTATCATCGGTTCCAATTTACAACCCTTATTCATATCTTGTTTATGCATTTTCACACAGCGATATAAAAACAGTTATTATAAACGGAAAAATTGTTTATGAAAACGGTAAATTCAGTTTTATTGATGCGGCAAAAGTCAAATCAAAAATCAGTATCTTATCAAAAGAAGTGCAAAGTTTTGCAAATAGAAAGACCTATTAACTATCCTAATTAAGTTGATATAACAGGAGAGCAGCTGTTTCAATTACCTTAAACCATCGGATATATGTTATTTCTTGCTTTACCGGAGTGTCGGTATATGGAATGCGTAACCATACACATGTCGAAGAAGGAATTGTCGGCGGTGAAATAAAACCTTCTCGGAGACAACGAGTATCGAAGCTCATAATGCAGAGCGAAAGGTAAATATATTCGGAAATATTTTTGTTCATATAGCAGTTATAAAAGTAAAGACGTTATAAAAATTTTTGTATAGATTGCAACTACGGCATAGGTCGCCAAATATGTTTGTACTTGAATATAAGTTTGGATGCGAGTTCTCGGGCATAATTAGATGTTATTCTGTTGTATGTCCAATCAAGCTTGCTTTTTACCGTCTCTTCCGACGTTCGTTTCACCTGAATTGTTAAAAAGAAATCTATGTAGGTTTCAAAAAATGATAGACTGTCAGCATCTTTTAATATGTTTGTTTCAAAATCGCCGCCGGTTTCATGATTTCTTATCATTTTGTAAACCTTTTCTATGAATGATTTATCTATGCTGTTTTCCGATAAAAACCGTGATGTAATTTCCGCACTTCGCTTTTGATGATATTCTAAAAATCGTTTATTTCTGAATCCGTCTTTTTTTGTGCTGTACATTCTTTCATAGGCATCTTTATCTTTTATAAACGACCGTTCAATATCGTGCATCAGTGAAGCCACAAGAAGTGCATCACAGGCAGATATCCCCGTTTCATGTTTATGGAGCTTTTCCGCATAAGATTTCGTCAGCTTCAGATGCCTTAGAAAGCTTTTTCCCTGCTGATTGAATCCAGTTTCCGGTCTGCATGCATTTTCGATAAATAATTCGGTCTTTTTTACAATCAAATGATCAGCCATTGAGCCTATTGCCCGCTTCTTTTCTTAAAGTGGCTTTATTTATTTTTCCCGAATCGCCAACCGTCGGAAAAGTGTCAATAATTTCAAGATATTCGGGAAATTTATATTTTGCCACTTTTCTGTCAATTAAAAAATCTTTAATCTGATCCAGTGAGATCGTAGCATCTTTTTTGGGTATAACAAAGGCAACAGACCGTTCTCCATATTCTGCATCTGGAATTCCGATCACCGATACACTGGCAATCGCAGGATGTTCATTCAGCAGACCTTCAATCTCAGGAGGATAAATATTCTGCCCGCCTCTGATGATCATATCTTTTTTTCTACCCATTATCCACAGATTATCATCATCAAACTTGACAAGATCACCTGTTGTCGCCCATCCGTCAGGATCAAAAACCTTCATAGTTGCGTCAATATCTCTATAGTATCCTGCAGGTGAATTAGGTCCCCTGAACCAGAGTTCACCTACTTCGTCTTTCAGCACAGCGCCTTCACTGTTTAGAATTTTTATTTTATTGCCGGGAAGCGGCTTTCCGACCGTTCTTCTTCTTATATCGGGTGCGTCATCAACACTGCAGCCTGAGATTGATCCGACATCCTGAGTTCCAAGATCGCTTGTTATAGCTGCGTTCATACGGCTTTCTGCCTCAGCTGCTATCTGAGGAGACAGATACCCGCCTGCTGATCTGATAAATCGCAGTGATGATAAATCGTATTTTTCGATATCTGCAGCAAGCATACGAACAATATGTGTCGGCACCACTCCAATTGCCGTGCATTGTTCCTGCTGAATGGTTTTAACGGAACTTCCGTGAGATTTTCGCTAAAAAGTAGTAAAAGTTCAATACAGTAAAGGAGATTTACTAAAAATAGTCCAAAAAGCGTGGCTAAGAATA
>VAPE01013177.1_pt1 | contig 58352 bp, 50 predicted proteins | sample 3393911 | NCBI WGS metagenome assembly VAPE01 (sample SAMN08290436, study PRJNA428436) | hydrothermal vent metagenome | isolation source: Deep-sea hydrothermal vent chimney | place: Atlantic Ocean: South-mid Altantic Ridge
CCGTTGTTTACGATTTCAAAGAACGCTGTTATTGCCGGTTGCTCATTCTTTCTTTACCGGCAAGTTATTCTGAACGGTTACCATCCCTGAAAAACACATCCTCCCCTTTTTGCATATTAGGCAATTGCAGTTGATGGCGTTTTTAATATCCTGCATGATGGCTTCCCAGAGCGTGTCTTGCGGGTCTTTTCCCGTAAAATTCCGGTAGTCGTTGATGTGCCACCAGTAACTCTCCAGGGTACGCTTACTTAAATTGCGTAAAACGGTCTCCTGTAGGAATTTTTTTTAAATTTGTCATGATGTAACTATTTAGTTAACAATCCAGTAAAGGTAAATTTCTTTGTGGATATGGTGGAGCACTTTCCGCCGGACACAGGGAGGTTTAGTTCAACAAAGGCTCATACACCATAGTCGGGTTTGTTCTTTGATATGAAAATAGTTGTAAATTTAGCCATCGGAAATATAAGAAAATACGGATAGAAGCCGGCTACGCCGCATAGCCCAACCGTTGTACCGCATTAGAAGAAGATATTCAGTATAATAAAAAAGGATTGTACTTTTGATAAATGGAAAAGTCTGAGATTAAAATATACAAAACACCGGAAGGAAAAACTTCTATTGAGGTCAAACTTGAAAAAGATACTGTTTGGTTAAACCTAAATCAGATGGCTGAACTTTTTGAAAGAGACAAATCTGTCATATCCAGACACGTAACTAACATATACAAAGAAGGAGAATTAAATAAGGAGTCAACTGTTGCAAAAATAGCAACAGTTCAAAAGGAAGGAAAAAGAAAGATTATTAGAAATATCGAATATTTTAATCTGGATGTTATAATTTCAGTTGGATACCGTATCAAATCAAAAAGAGGGACACAATTTAGAATATGGGCGAATCAAGTTATAAAAGATTATTTAATAAAAGGTTATGCCATTAATCAACAGCTGTTACAAAAACAAGTCAAACAACTGAATGAATTAAAAGAAACAATAAAAATACTTGGAAACACACTTGAATACAAAGAACTTACAAGTGGTGAAAGTAAAGGTCTATTAAAAATAATTTCAGATTATTCTTATGCTTTAGAAATTCTTGACCAATATGACTACCAGACATTAAAAATTGAAAATACTTCCGGAAAAGAAATTTATCAATTGACCTATGAGGAAGCAGTAAAACAAATAGAATTAGTAAAGAAAACATACGGAAACAGCGAATTATTCGGGCATGAAAAAGACAATTCATTCAAAAGTTCAATCGCAACAATTTATCAAACATTTGACGGAATTGATTTGTACCCAAGCATAGAAGAAAAGGCCGCTAATCTTCTGTATTTCATTGTTAAAAATCATTCGTTTACTGACGGTAATAAAAGAATAGCAGCATTTTCATTTTTATATTTTTTAGAAAAAAACGGAGTGTTATTTTCTGAAACAGGAGAAAAAAGAATTTCAGATAATGCTTTGGTTGCTTTAACATTAATGATAGCTGTTAGCAAGCCTGATGAAAAGGAAACAATGATAAAAGTGATAGTAAATCTAATAAATAAGAATAACTAACGACGGCACAACAAACAACATAGCGCATTTGGCGGATAGCGTTAAGAATGAATACGTTAGCAATAAATAGACATCGTGGTAAACTGAAAATTAATTGTTTCAAAATGCGGCACGCACCATATTCAAACCGTTTGCAGCCATACTAAAAAAACCTCGCATTAGATAAAGTTGTTTCAGCCCCCTAAATAACTGGACTTGATTAGTGAAGTTATTTAGGGGGCTGAAACAGTTTTTTGTCCGCATTTCTAAAATACGGGGCATAGCATCGCTAATGAGCGGCTGGGTTTCATCATTTTTTGCAGCCTACTGATTTCCCATAGCTATTAGCTTGCCTTTCCAGATATATCTTTCCATTGATTTTCAACAGGTTCGAATTTCTGCTGTAATTCACTAATAAACCAGCAGGAGCTATCTCTCCTTTTCTTCCGTTTAGTCAAACAACGCCATTATTTCCTCATTTGATAAGCTTTTTGTCAGGTCATCGGTGGTTAAGATATCTTGTGCCATTTGCGATTTCCGTTGCTGGTACTTGAAAATCTTTTCCTCAATAGTCTCTTTGGTTATCAGCTTGTAAGCAATTATCTTTTTGTCTTGCCCTATGCGGTGGGTACGGTCGATGGCCTGCTTTTCGACAGCCGGATTCCACCACGGGTCGAGCAACACCACATAATCGGCAGCGGTGAGATTAAGTCCCGTGCCTCCGGCTTTGAGCGAAATCAGAAAAACAGAGCAGAGGTTATCATTTTGAAAACGTTGTACTTTTTGCTTTCGCCCGTTTTGGCTGTCTTTTCCCGTAAGCATCTCAAAGGGAATATGTTCCCGCCTGAAATAGTCGGCATAAAGTTGCAGGTGTTTTACAAAAGCAGAAAAAACCAACACTTTGTGTTTCTCTTCAAGCAGCGTATTTATTAAGTTGAGCCCCACCTCAAGTTTTCCCGAAGAGTACGGATAGTGGTCATCAACCAACCCGGGATGGTTGGCAGCAAGACGCAATTTCATAATACCTTGTAAAATTAATATGGATATTTTGTCGCGCCTGCCCGTCTCCATCAATTCAAACAGCGCATTCCGTGTTTTTATGCGGATATCTTCATAAAAAGCAGCCTGTTCTTCGGTCATTTCTATTTTCACCTGTTGCACGGTAAGCGAGGGCAAATCTTTTTCGACTTCCAATTTAGTACGCCGCAGCAGAAAAGGATAAATAAGAGTACTCAGCTTTTTTATTTTTTTTTCACCACCGGCTTTCCCGACGGCAGAGATGTACTCCTTTTTGAAAAACGAGAGGTTGCCGAGCATACCCGGATTGATAAAGTTCATTTGCGCCCATAAGTCAACAAGTGAGTTTTCAACAGGCGTACCTGTAAGAACGATTTTTTGTTTTGCGCTACATCTCATAACCGCTTGATAAGTGAGAGAAAAAGGATTTTTAATGTTCTGGCTCTCATCAAGAACCATGGTTTCAAAAGACATACTTTCAAATTTTTCCACATGCTGCCGCAGCATACCGTAAGTTATCAAAAAGGCGTCTAAACCGGATAGGTTATTCATATTTTGGATAGAAAACGTGTTTATAACTTTCACGCGATACGATGGGGCAAATTTTTCAAACTCTTCCAACCAGTTAAAGAGCAACGATTTGGGGACTACTATCATGCTCGGAATTTTGGAAACTGTCTCTGCATCATCTTCTGCCCCGGAAAAAAGGCTGAGCTGCGAAAGGCTATTTATTTCTTCGACACGATTTTCGTTTGTTTTCCGGCTGTTTTGCAACGCTTTGTTGCGCATCAAAAGAGCTATGGTTTGCAACGTCTTTCCCAATCCCATATCATCAGCGAGGCAGGCGCCAAACCCCAACCGTTGCAGGTGTATCATCCACGAATAACCTTGCAACTGGTAAGATCGCAATGTTCCTTTTAACTTTTCAGGAAGAGGTTCGTCTTTTTTATTTTTGATTTCGAGGAGGTGCCGGTATTTTGAGATTATTTCCTCAGGCAACAGTCCCTGCATTTTTCCCAATAAAGGAAGGTGCATGGTTTTTAGTATTATCTCGTCGCCTTTCTCTTCTGAAAATTGCAACAGGTCATGGTAGTCGGTAAACCAGTTTTCAGGCAATACGGCAATTTTTCCGTCGGGCAAAATATATTCGTGGTTACCCTTCAGAATATATTTGCGAAAACGTATAAAAGGAATTTGAAACTCACCAAATTTTACAACAGCATTTATGCCAAAGAAATCGGCTTTGGGCTCTTTTTTACTTTTTTGAATGTCAAGATAAATCTCTCCGAGATAATACTCTTTATGTTCCACATCCTGAATAAATTCAAAACCTTCATTTTTCAGTTGTTCTGAGATTTTGCCGATTTCGGTTACAAAAAACTGTTTTTGTAACACTCCTTTAAGGTCAGAACGTAGTTTAAAAATGCCTTTGGGAGCCTCCTCAAGATGCATCTGCCGCAACAAACCGGCCATTTTTCCCTCCCAAATCATATCGCGCCGCAGGCGATAAAATATAAACTGCCCGTTCTCTTTTTCAAACCGTACAAAAACCTGTTTTTCCTTGTTGGCAAGTATCTCTTTGTGCCCATAACGAAAGGTCAAAATCAGGTGATAATCTCCTGTAAAATCATTCTCAAGATGGAGCAAAGCGCTTCTTACGGGATGTTCTTCAATGATTTCAAAACCTGTGGCGTTTACCCTGAATTTCTCTATGCTTTTTTTGATGAAAGTATTGAAATAAGTTTCCTCAGCTCGTGGTTGAACTTCAATAAACTGCTTTTTGAAAAACGGAAGTAATTTTTTTCCATCGATGTCTTCAAACATCATCAGTTCTTTCCCGACAAGCACAAGGCAGGGATTGAATGCCACAACAAAACCCTTTTTTTCAAAAAGATTGATTTCTTTTTTTCCCGAGCGTAAAGTGAGATAATAACGTGTTCCTTCGGTAAGTTTTTCAAAATTAAAAACGGTTTCGGCAGGAGCGGCAGACAGTTCAATTTGGTAGTCAAAATATACCCTGTCATAATGAGGGCTGTTCAACAGAAACACCTCAACAGGCTGTTGTTGCAACAGTCTGAAAATTTTAATCAGATGTCTTTCGATGTAAGGGCGTATATGATTTCTTATTTTTTCATCGTCTGTCTTTTCCCAAAATTCTTTAACTGTCAGCTGGCGGTTGTCAAAAACCCGGTTGAGGACATGCTCATCGTATTCGCTAATTTGTCTCAGTATTTGATTTTCAACATCTGTGAAATTTTGCTCTGCTTTGTCTGTATGCGTGGCAAGATTTCTCAAATTATAATAAGCATCCTGTTTTTCAGCAATCCGCGGTAACAATATATAGCCCAGCCTTTTATGTTTTACAAGAAGAAGGATAAAATTCGCCATATATTTTTTTGTTAAGAAAGACGCAAAGATACCAATTGATTTATCTTTGTTGAAGTTATTTGTTTCACGGACTCCGTTCTGTGTCATTTGAAGATTATGAAATAAAATATTATCATAGCAAATCGTCAACGCATGAAACTACTACTCATCAGCAACTCCACCATGGCCGGCGAAGCTTATCTGGCATGGCCACGCCAGCACATTTCCGGATTTCTCAAACGCCACAAAGTGAAAAATATCTGTTTTGTTCCGTATGCTGGCATAAGTCTGAGCAAAGAAAGCCTGAAAGCCTCTTATGATATTTACACCCGGCGCGTTGCCGAAGTCTTTCAAAGTATGGGTATTGAAGTTCGCAGTATCCACGAAAGTAAAAACCCGGTAAAAACGGTGCGGGAAGCTGAAGCTATCATGGTGGGAGGTGGCAATACGTTTCATCTTGTGGCCGAAATGCAAAAAACAGGCATCATGGAAACTATTCGCAAAAAAGCCATGGAAGGCACGCCCTTTCTAGGATGGAGTGCAGGTGCAAATGTGGCTTCCCCAACGCTCATGACCACCAACGACATGCCCATCATACAGCCGCTTAGCTTTCAAACACTGGGACTGATTCCATTTCAAATTAACCCGCACTATCTTGATGCCAATCCGGCAGGACACGGTGGTGAAACACGCCAGCAAAGGATAGAAGAATTCCTTACTGTTAACAGGAAAGCAACTGTCGCCGGATTACGCGAAGGCTGTCTGCTCTATCTCGAAGGCGACGAACTACAACTCATTGGCAACAAAAACCTTCGCCTGTTTCACTTTGACAAAGTCCCCCTGGAGTTGGAGCCCGGCAGCAATCTTTCGTTTCTACTGTAACACCTCCCGTTTAAAGCATTCTCAAATTCCCAAATCCTCAAATTCCCAAATCCTCAAATTCCCAAATCCTCAAATCCTCAAATCCTCAAATCCTCAAATTGTAACGTTTAATCTCTTCTGCCAAGGCAGCAACATCCACATCCACAGCGTTCACTTTTATGTCTGCTTTTTCATAACAACTCAACCTTTCAGTAAGTTTTTCTTCGATATATTGCGTCAGCATCTCCCCTGTTTTTCCCATCACCAAGGGTCGCTTTCTTCGGGCATGCAATAAGCGATACGCTATGGCGGCAGGCGGCATTTCAAGAAAAATACTCAATCCATGGCGATTAATTTCTTCAATACCGTGATGATGGCAAGGTGTCCCGCCGCCGGTGGACACTACCACTCCTTCCATTTCAAAAGTTTTTTTCAGCCTGTCATGTTCCAGCTTTCTGAAAAGCGGCTCATCATATTTGTTGAAAAACTGGTGAATCTCAATTTTAAATTTCTCCTCGAAAAAGTCATCCATATCCACAAAGCGATAGCCCAGCCGACGTGCCAGCTTTTTTCCCACCGTGGTCTTTCCCACTCCCATAAAACCAACGAGATAGATACGCTCTTTCATAACAAGATTCTTTCAGGTCAAAAATAGCGTCTTTTGCCGGATAGAGAAAATATTTTATCGTAAATCATAAAAAGAGTGGGGAAATCCGACTATTGCCCTCTCTTCGCCGCAATTTTTCTTTATTTTTGAAATAAATTTTTTCACATGTCAAAACATTCGGGCAGGTTCATTTTCAGCTTTTTTCTTTTAGCAGCTTTTCTCTTCTCCACGCAGATTTCTGCACAAGATAAGGAACAAGTAAAACGTGCCGTCCGCTGGGCTGATTCCGTTTACCAAAGTCTGACTCAGGAACAGCGCATCGGACAGCTTATCATTGCACGCGCCAACTATTCCCACAAGCCTTATAACAGCCAGCTAAATGAATATATTAAAATATATAACCTTGGCGGAGTCTGTTTTTTTGCCGGCTCACCCGTAGCCCAGGCAAAACAAACCAACCGGTGGAACAGCCTCGCCAAAACCCCGCTTTTTGTAAGTATGGATGCCGAATGGGGACTCGGCATGCGCCTGAAAAGCACACTGAAATACCCATTGCAGATGACGCTCGGCAGCGCGGCAGACGACAGTCTCATTTACCGTATGGGAAAGGAGATAGGGCAGCAGCTCAACCGGATGGGCATCCAGATTAACTTTGCTCCGGTAGTGGATGTTAATAGCAACCCGAAAAATCCCATCATTGGTATGCGCTCCTTTGGCGAAGATCCGCAAGAAGTGGCCAAAAAAGCCTTTATGTACATTAAAGGGATGGAAGGAAAAGGCATTATAGCTACTGCTAAACATTTTCCCGGCCACGGCGACACCTATCAGGATTCGCATAAAACCCTTCCGCTGGTCAGTGCGAGCAAAAAAGAGATCGGGAAAATTGCTCTCTACCCCTACCGTTTCCTTTTCAAAAGTCACCCTCCTGTTTTGGCTGTGATGGTGGCTCATCTGTCAGTACCTGCTTTGGAAAAGCGTAAAAACCTCCCTACCAGCCTCTCCTACCGCGTGGTTACCAAATTGTTAAAAAGGAAAATGCATTTCCACGGACTTATTATCACCGATGCTTTAGACATGAAAGGCGTTACCCGCGATTATCCCAAAGGCGAAGTGGCCAAAATGGCTTTTGAAGCGGGAAACGACTTGTTGCTGATTCCTGATGATATCCCTGCTTCCATTGAGAATATCAAAAAGGCGGTGCAAAAAAGCAGGAAATACCAAAAACGGCTGGAAGAGAGTTGTAAGAAGATTTTGAAATATAAATACCTCAGCGGCGCTTACAAACGTACCATCATCGACACCAATAATCTCATCGCCGATCTAAACCCGGAAAGTGATAAAAGCACCATCAACCGACTATTTTATCAATCCGTAACCGTGGTAAAAAATGACAGCAGCCTGCTTCCGTTGCAGGATTCCGTTCCGGCTACAACCGCTATTGTCATTATAGGCGACAACCACCGGACAAATTTTGAAACAACATTTCAGCAATATTTTCCGGCTAAAGTATATTATCTGAAACGCGATGCTTCTGCCAAAGACCGGAATTTTGTATTAAAACAACTTCCTCAATATGATCGGGCCATTCTTTGTATTGTGAACACCAACATCGCTGCAACAAGACGTTTCGGGATACCCAAAGCCGAAGCACAATTTGTGGAAAAGGCAGCAAAGCAAACCAAAACCATTTTGGATATTTTTGCCAGCCCGTATGCTTTGAACTTTTTCAAAAATCCTGACGACTTTGCCGCAATAGTCGTTTCATATCAGGAAAAACCGCAAACGTTAAAAGCATCGGCAGAAGTCATCACCGGAACGCGAAAAGCCATTGGGCGACTACCGGTGAGCACCAGCCGCTTTCCCATGGGAACAGGACTGTACTTATCGCAGATTCGCTTACGCTACGGAACACCGCAAAGCGTTGGAGCTAATTCGGATACGCTACGAAAAGTAGATTCCATTGCTCTGGCAGGCATTGCCATGAAAGCTTATCCGGGATGTGAGATTCTCGCCGCCAAAAACGGTGTCATATTCTATCACAAAGCCTTTGGCCACCATACCTATGCCGATACATTGCCTGAGAAAATGAACGACTTGTACGACCTGGCCTCGCTTACCAAAGTATTGGGAACGACATTGGCGCTTATGAAATTAGATGAACAGGGCATCATCAAACTTGACCAAAAACTTTCCTATTACCTGCCCGTTCTGCGCCACAGCAACAAAAAAGACCTCGGTATGAAAGAGATTCTGGCACATCAGTCGGGGCTGGAGGAGTGGATTCCATTTTATGAAAATACGATGACTGCTTCCGGTCCAGACACCAGCCTTTACCACAAGCACATCGACGAGGAACACACGGTTCGCGTGGCACAAAACATGTATTTGCAAAAAGATTATCATTACCATATCCTCCAGCAAATCATTGATTCTCCACTTGGCGAGAAAAAGTACAAATACAGCGGCCTGGGATTTTATCTTTTTAAAACCATGATTGAACGGCTCACCAACCAGCCGTTCGACCAATATCTCTACCATAATTTTTACAATCCCATGGGTCTGCATCGATTAGTTTTTACGCCCCGGAAATTTTTCCCACTCCGGGAGATTAACCCGACACAGAATGACACTGTCTGGCGCCGGCAGCAAGTCTGGGGCGATGTACACGACCAGGGAGCAGCCATGATGGGAGGAGTTTCGGGAAATGCCGGACTTTTTGGCGATGCCCGCGATGTGGCTGCGGTGATGCAGATGCTGCTTGACCATGGAAAATACAACGGAAAACAAATCCTAAGTCCTATGGTCATCGATATTTTCAACCATCGCTATTTCGCTGCCGACAGTAACCGCCGGGGACTGGGTTTCGACAAGCCTATGCTGGTGTACAAAGACCATCTCTCCAATTGCAAGTCGGTATCCGACAAAAGTTTCGGCCACTCCGGATATACAGGCACTTACATCTGGGCAGATCCTGAAAACGGGCTGGTTTACGTCTTCCTCTCCAACCGTGTCTTCCCCGACATGTACAACAACAAGATCATGGATGCAGACATCCGCACCAACATCCACCAGCTATTTTACAATGCATTAATGGCCGGAAATCCAGAAAAAAATTCCTCACAATAGCTATGGCTATTTATAAAAATATGTGCCTTATATCTTATTTAAACACATTTTTTCCTAACCTGAGTAATTCATAAGTTTTTCGTCATGAGAAGTCTGTTTAACTTAATTTTCGCGGGGGACCATATTTTTTTGTTGCATAGCTTCCCAGGAAATAAAATACTGTCAGGGGAACAATACCAAACGCTACAAACATTTGAGATACTTTATAATAATTTACCACCAGTAGAAGCAGTGTCATCAAAATAATCATAAGCGCATCGAATCCAAGTCTTTTCATGGTTTTTGTTTTTTTCTGTAATACTATTCATTATTGCTATCCGGCAATTATAATAATCTGTTTTTCAGGCTAAGTTAAAAAAATTATCTTTATTTTTCAAATCAAATGGATACCGCACCTCTTCCAAAAACAAGCCCTGTGCAGGGACAGAATATCCTGCTTTACTCCGGTCTTTGGCTTCTATAATACTTTTTATATCTTCCGGTTTCAGCTTTCCTTTTCCAGTCTCCAGTAGCGTCCCCACAATGGCACGTACCATATTTCTTAAAAAGCGGTCGGCTGTAATGGTGAAAACAAGCTGGTTTCCTTTTTGCTCCCACCGGACTTCCGCCAACCGGCAAAGGTTAGAAGTAGTTTGTGTATGTAACTTGGAGAAACTGGTAAAATCATCATAATCCAACAGGTAACCAGCTGCTTGCTGCATGGCGTTGGTATCCAGCTTTCCCGTAAAAATCAGAGCCGTATCCTGCACAAAAGGATCTTTCTGCCGGGAAATATAGTAGCGGTAAGTGCGGCTGATGGCATCAAAGCGGGCATGGGTTTCCGGTGAAACTTCCCAAATACCAAATATGGCAATATCCTCAGGCAGAAACCTGTTAAGCCTGAAAACAAAATCCTGCGGAGTAAAAGCCAGCTGCTTTTGTAAATCGAAATGAAGATAAAAGTTTCGGGCATGAACGCCAGTATCCGTTCTGCCACATCCTGTTACATTGACAGTCTCCTCACAAAGTGTACTGATTTTTTCATTCACTTCGGCCTGCACCGTGTGTGCATTTTCCTGAATTTGCCATCCGTGATAAGCTGTTCCCCGGTAAGATAGTTTTAAAAAATAGCGCGGCATTCTACCTTTTTTATTAATCCACAATGATTTTAATTTGTTAAATCTCTTCGTTCAGTGCTTTCCACAGCAAATCTTTCAGTGCTACCAGCCCCGTATTTGTCACCGACGAGATAAAAACGTACGGAATATCCGGCAAGTCTTTTTCTACCTCATCCATCAGTTCTCTATCCAGCAAATCGGATTTGGAGACAGCAAGAATCCTTTGTTTATCTAATAATTCGGGATTGTATTGTTTCAGTTCGTTGAGCAGAACATAAAATTCTTTTTTGATATCATCGGTATCGGCAGGCACCAGAAACAGCAGCACCGAATTTCTTTCGATATGACGCAGAAAACGCAGTCCCAACCCTTTACCCTCGTGAGCACCTTCGATAATTCCGGGAATATCAGCCATGATAAACGATTGCTGGTCACGATAGGCCACAATTCCCAGGTTGGGCTGAAGAGTAGTAAAAGGATAATCGGCAATCTCGGGTTTTGCAGCAGAGACCACCGAAAGGAGTGTGGATTTTCCTGCATTTGGGAAACCCACCAGTCCCACATCGGCCAACACTTTCAATTCAAAAACGATGGTGGCTTCCTTCCCCTCTTCACCGGGCTGGGCATAGCGGGGTGTCTGGTTTGTAGCCGACTTATAATGGTCGTTGCCCTGGCCGCCACGACCGCCTTTCAGCAAGACAATCCGTTCGCCATCTTCCATAATTTCGCCAATAACCTCATCCGTCTCCACATCTTTGGCTACCGTCCCCAACGGTACTTCAATGATAATATCTTCGCCATCGGCACCCGTACTACGCTGTCCGCCACCGGGATCACCGTGTCCGGCACGCATATGACGTTCAAACCGCAAATGCAAAAGTGTCCACATCTGAGTATTCCCGACCATAACGATGTCACCACCCTTTCCACCATCGCCACCATCGGGGCCTCCCTTGGGGATATATTTTTCGCGTCTGAAATGTACGGAACCCGCACCCCCATTGCCAGAGAGACAATATATTTTTACATAATCAACAAAATTGGATGAAGCCATAACGTGTTCAGTTTCTGAATGTGCAAAAGTAAAGCAAAAGCGGGAATGATGGACTTTCTGGTTTTAAGTTTACAGTAAAAATCACATCATTATAAAAAGGTAGTTTTAATTAGCTTATGAAGTACCGTATTTTCCTGTTTCCCCTGAACGTAGAACACCGATTTACGATTGAAGAATGTCGAAATCCAGAGCGAGTCAAATCTGTCTTATAACTTCCGGATAAGCAACAGCCCGTCACGAATGGAAAGCATCACCTGCTCCACCCGGCTGTCCTGTTTTATAAAATCGTTAAATTCACGGATGCCACGGGTCTCTTTATCAGGTTTTTTATCGATATGCACAGCTTTTCCACCCCATAGCACATTGTCCGCCAGGATAAAGCCGCCTTTTCTGAGTTTCTTTAAGGCCGCCTCATAGTAGTTCAGATATTGAGCTTTTTCGGCATCGATAAAGACAAGGTCGAAAATTTCGTCCATATTTGGAATCAACTCCCGGGCATCGCCCAAAAGAAAACGGATTTTGGCAGCACAAGCAGATTTCTCAAAAAAACGACGGGCAAAACTTTCTATCTCTTCGTTGTTGTCTATAGTGTAAAGCAGACCATTTTCCGGTAATGCATTAGCCATGGCCAGTGCCGAATATCCGGTAAATGTCCCGATTTCCAGGATACGTTTGGGCCGTAACATATACACCATCATCTCCAGAAACTTCCCCTGCACTTTTCCCGAAAGCATATTAGGGTAGAAAGTTTTCAGGTTAGTTTCACGGTTCAGCGCATAAAGCAGTGAGTTTTCGTCAGTGGAATGATCTTCGATATACGTTAAAATTTTTTCGTCAATCATGGTTAAAAATGAATTACTTCTTTACCTTATTTATATATACTGAGGCTACTTGAATTTACATTTCAAAATTCAAGTATAGCCGAAGATATGCCGCTCTCATTTTTGCATTTTACAATAGAAGCGGTATAGTAGTCGGCTTTGCAACTTCTTTGCAAAGATAACAAGAGAAAAAGAACAATACCTGTGCTCATTAAACAGTCCATATAACTGTTATTATTAAACAGAAGTAAAAAAATTATTTCCCGTCCAAAAGCCCGCACTACAGGTGCAATCGTTTGTAAAAAGACATTTAGAATAAATCTAAATGTTAATTTTTCAAAAAATAGTTTGCATGCAAACTATTTTTGGCTATTTTTGTACGCATGCGTAACAAACAGAAATAAGATGAAGTTAAACGAAACCATTGAGTTTTACATCAGGACAACTTCACTTGCCCTTTCGAGGATGTATAATTCCATAGCAGCAAAGTATGGAATTACCCAAACAGTAGGTTATCTTTTGACATATGTAGAGCGTGAGGGCACACCATCCACCCGACTTGCCCAGTTGTTGGGGATGAAAAATTCGAGTCTCACCCGGCTATTGAAAAAGATGGAGAAAGATGGATGTATCTATCGCAAAGTTTCTCCCGAAGATAAGCGTGTTGTTAAGATATTTCTAACGGAAAAGGGCGTTATAAGAAGAAAGGTAGCCAAAAGATCAGTACTTGAGTTCAACGAAAGGCTCCTGAACAAAGTAGATGAAAAGGAAATGAAAATCTTTTTCAAAGTCTTTGACATCATCAAAGAGCAGGTGACCATAGAGTTGGGGGAAGAACAGTCAACGAAATTTAAAATTGAAAATAATATTAACAAAGAACAACTTGTTCAATAATTAACAAACCTAATCAAAATATTATGGTACGTAGAATAAAAAAAGTTGCAGTGTTAGGCTCCGGCGTTATGGGATCCGGCATTGCCTGTCATTTCGCCAATATTGGCCTTGAGGTTTTACTCATCGACATTGTACCACGCGAACTGACCGAAGCCGAAAAAGCAAAAGGGCTGACAAAGGATGACAAAGTGGTTAGAAACAGGATTGTAAACGGTTCATTGCAGGCAGCACTGAAATCCAAACCCTCACCAATTTACAAAAAGGCGTTTGCTAAACGAATTACCACCGGTAATTTTGACGATGATCTGCCCAAAATCAAAGATTGTGACTGGATAATTGAGGTTGTTATTGAGCGTCTCGATATTAAACAGCAGGTGTTTGAAAAAGTGGACAAACTGAGGAAACCAGGTACATTGGTCACCTCCAATACTTCCGGAATATCCATCGATGCCATGGCCGAAGGCAAAAGTGAGGATTTCCAAAAACATTTTTGCGGAACGCATTTCTTTAATCCCCCGCGTTATTTACAGCTTTTCGAAATTATTCCTTCCAAATATACAGACCCGGAAGTACTGACTTTCCTTGAAGATTATGCAGGAAGATATCTCGGCAAAACCCCCGTTTTGGCTAAAGATACGCCTGCTTTTATAGCCAACCGCATCGGAACATTCTCCATTATGGAGCTTTTTAACAAAGTGAAAGAATATGGCCTGACCATTTCCGAAATTGACAAGCTCACCGGCCCGGTAATCGGTCGTGCCAAATCAGCAACCTTTAGAACAGCCGATGTAGTTGGCCTTGACACGCTGGTTCATGTGGCTGATTATATTCGTGAAACCACAAAAGATGAGGCCAATGACTCTTTTAAAGTTCCGGGCTATCTCCAGAAAATGCTTGACAACAAATGGTTAGGCTCAAAAACCAAACAAGGCTTCTTTAAAAAGGTTGTGGAAGATGGAAAGAAAAAGTTCCTCACCATCGATTTCGACACGTTAGAATACAAAGAAGACTCCCGTCCGAAGTTCTCGGTACTGGAAAAGACCAAAGGTATAGACGACCTGCACAAACGTATGCCTGTGTTGATGGCCGACAAAGGTAGAGCCGGTGATTTTTACCGAGCTTCTTTCTACAGCTTGTTTCAATTTACTTCCAACCGTATTCCTGAGATTACAGAGGACATCTACAAAGTTGATGATGCCCTGAATGCCGGATTTGGCTGGAAAATGGGGCCCTTTGAAACCTGGGATTCCCTCGGCGTAGCCGAAACAGTAAAAGCAATGGAAGAGTCAGGCAACAAACCCGCACAATGGGTCTATGATATGCTGGATGCCGGTAGCACCTCCTTTTTCACTGTGAAAGAAGGCCGGAAATATTATTACGATCTGAAAACGAAAGCTTACAAAGAGGTTCCAGGTCAGGAAGATAAGCTGTCGCTGGCTTTGCTGCGTGGTACCAATGTTGTTTGGGAAAATAACGACGTGAGCATATTCGACCTTGGGGATGGTGTTTTGAATGCGGAATTTCACTCCAAAATGAATACTATTGGCCAGGGCACGCTGGAAGGCTTAAACAAAGCTGTTGACATGGCAGAAGCCGATTACAAAGCTTTGGTAATTTCCAACGAAGGCGATCATTTCTCAGCCGGAGCCAACGTGGGCATGATTTATATGCTGGCCGTTGAACAGGAGTGGGAAGATTTGAACCTCGCCATACAGTGGTTCCAGAAAACCACTATGCGTTTGCGCTACTCCTCTATTCCCGTTATTGCTGCTCCTCACGGGATGGCTCTCGGCGGTGGTTGCGAAGTGTGTATGCACAGCGACAAGGTAATCGCCCATGCCGAAACTTATATGGGCTTGGTTGAATTTGGCGTGGGGCTTATCCCCGGCGGTGGCGGAACCAAAGAGTTTGCCTTACGCCTCGGCGATGAGCTCAAACCAGGCGACATCCGCACCAACGCTTTCCTGAACCGCTACCTGAGCATCGGACAGGCCAAAGTCTCTACCTCAGCTTACGAAGCCTTCGATTTGGGCTATCTCCGTCAGGGTGTGGATGAAGTGATTGTCAGCCGTGCCCATCAGCTGGCTTATGCAAAGAAGGTTGCCATAGAAATGGCCGACAAAGGCTACACACAACCTGCTCCGAGAAACAATGTGAAAATCCTTGGCAAGGAAGCACTCGGCATGGTTTACGTTGGAGCCGATGGTTTCAAAGTAGGACATTATATGTCGGAACATGATGGATTAATTGCCGAAAAATTGGGTTGGGTTATGGCCGGCGGCGAAATTTCCCAGGCACTTACCGAAGTTTCGGAACAATACCTGCTTGATTTGGAAAGGAAAGCCTTTATGGAACTTTGTATGCAGCGAAAAACGCTTGAGCGTATTAACAGCCTGATTACCAAAGGTAAAATCCTAAGAAACTAAAATAAATCATTTTTAATCAGAAAAAATATAAAATTATGAATGCATATATAGTAGGTGGGTATCGTTCGGCAATCGGCAAAGCTCCAAGGGGGACACTGCGTTTTACACGTCCCGATGACATTGCCGCAACAGTCATCAGACATTTATTGAAAGACTTTCCGCAAATTGAGAAATCGGAAATTGACGACATCGTAGTAGGAAATGCTTTTCCGGAAGCTGAAACAGGAATGAACATGGGTCGTTTGCTTTCGCTTATGGCTCTGGATACGGTGGATGTTCCCGGATCTACCATTAATCGTTTTTGCGCATCAGGAATCGAATCTATTGCCATTGCTTCTGCCAAAATTAGTGCCGGCATTGCCGATGTTATTATCGCCGGCGGTGCCGAAACCATGTCAATGATTAACATGGGAGGCTGGAGGCTGGTTCCTAACCCGGATGTGGCCAAAACAAATCCAGGCTGGTACCTCAGCATGGGCCTTACATCTGAGATGGTGGCTCGTGAATATAATCTGAAAAGAGAGGATCTGGACGAATTTGCTGCCAATTCTTACGCCAAAGCCTACAACGCTATTGACAAAGGTTATTTTAAAGATCAGACTGTGCCGTACACAGTTAAAGAGAATTATGTTGCAGATGGAAAAATAAAAACCAGAGAGAAAATTTTCGATGTGGACGAATGTCCCAGAAGAGGAACTACCAAAACAGCTCTTGCCAGATTAAGACCTGCTTTTGCTGCTGATGGTATTTCTACCGCTGGTAACTCCTCACAAATGTCTGATGGCGCTGCTTTTGTCCTGGTGGTTTCTGAAAAAATACTGAAACGTCACAACCTAAAGCCTATCGCCCGTTTGGTTGACTATCAGGTAGCAGGTGTTGACCCTTATAAAATGGGGATTGGCCCGATAAAAGCCATTCCAAAAGTGCTGAAACATGCCGGTATGAAACTGGACGATATGGACCTCATTGAACTGAATGAAGCCTTTGCAACCCAGTCTATGGTTGTGGTGAAAGAAACAGGTATCAATCCTGATATTTTGAATGTGAACGGTGGTGCAATTTCTCTGGGACACCCGCTGGGATGTACAGGTGCCAAATTGACTGTTCAAATTCTTAACGAGCTGAAACGTCGCAATAAAAAATATGGTATGGTAACCATGTGTATCGGAACAGGACAGGGAGCAGCAGGTATCTTCGAAATGTTATAACAAACTCATGCACAGTAACCCGAGAGTTACTGTGCACTTTTTTAAACTGAATTATTCAACTATCAAAATCATAAAGTTATGTCAGACAATAAAGTATTAAAAGGCGGTGAATTCCTCATCAGGGAAACAGAAGCTGCCGATATTTTTATCCCGGAAGAATTTAACGAAGAACAGAAAATGATGGCTCAGACCTGTAGCGATTTTACAGAAACGCAGGTCTTACCCAATGTAGAGCAATTGGAGCACCACGACAACGAACTTCTGACCAAATTATTAAAAGATGCGGGCGAACTGGGTTTGCTGGGAATTGCCATTCCCGAAGAATATGAGGGCTTTGGCCAGGACTTTGTCACTTCCATGCTTACGGTGGAAGAAATGGGGAAAGGTTTTAGTTTTGCCGTTGCTTATTCGGCACACACCGGCATTGGAACGCTTCCTATTCTTTTCTTCGGAAATGAAGACCAAAAAAAGAAGTATCTGCCCAAGCTGGCTTCGGGAGAATACATTGGTGCTTATGCACTTACAGAGCCAGAGGCCGGATCCGACCCAAACAGCGGCAAGACAAAAGCCATCCTCAGCAAAGATGGAAAACATTACATCATGAATGGTGGAAAAATGTGGATTACCAATGGCGGTATTGCCGATTTGTTCATTGTTTATGCTAAAATTGATGATGACAAAAATCTGAGCGCTTTTATTGTTGAGCGCAATACGCCCGGCTTTACCTTCGGCGCTGAAGAAGACAAAATGGGTATCCGTGGTTCTTCTACTATCCAGATATTCTTCGACAACGCAGAGATACCTGTAGAAAATCTGCTTGGTGAACGAAACACAGGGTTTAAAATTGCTTTGTATATCCTGAACCTTGGACGTATCAAACTGGCTGCCGCCACTACCGGCGCTTCCAAAGCCACCATCAGTGCCAGCGTACAATACGCTAATGAAAGAAAGCAATTTGGTACTGCCATTGCTAACTTTGGTGCCATTAAAAATAAGTTGGCCGAGATGGTTATCCGCACTTTCGCTACCGAATCGCTCACTTACCGTGCCAGCCAGAACATTGACGATGCTATTGAATCATTGATTGCAGAAGGAATGGACAAAGGGCGCGCCTCCATCGAAGGTATTCGCCAGTACGCTATTGAAGCTTCCATTTCAAAAGTTTTTGGTTCCGAAGCATTGGATTTTGTAGTGGACGAAGGTGTTCAGATTTTTGGGGGTATGGGATACTCTGCTGAAACAGTAGTAGAACGTGCTTACCGCGACTCCAGAATCAACCGGATTTTTGAAGGAACAAACGAAATCAACCGTATGGTGGCTGTTGGCGAATTGGTGAAAAGAGGCATGAATGGTGAGATTGATTTGCTTACTTCTGCCAAAGCTGTTGGCAAAGAATTGATGGGTATTCCTGACTTCGGTAGTACCTCCATGGATTATTTTGAGACAAAACACAAGCTTATTGTGAACTTCAAAAAAGCCATCCTCATGGTGGCCGGTGCTGCATTGCAGAAATACACTACCGCTTTCCAAAATGAGCAGGAGATTATGATGAACATTGCCGATATGCTGATGTACACCTATGCAGCCGAATCGACATTGCTGCGTGTGGAAAAACTGGCTGGTATGTACGACGAGGAAAAACTGGCTATTTACAAAGATATTCTCGATGTGTTTGTTTTTGACTCGGCATATCGTATCAACAAAATCGGTATCGACGCTGTTAATTCCTTTGCCGAAGGTGACGAACAAGCCGGTATGCTTATGGGCATGAAACGTTTCACCAAAGTTAATCCGGTGAATGTTAAAGAAGCCCGCAGAAAAATAGCTGATCAGCTGATTGATGCTAACAAATATAATTTTTAGTTAACAACCCTTGGGGGCAGACCTACTGGTCCTGCCCCCTGATTTTAAAAAAAAGGCCGGAAATAGTATGGCAAACAACAAAGACTTTAAGAAGCTGGCAAACAACAGTTTTCGACTGAAATTATTTTTTATCAAATACATGCCAATGGGTCTTTTGAACGGCCTGCAGATTATTGAGCTGGACGAAAAACATGCCAGCGTATCCGTACCCTATAATTGGCTTACAAAAAATCCTTTCCGGTCACTATATTTTGCTGTCCAGTCTATGGCCGCAGAGCTTTCTTCAGGATCTATGGCCATAGCAGAAGTTAAAGCAGCTCCCCGGCCGGTATCCATGCTGGTTCTTGACATGCAGGCCATGTTCACAAAAAAAGCCCAAAGCAAAGTGGTTTTCACTTGTAACGATGGGGAAGCAATCAGCCGCGCGGTGCAGCAGACATTGGAAACAGGTGAAGGGCGAACAGTTACCATAACATCTATCGGTATTGATAAGGCAGGTGACCAGGTCTCTGAATTTCAGTTTACCTGGACTTTTAAAGCAAAATAGCTTATCTTCGATGATTTAATATGTGCATATAGAAAATTTTACAGAAATCATTCAAAAATTTCACCTAAAAAATTACTTATGAAGCTAGAAAGAAACTTTGATATTCTTGACCAAAACGTTAAAGAGCATAACCAGAAAACAGCCCTGTCCGTTAAAAGAAACGGACATTGGGAAAACTTCAGCACAGACGAGTACAAAGAAACTGTTGATAATTTCAGTTACGGCCTGCTGGCGTTGGGATTTAAAAAGGGGGATAAAATCCTGACCATCTCCAACAACCGTCCCGAATGGAACTTTGCCGATATGGGGATGGGACAAATCGGGGTGGTACACGTTCCGGTATATCCAAACATTGGCCCGGGTGAATATCAGTATATTTTAAAGCACTCCGATGCCAGTCTTGCCATTTTATCCTCTAAAGAGTATTACGAAAAAATCAAGCCGCTGGCTAATAAAGTGCCCAAAATTGAAAAGATCTATACCTACGATAAAGTCGATGGTGTTCCTCATTGGAGCGAAATTGTGGAGCTGGGGAAAAAGAATAAAGCCAAATTCGAAAAAGAGCTGCCCAAAATAAAGGAAAGTATTTCCAAAGACGACTTGTTGTCAATTATCTACACTTCTGGCACCACAGGCCGCTCCAAAGGTGTCATGCTTACCCATTTTAACTTTATGAGTAATGTTATGGCCACCCGAAACCTGCTGGATGTGGAAGCCGGCGACCGTTGGCTAAGCTTTCTGCCCATGTGTCACGTTTTGGAAAGAATGGTGAACTACCTTGTTCAGGCCAAAGGGCTAAGCGTTTATTACGTGGAAAGCATTGACACCATTGGTGAGAATCTGAACGAAGTACATCCGCACGGTTTTGCCTCCGTACCCAGAGTTTTGGAGAAACTTTTTGACAAAATTATGCTGAAAGGCAAAGAGCTGAAAGGTATCAAGCGCTGGCTTTTCGACTGGGCTGTACGACTTGGCGTTCAGTACGAAGACGACCCCGCCAAAAGAAGCAAAATGTACAACCTGAAACTGAGTATTGCCCGAAAACTGATTTTCAGCAAATGGCAGGAGGCACTCGGGGGAGAGCTGAAAGTAATCATTTCGGGGGGTGCTGCCTTACAACCACGGCTGGCCAGACTGTTTAGTGCTGTTGGTATTAAAGTAGCTCAGGGATACGGATTAACAGAAACATCACCCGTGATTTCCGTAAACTTCGACGAATATCCGACAATGCAAGCCGGCAGCGTAGGCCCGATACTGGAAAATATAGAAGTGATGATGGCCGATGATGGCGAAATCCTTATGCGAGGTCCGAGCCTGATGACCGGTTATTATAAAGACCTGGAAAAAACCAAAGAAGCTATTGACGCAGATGGATGGTTCCATACTGGCGATATTGGCAAAATAGAAACCGGAGTGCTATGGATTACCGACCGGAAAAAAGAAATCTTTAAACTTTCTACAGGAAAATATGTGGCGCCACAAATCGTAGAAAACGTTTTCAAGGAGTCCCCGCTTATCGAACAGATTCTGGTGGTTGGCGAAGGTGAAAAATTTGCTGCTGCCATTATTAGCCCCAACTTCCATTACCTGCACGGCTGGTGTTTTAAGAATAACGTGAAGTTCAGGGACAACACCGACTTAGTTCGCCATCCCAAAGTGTTGGAACGCTACCAGGAAGAGGTGGATCGGATAAACAAAACACTGGGTCGCCACAGGCAGATTAAAAAGTTTGCTGTTACCTGCCGCGAGTGGTCAACCGAAACAGGTGAACTTTCGCCTACCCTGAAGCTGAAGAGGAACCAACTGAAAAAAATCTATGGCATAAAGCTGGATAATCTTTATGGATATACCGATGATTATGGAGATCTCGGACTTGTGGAAAACAACGAAGATAACAATTCCAAAATGGAGAAAAAAGATTAAATTCTCAGATTAATTTGTTTACCAAGCCCCGCAGTGATTCTATATCAACGCGGGGCTTTTCTTTTTTCCAATTTGTTAGCATCCACTTTTTATTGAAATTCAGGTGACGTATATCAATATCTTTTGTAATATTGCACTATCCGAGTTCACTAACCTAAGGCGCTTGTGCTATGGTTTTTAGAACCGATGGGTTTAAATAGAAATGTTTGAGCCTCCCGATTCCGGCATTTTGGCGGGATGAATTGGAAAGGAGCTAACATGTTTTGTTGCATCTCAGCTTATTACAAAGCTGGATGAAGATGCCCATAGTAACTGAATAGACTTCTTTCCGTGTATGTGGAACTGAAAAAAGTATTGTTATTATGGACATTTTGTTTTTAGTGCTATTGTTTGTTGTTGCCTCACTCTACGCCTCAGTAGGACATGGAGGTGCAAGTGGTTATCTCGCCTTAATGGCCCTATTCGGATTTGAACAATACACAATGAAATCAACAGCGCTGACATTAAACCTTTTTGTCTCTGCCATTTCTTTCTATTCGTTTTACAAAAACGGATATTTCAAGTTTAACGTCCTGTTTCCGTTTATTATAGGTTCCATTCCAATGGCTTTTCTCGGAGCCCGTATAAATATTGACTCGGGTATTTACAAAACAATATTGGGCGTGTTTTTATTGGTTGCTGTTGCCCGGTTTTTCTTTCGTCCCAGAGAAGATTTTAAGAACACCAAAGTCCCTGTTTTCTGGGTAGCAATTATTATAGGCGGTGTTATCGGTTTTTTTTCGGGAATGATTGGTATTGGCGGAGGGATAATATTAAGTCCGCTGCTGCTGTTGCTTCACTGGTCCAATGTAAAAGAAACCGCAGGAATATCTGCCATATTTATCTTTCTGAATTCGCTGGCAGGACTTACCGGCCTTTATTTCAACAACAGTTTTTCTCCCAATGCCCATATTTTGTTATGGGTTGTTATCGGCTTAGCGGGAGGAACAGCCGGAGGCTACCTGAGTAGCAACAAGTTATCGCATATAAAATTGAAATATTTACTGGCAACAGTACTGCTCGTTGCCGGATTTAAACTAATAGTTTTTTAAGATGATACCATTTGAAGAGGCCTTGGAAATTGTGCTGCAAAGCGCCAAAACATTGGGAGTTGAAAAATCGAACTTCATGGACGCTGTCGGGAAAGTACTGGCAGAAGATATACAATCGGATATAGATATGCCCCCTTTCGACAAATCAGCAATGGACGGTTATGCCTGTCGTCACCAGGATATTGCCAGCGAGATGACAGTAGTTGAGGAAATACCTGCCGGTAGCTTCCCAAAAATAAAGATAAAGGAAAACGAATGTGCCAAAATTATGACCGGTGCTCCGGTTCCGGAAGGTGCTGATACGGTCATCATGGTGGAACATACCAGTCAGTTGGCCGATAATAAAATTATTTATCTCAGAGAAGATTCCACATCCAACATATGCAAACTTGCTGAGGATGTCAAAAAGGGCGATGTTGTGTTGAAAAAAGGCACCATCATCCAACCCAAACACATTCCTGTTCTTGCCTCTGTGGGAGCTGTGGAAGTGTTGGTTTATAAAAGCCCGAAAGTTGCCATTATTGCCACAGGCAACGAGCTTGTAGAGCCTGGTTTTAAGCCCGGGCCTTCACAAATAAGAAACAGCAACGCCTATCAAATGACAGCTCAGACTCAGCAGCTTGGATTAAAAGTGGAGTATCTTGGCTTAGCAAAAGACACGATGAAAGACACACGCCGGATACTGGACAAAGCATGCCGGACGGCTGATCTCATCCTCATCTCCGGAGCTGTATCGATGGGCGATTTTGACTTTGTTCCCTTGGTAATAAAAGAGATGGGAGTAAAAATTCTATTTCACGGCGTACAGACAAAACCAGGCAAAAGAACCGTTTTCGGAACAGGTGAAAAACAATGGTTCGTGGGGTTACCGGGAAACCCCGTTTCATCCTATGTCCAGTTTGAGATGCTGATCAAACCGCTTATTTATAAAATTATGGGGGCAAACTACCAGACACCGGTTTACAGAATGCCAATGTACAAAGATTACCACAGGAAAAAGGCTTTCCACAAAGCTTTTGAGCCGGTTGTTATTACAGAAAATGGTAAAGTTAAGCAAGTAGAATATCACGGCTCAGCCCATATCCATGCCCTGTCGTACGCACAGGCTTTTATGATAATTGAACCGGGAGTAACGACATTGAAAAAAGGAGATTTAACAGATGTTAGACCAATATAACAGGAAAATAAACTATCTGCGTATTTCGGTAACCGACCGGTGTAACCTGAGGTGTACCTATTGTATGCCGGCTACAGGTATTCAACTGATTTCGCACGATGAGATTATCTCTTTTGAAGAAATTTTAAAAATTGTGGAGGAGGGCGTTCGTGGCGGCATCAGTAAAATAAGGCTGACGGGTGGCGAACCGCTGGTGAGAAAAGGGATTGTTACCCTGGTCAGAATGATTGCCGGAGTTCCAGGTGTGGAAGACCTGGCCATGACAACGAATGGTATTTTGCTGGAGGAATATGCACAGTCATTGGCAGAAGCTGGTTTAAACCGGGTCAACATCAGCCTGGATACACTGTCGGCACAAAAATATGCAGAAATTACGCGAGGCGGTAACATCAACAGTGTATTTCAAGGAATTGAAGCGGCAAAAGAAACAGGCCTAACTCCGGTCAAGATTAATTGTGTAGTCTTTAAAAATAAAAATGAGAAGGATGCACAGGATGTGGCTCGCTTTTGCAGGGAAAACGATCTGCAAATCCGGTTTATTCATCAGATGAACCTCGAAACAGGTGTTTTTTCCATAGTTGACGGCGGTGATGGCGGCGATTGCAAAAACTGTAACCGGCTACGGCTGACAGCAAATGGAGAAATGCGACCATGCTTATTTAACGACCTCTCTTTTCAAACAAAAGAAATGGGGATAAGCAAGGCCTATCAACTGGCACTAAACAACAAACCCAAAGTTGGAACAAAAAGCCTGTCCGGGAATTTCTATGGTATAGGAGGATAAAAAAGAACACTAAAAATAGATGAAATATGTCAGAATTAACACATTTGGACAAGCAGGGAAAAGCCAACATGGTAGATGTGGGATACAAACCCACTCAACTGAGGGTGGCAAAAGCCGAAGGTTTTATAAAACTCCGGAAGGAAACCGTTAAGCTTATTACAGAGAATGCCATGAAAAAGGGCGATGTACTTACGGTTTCGGAAGTAGCCGGAATACAGGCTGCCAAACGTACAAGCGACCTTATACCCTTGTGCCATCCCATTAACATTGTGAAAATTGAGGTTACCTCTACTTTAAAAGAAGATGGGGTTCTGGTTACCGCCGCGGTAAAAAGCATCGGGCAAACAGGTGTGGAAATGGAAGCCCTGACAGCGGTTCAGGTCGGCTTACTCAATGTTTACGATATGTGTAAAGCCGTTGATAAAACCATGGTTATGGAAAATATTCATCTCGTCAGTAAAACAAAATCAGATCTAAAATAAAAGTAACATGATAAGTTTTGAAACAACATCGGTCAATGTGTCTGAAAAAAAAGGCACCATTAAAAAGCCCGTCGGCACGGTTGTTCTTACAGATATTGGTATTCCCGGCGATGCCCATTCGGGTAGCTGGCATCGTCAGGTGAGTATGCTTGCAGAAGAAAGCATCAACAAGTTCGCCAGGCAGGCAAACAGGAAAATTATTCCGGGTGAGTTCGCCGAGAATATCACAACAAAAGGCCTGGAGCTTTATAAAACAGCACCACTTGACAAGTTCGTTTCGGACGAGCTGGAGCTGATGGTTACCCAGATAGGAAAGAAATGCCACGGCGACAATTGTGCCATTTTCAGGGAAGTAGGCAACTGTGTCATGCCCAAAGAAGGAATTTTTGTAAAAGTTCTGAAAGGGGGAAAATTATCGGCTGGTGTCAGATTTGAATACAGGCCGAGAATACTAAAGATATTCATTATTACCTTGAGCGACCGTGCCAGCAAAGGCATCTACCAGGACAAAAGCGGACCTCTGGTAAAACAAATAACGGAAGAGTATCTGAAATCACGAAACCGTCACTTCGAATTCAAAACAGAAATCATTGCCGATAATGCCGAAGAACTGGAGCATTTGGTAAAACAGTTTGTGGATGAAAAATTTGATATCATCATAACAACCGGTGGAACAGGAATAGGCAAAAGAGACATTACCCCAGATGTGATAAAACCAATGCTGGATAAAGAAATTACCGGGATTATGGAGCTTATCCGGGTAAAATATGGAATGAAGAAACCCAATGCGCTAATTAGCAGAGCCGTTGCAGGCACAATAGACGAAACCTTAATTTATACATTACCGGGAAGCGCCAAAGCTGTAAAAGAGTACCTCGAAGAGATTTTGCCTACTGTTGAACATTCCCTCTATATGATGAACGGATTAGATTTGCATTAAGCTGCCCCCTCTTCTGTATGTTTTTATTCGGAAGGACGATGTGGTATTGCCTTTGGAATTTATGAAACATACTCAATTTCCACAGTGTCCGGTTTCCACAGTTTAATAAATTTGCCATTTACAATTACAGCTACAAACATGTCGAAAATTCGCATTGCCATAAATGGTTTCGGGCGCATCGGGCGCATCACTTTCCGGAACATTCAGAAAAAAGATAACATGGAAGTCGTTGCCATCAACGACCTCACCGATGCCGCCAACCTGGCTCATCTGTTAAAATACGATTCCGTGCAACGGCAATTTGATGGTACCGTGGAACACAATGGCGGTCATATATATGTTAATGGAAAACAGATAATTGTATTAAGCGAACCCGATCCGGCAAAACTACCCTGGAAAAAATTACATATTGATGTCGTGATAGAGTCAACCGGGCAGTTTGTGGAACGTGATGAAGCCATAAAACATGTGGAAAAATCAGGAGCCCGCAAAGTGATCATTTCCGCTCCGGCAAAAGGCGAACATGATGATGTGAAATATGTGGTTTTGGGTGTGAATGATGATATCATCGACAAAAATGATGTCATCATCTCCAATGCTTCCTGCACGACAAACAACGTGGCACCGCTCATCATGATTCTTGACAAACTTTGGGGTATTGACAAAGCTTTTATAACTACCGTGCATTCCTACACCAAAGATCAAAATATAGTGGACGGACCGCACAAAGACTGGCGTCGCGGACGGGCAGCTGCCTACTCTATCGTACCGACAACGACCGGTGCGGCCAAAGCTGCGACGAAAATATTTCCTCATCTGAAAAATAATCTTGGGGGAGCCGGTATCCGTGTCCCCGTACCGGACGGCTCACTCACCGACCTGACATGTACTTTGCGAAAATCAACCAGTGTGGAGGAAATCAATGCCGCTTTCAAACAGGCTGCAGAAGGCAGCCTGAAAGGCATTTTAGAATATACCGAAGACCCCATCGTGTCGGCAGATATTATTGGCAATCCCCACTCAGCAGTCTTTGATGCCAACCTTACCGCTGTGCTCGGTGACAAAAACAAGTTGGTGAAAGTGGTGGCCTGGTACGACAATGAAATGGGATACTCCAGCCGGTTGGTAGAATTGATTGAAAAGTTTGCTTGAAGAAGTGCCTAAAGTGACTAAAGTACTTCCAACTTTAGGCACTTAGTCAATCTGAATAATATTATTTTTAATAGCAAATTTCACGAGGTCAACAGTAGTTTTTAGCTCAATTTTTTTCATAATATTATTTTTGTGCGTCTCCACTGTTCGCACACTGATAAACAACTTCTCCGCAATGTGCCTGTTCGACATCCCTTCAGCAAATAATTTAAAAACCTCTAATTCTCTTGGTGACAACTGTTTCAGTTTGCTCTCTTTCTCAACCGGACCTATTTTCTGATCAGAAAGATAGCTGTGCAGCAAAATATCCGTAATACTTTTAGCGTAAAACTCATAACCGTTGCGCAGGGTGTAAATGGCTTCCAAAATCTCCGAACGGTTGGCATCGCTGCCAAGATGTCCTTTGGCACCAGCCTTGATGGTCCGCAAGATAAATTTCTCATCATTAAACATAGAGAGAACAAGCATTTTGGCTTTGGGAAAGTGCTGTAGAAATAGCTTTATATTATCAATAATTCTTTCCGAAACGGAATAAGCCATGGTCAGCGCTACGTGAACCGGCTGCTGTGGCGGATTTCTGAATAAATCTTCAAGCGTCTCATAAGCTCCTACAATCTCAATATCATCCGAGTCTTTCAGCAACGCTTCCAGCGCATCGGAAATAACCGGAAATGGATTGACAAGGGCAACGTAAATCATGAAACCATCATTTTTCTGCCCGCGAAGTTATAAAAAGTATTTGAATATCACCGACAGATAAAAACACAAACTACCGGGAATAAAACCAGGTTTCCCGATACACTTTTCCAGACAATGATTCATTAAAAGTGGCAGCAGAGCACAAAGAAGAGAAGGAATTATAATCAGGACATTGATGCATTTATAACTTATGGTCTGGTTGGGTTAAATCACCGGATTAGCAATAGGCAAAACCATTTGGGCACAATTCTTCCAGCATACCACACGGGCAGCAAGTACCTATCCATCAATTTACTACGTATGATATTAATTTAATATTAACAAGAAGCGTATATCTACTTGAAAAATTAATGTTTGTTTAATACCCAGTTAATATACAGGTAACATTAGTGTTTAATATTTGCAACGCAAAAGAAAAGCAATTTTTAAAATCATTTAAAATTAAACAAATGAGAACAACAAAACCAATGAGAACAATGATTATGATGGCGGCAGCGCTTATGCTTGTATTCACCGCCTGCAAAAAGACCCCTCCCGCGCCGGCGCCGGCGCCTCCCCCGACAATGAAGGAGATGGCTATCAACGGCACCGAAAAAGCTTACAAAGCAGACATTACCTTCAGCGAAGCAGTTTACAAAAACAAAGACAAATCCGGGGCGCTTGATAAAAGCAGCTTTACCGTAGCTCTTTCAGGCGGAAAAGCCACTCTGATTTCCTACACGGTAACTCATACTACCGGCACAAAGACGGCAACCATCAATCTGGTACTCAGTGATTATCCCGATGGAAGCGAGAATCTTTCCGTAAAACCTGCTTCCGCAAACAGCATATACAATGCTGGCGGAGTTGCCATGGATCTATCGCAGGATAAATCAGGCAAACTGAATGCTGCCGAACACAAAGTAATTACCATAAAAGACGATGGAAACGGCATTGGAACACAAACCTGGACAGCCAACAATACTTACCTGCTCAAAGGCTTCTGTTTTGTTGATGGAGGACAGACTCTCACCATCGAACCCGGAACCGTGATTAAAGGCAAACCCGGTCAAGGTGTTAACGCTTCTGCCTTAATCATAGCCCGCGGTGGTAAAATCATGGCCGAAGGCACCAAAGAAAAGCCCATCATTTTCACTGCCGAAGCAGATGACCTGAATGGTTCTGTCGGAGATATGGATGACGGTCTTTGGGGTGGGGTTATTCTTTTAGGGAAAGCCCGTTTAAACTCAGTTCCAAAAGAACAACAAATTGAAGGAATTCCCGAAACAGAGCCTCGCGGTATATATGGCGGCGATGACGATGCCGATAATTCAGGTATGCTGAAGTATATTTCTATACGTCACGGTGGTACCGATATTGGTGCCGGAAACGAAATTAACGGCCTTACGCTGGGCGCAGTGGGAAGCGGTACTGTTATTGATTATATCGAAGTGATTGCCACCAAAGACGATGGTATCGAATTTTTTGGTGGTGACCCACGTGTAAAACACTTCCTGTCAGCCTTCAACGGTGATGACTCATTTGATTACGACCAGGGATTCCGTGGATATGGACAGTTCTGGATTGCCATTCAGGGTTTTCAGCGCGGCGACCGTATCGGAGAACATGATGGGGGAACAGATCCGGAAACCGGAACACCTCTGGCAACACCTACCATTTACAATGTAACTTACATAGGACAAGGCGATGCTGCCGGAAAAAGAACCGTTACTTTCCGTGATAATGCAGGTGGCACTTATGCCAACTCCATTTTTTACAACCAGCATCACGGTATTGATATCGAATATCTTTCTACCGAATGCAGCTGGACACGTTTTCAGAAAGGTGACCTACATATCCTGAACAATGTTTTCTATCAAATTTCCGAAACCACACCTCTTTTCGTAAAAGCTTATAATGGCGTTTCGGATGCACAAATTAAGGCAGCCAACGATTCGCTATACATCTACTTTACCAATGCAGGAAACCTCGTAGCAGACCCCGGTTTATCCATTTCAAACAACAAATGGAATGTGGTTCCCACAAAACACGTTTCCGACAACCTCTCTGCTTATCCCTCTTCTTCATGGTTTGATAAAGTAGATTACCGCGGAGCTGTTGATCCTAATGATAACTGGATTACAGGCTGGACATTGTTTTCACAACATTATCTGGCAAAATAAAAAGAGTATAAACAGTAACATAACGATAGCATTACTGGATGGAGGTTCTTCTTCGGATTATCTTCATTCAGTTTTGTATGAAATAACATCGACTAACAAAACTAATAAGATGAAAAACATAAAACACTTTATTCTCCTGTTGTTCTTTCTCTCTTCACTTTCTGCGATAGCACAAAAAGGAAAAGTCCGTGGAAAGATTACAGATGCCAAAACCGGAGAACCTCTTATTGGTACCACGGTTCTCATTAAAGGCACCACCAGCGGAACCACCAGCGATTTGGACGGAAACTATACGCTGGAAAATCTTAAACAGGGAACCTATACGCTGGTTTTCCAATATGTTTCGTTCACCCCGCAAACAGTCACCAATGTAAATGTGAAAGCAAACAGTGTTACTGTGGTAAACATCCCTTTACAGCCTATGAGTGTCGGACTTAAAGAGATTGAAGTGAAGGCCAAAGCTGTAAAGCGAACAGAAGCAGCTATGCTAACAATGGAAAAAAGATCCTCTACAGTGATAGAAGGACTTTCTGCAGAGCAAATTAGTCGTTCCGGTGACAGCGATGCAGCCAGTTCGTTAAAAAGGGTGACCGGCGTAAGCATTGTGGATGGAAAATATGTTTATGTCCGTGGTCTCAACGACCGTTATAGCAAAACCACGCTCAACGGAGCCGACATTCCAGGATTGGACCCCAACAAATACACAGTACAAATGGATATCTTTCCCAGCTCGCTCATTGAGAACATCGTAGTTTACAAATCATTTAGTCCTGAACTACCAGGAGACTTTACCGGTGGTATGGTCAATATTGAAACCCGTGATTTTCCGGAACGCTTTACACTGGAAGCCGGAGTAAGTCTGGCTTACAATACCAACGCCAACTTTAATGATAATTTTCTTTCTTATCAGGGTAGCACCACCGATTTTCTCGGCTTCGACAATGGACTTCGTAACATTCCTGCCGATGCAAAAGGGAAATTGCCACAATATCCTTCCGACAAAAGCAGACTCACCTCCATCACTGAATCGTTTAACAAAATTATGGCTCCAGTGCATCATACGGCCGGCCCCAACGGAAGTCTCTTTTTCGCCCTTGGCAACCAAGTGGATATAAATAGTCACCAGTTGGGATATCTCTTTGGTATCTCTTATAAAAAGGAAAGCACTTTTTACCATAATGGCATCAAGAACCTCTATCATCTTGGCGGTTCTACCGACAAAACGCTTATTCAGGATCATAATTACAAAGACGATAACGGGAATACAGAATACCTGTGGGGTGCCCTGGGTGGTTTATACTACAAACTCTCCCCTACTCAGAAAATAGGATTTACATTGTTTAAAAACCAAAGTGGCACTTCCAATGCCCGCCAGCTTTTTGGGAGACAATTCTCAGATGATCCCAATTTATTTCTGGAAACACGGGTACTCAGCTGGACAGAACGATCGCTCAATAATGCGCAACTTAAAGGCGAGCACTTTTTTAAAAATGCTGCAAACCTACACATTAACTGGTTGGGCTCCTATACTTATTCATACCAAAACGAACCTGACCGCAGATTTTTTACCAACAGTTACTTCCCTACTCTTAGTGGCATATACCGATATGCTATCCAGCCTTCCATTTACAGTGTACCAGCTCGTTACTACCGCTATCTTAACGAAAATAACTATAATTTCAAAGTAAATTTCAAGCTCAAAGCAGGGAAAAATGAAAATGCACCTACCATCAAGTTCGGAGGAAGTGTCATTTATAAAAACCGCACCTTTCACGAGCAACGATTTGATTATCAATTTCAATTTTCTCAGTATGTTTACGATAGCAGCGTTTCTGGTTATATTTCGAACACAAATATCGGATTGAATTATCCCGGATACAATCCACAAACAGGCACCAACTTCGGATTGTACATTCAGGGCAATCCCGGTGATGACTTACGAAACAGCTATACGGGAACACAGAATGTACAGGCCGGATATGCTATGATAGATGTTGTGTTGTGGAAAAAACTTCGCATAAGCACCGGATTGCGTTACGAACATACTTACATTTATACAGCCAGCAATGACACGACGTTACAGCCCGGCCAACTCAACAACAACGACTTTTTGCCGGCATTGAACCTGACCTGGTATCTACAAAAAAATATGAACCTGAGGCTAAATGGCAGCCGGACTTTAGCACGTCCCAACTTTCGCGAGCTGGCGCCTTATGCTTCACAGGATTTTGCGGGTGGCGAAGTTTACGTGGGAAACAGCAACCTGCAACGCACAACGATTGATAATTTTGACCTCCGATGGGAATATTATATATCGCCCAATGAACTGCTCTCGGTAAGTGCTTTTTATAAAAGTTTTACCAATCCTATTGAGCTGGCGGACAATCCTAAAGCTCAAAACACAGAACTTTCGTGGGAAAATGTGGACAAAGCTAAAGTTTACGGTGCCGAACTTGACTTCAGAAAACAACTTGATTTTTGGAATTTTACCAAGCATTTTAAGCTGAGTATGAATTTTACATATGTATATTCTGCTGTAGCCATCGATACGCTGGAGCTGGATGCCATACGGGCCACCGACCCATCTGCAAAAGCTACACGTCCCATGAACGGGCAATCGCCTTATATCATCAATGCCATGCTCACCTACATACATCAAAAGTCTGGCTGGGAAGCTAACTTCATTTATAATGTTACCGGACCAAAACTAGTAATCAACGTTAAAGGAGGAACACCGGATATTTACGGACAACCTTTTAATTCCCTGAATTTTAATTTGAAAAAAAAGCTTAAAAGAAATTTTATCCTTTCGTTTAAAGCAAAGAACCTACTCAATGCGGTTTACAAAGAGACTTACACTTTTAGGGATACGGAGTACGTTTATAGAAAATACCAAACCGGAAGTACATTTGAAGTGGGCATTAGCTACAAATTTCTGCGATAAGCTATTTCCATATCTTCTTAATTTTCCCGCTTCTTACAGAAAAGGAGAAAGATATAAGGTAGCAATAATTACAATGGTAATTGTTGATATTCCAATGGGAAACCATACCGGTGCAATCCAGGGACGGGGAATAAGAAAAAGAACATCAATCGTGGTAAAAGTGGGTGGCCATTTAATCAAAAGATAAAGAGAGAGATAATAAAACAAGTCCCAGAAAGCAAATGTCCAAAGAAAGGCCATGAATCTTTCAAACCATGTTTGTCCAACCAAGAAAGCTATAATGACAAGCATCAATATAGTGGCTGCCTCCCTTGTTTGCTCAATAAAAACGTAGCGTTTGGGTAATTTCTCTATGGATGCTTTATTTGATTCCGTATCAACAATTCCAAGAGCCTTGCGAAGATAAACCACCACCACCCCTTCAAAATGAGCCATGGCAATACCAAAAAGAGCTAATAATAAAAAACTTTCAAACATTAATTATCATCCTTTCTGTTGTTAACCGGTCTTGTCCGTATCTCACTGCTTCTTCACCACATCTTTAAAAACCCTCTCAAACTTCTCTATTTTAGGTGTAATCACAAACCGACAATAACCCGCCGTCGGATTTTTACCATAATATTCCTGATGGTATTTTTCGGCAGGATAAAAATTCCTGAATGGGCTGATCTCCGTAACAACAGAATCAGACCAGATTCCGGCTTGGTTTAACTTTCTTTTGTAGGCTTCCGCAGACTCTTTTTGTTCCTCATTATGGAAGAATATCACCGACCGATACTGCGTTCCCACATCGGCTCCCTGGCGATTCAGCGTTGTGGGATTGTGTGTTTTCCAAAAAATCTCCAACAGTTTTCCCAGACCAATTTCATCCGGATGATAAACTACCTGCACCACCTCGGCATAGCCTGTATTTCCCTGGCTCACCAGCTGATATGTCGGATTACGAATTTTGCCGCCCGAGTAGCCGGCTTCTGCCGAAACAACCCCTTTCACCCGTTCAAATATCGCCTGGCTGCACCAAAAGCAACCGGTACCAAATGTTATTGTATCAGTCATTTGTTTCCTCCCAACTGTATGTGCATGAATAGCTGTTGGCAAAAGCAGCATCAAAATCAACCCGGCAAATATCAACTTTCCAATACGCATGTCCTACTTCTTAAATCAGTAAAAGTTTCCGTCCGTAAATAAGCTCTTCTATATCCGGCGATGGACCGAGAAACTGTTCTCTGAAACGATCCATTTCACCACGGGTCTTTTCCGACAGCAATTCCGCCATCTCTTCCATCACATCCTCGCCAATAGCCATGGGTGGCGTATTCATCACCAAATGATTACCGTTAAACTGTCCAATAAGCTGATACTCTTTCATCTCTTTCACCGGCTTCTCTTTAAAAAAGCATTTCGACAACCACTGGTTCAAATCAAAGGTCTGCAAATTAATCATCATGGGTTCGTTGCCACGTTCGTCCATTATATCCTGATAATATTTCTGCAGGTTTTGCATGGACTCTTCCGACATGCCTTTCTGCATTTCCTGATAACAATCAAGACACATAGCATATTCAAAAACCGTGGAGCTGAATTCGTAGCCCTCATAATTTTTCAGTGCCTTCTCAATAACGTAATGCGTCCCATCCTCCAACAGATTCTTTCCGCAAACCACACACTTCTCAAAAGGTTTTCCCTCCGAATCCGAGTAAAACCGTTCCGGAATATCCACCAAATAATCGCTCATAGCCATCATATTTTAAATAACAAAATTACATTTTTCTTTCATTGAAAGTTCATATATACCCGTAAAATGACCTTAATTTATGTTTATTTTTGTCTGCCGGCTTCGGAAAGACAACTTTTCTCCACTTGCACTAAGCCTAAAAATTCCGGTGCCGGCTTTTTTCAGAAAAGACAACTATGTTCAAAGAAAAAATATATCCTTACCTACTGGCAACCATTCAGTTAGGAAGTCTTGCGTTTCTTATTCTCAGCGCACCCGTCATTGCTAAAAGCTGGGATGGCATTTTGTTGGAGAGTGCCGGTGTTTTTCTTGGCTTGCATGCCATATATGTGGCCGGAGTCCATAATGTGAATATCACGCCCACACCAAAACCTGGTGCTGTACTAATTACAAGCGGTCCCTACCGGATTATCCGCCATCCAATGTATCTGGCGCAGGTCGTCGCATTCATCCCATTAGTCAGCGATTATTTTACGCTCTTCCGTTTCGGTATTCTTATCCTGCTCATCATTACCCTGATTTTAAAAATGCATTACGAAGAGAAAGGGCTTATCAGGCAATTTGGTGAAGCTTACATAGCTTACAGGGAAAAGACAAAAAAGGTGCTTCCTTTTATTTACTGACGCAGCGAGGTGAAAATTTGTCATATCTGTAAAATAGTCATACCGCACAAACGGATATGGGAAATGGCATGTTAATTGATACATGAACAAGACAAAAAAAAGGAATAAGAATATGGCATTAAGAGAGGTTGGTTCGTACGAGGAAATGTTGCGAACATTGGACGAAAAGAGAAAAAACTACATATTACTTTACAAAAAAGGTTCAGAAGCCAGCGATTGCAGTTACAAAAGCATTGAACAGGCTGTAGAAAAAGTAAAAAGTGTCAATGTGGCGGCTGCCGATGTGACTTCCGTACGGGATATTCATCCTCATTACTCGGTTACCTCAGCCCCTTCACTATTGGTATTTGAAGGGAAGAATTTCATTAAAACGGTAAAAGGCTGTAATGATGAAAATTTTTATAAATCACTGTTTGAGAGTTCTTTCTACACTTCAACGACAACCGATGGAGAGGAGCAGCCACAAAAGCGGGTTACCGTTTATTCAACGCCTACATGCAGCTGGTGCAACACGCTGAAGACCTATTTGAAAAAGAACAGCATTCGCTTCCGCGATATCGATGTGTCGAAAGACCAGAAAGCCGCCGAAGCCATGGTGGCACGCAGCGGACAGCAGGGCGTTCCGCAAACAGATATTAACGGTGAAATTATTATCGGGTTCGACAAAAACCGAATCAATACATTACTTGGAATTCATTAGACAAATAAATATTAATCTTAAAAATAGAAAAAGATGAAAGAGTTACAGCCATTGAACGAAAACGTTTTACTGGACATTACCGAAGAAAAAGGAGTACAAAAAACTGCCTCCGGAATCATTATTCCCGACACGGCCAAAGAAAAACCGCAATATGCCAAAGTGGTAGCCATTGGAAATGTTGAAAACCCGGGAATCGTTGTTGGCGACACAGTTTTTTACAAGAAATTCTCCGGTACCGAATTTGATTTCGAATCGAAAAAATATCTAATGGTTCCTTACGCTGACCTGCTGGCCAAAATTGTGGAAACAGAAGAAATATAACAAGGGGCTGCAACCCCTTGTTTAGTTCCAATCCGTTTCAATGACATGATCACGTTTAACAAGGGGTTACAACCCCTTGTTAAACGCTTTCCCGATATTTGCAATGATGTCACCGGCTATCATGGCTTCTTCACCCAACTTCTTGGCGGCAAGGTCACCGGCAAACCCATGTAAATATACCCCCAGAATAGCTGCCTCCACCGAAGCATAACCCTGTGCCAGCAAGGATGTCAGGATACCCGTAAGCACATCGCCACTACCGGCTGTAGCCATCCCGGGATTACCGGTTGAATTAAAATAGCAATCACCACGTGGCGTACAAATACTGGTGTGAGCACCTTTGAGCACCACCACCAGCTGATACTTTTCCGCAAACTCCCGTTGTTTTTTCAATCGCTCAAAATCATTATTCCATTTGCCGGCCAGCCGCTCAAACTCTTTGGGATGGGGCGTCAGAATAGAATAATGGGGTAAAAAAGCCAGCCACGTCTTGTTTTCAGCCAGGATATTCAACGCATCGGCGTCAAAGACCATAGGCAACTTAAACTGTTGAATCAAAAGTTTAAGTGCCATTTGCGACTGATGCTGTGTTCCCAGTCCGGGACCAATGCCAATGGCATTGTACATGGAAAGTTCGGGGATGTCAGAAAAATAATTCTCATAGCGGTCGATGCTCAGCATGGCTTCCGGCAGAGCTGTTTGTATAATGGAGTAACCCACTTTGGGAATATGTACGTGCAACAGGCCAACACCCGAACGTAATGCCGCATGTGCAGCGAGAATGGCAGCGCCCATTTTCCCATAGCTTCCGGCAATGAGCAGCGCATGACCGTATGTACCCTTGTGAGAGAATTTTTTGCGTGGTTTCAATATCACAGCCACATCCTGACGGGTGGAATAAAAGTTTTTGGCTGGAACACTTTTGATAAAATCAGGATGCAGGCCAATGTCAAGCACATGCCAACTGCCCACAAAAATATCATTTTCAGGCAGCATAAAAGCCAGTTTCGGAAACTGAAAGCTCAGCGTATAATCCGCCCGGACAATTTCACCATCTGCTTCCTTTGAAGAAGTGTCTGCAAACAAACCAGAAGGAATATCGATGGCAATTTTCGTCGCAGGAGTTTGGTTAATTTGCCGGATTATTTCACCGGGAAAGCCTTTCACCGGCCGCGTTAAGCCCGATCCGAAAAGAGCATCCACCACCACATCCTCCTCCAAAATTTCAGGAAACGGGTCGTTCTCTTTCAAATTGTGCAACATTTTTTTGCTCATCGCTTCAAAACGGTCGTGATTTTTCTGAAAACTGTCAGATGTTTTGTCTGAGTATCGGACGACATAAACGTTTACTTCATATCCTGCCTCCGTCAGAAGTCGCGACAAAGCAAGTCCGTCGCCACCATTATTACCCAGACCTGCAAACACACAAAACCTATGGCTGTTGTCCACACGTTTGACTATCCACCGGAAAAGTTGTCCAGCAGCACGTTCCATAAGATCAATATCGGCAATGGGTTCGTTGGTGATGGTGAAAGCATCCGCCTCACGAATTTTTTCAACAGGTAATATTTTCATGACTTTTCATTTTTATAAAACCTTAATTTATTTTTCTTCACTGCTTCAAATTTAAGGAATATTGCCTGTCTGTCATCATTCCGATAAAAAAATTCCGGAATTAAAGGCTATTCCTTCACCCCGGAAAATTATCAGATAAGAATTATGACTTTTTAGATTATCCCTGACAGCCATCACCCGGAAACTATTACTTTTGTTGAAAATTTTTTACACCGGTGTTGTTGCCGAATTTTCCATTAAAATAACCAGTCCCCATGAATCTTCTTTCGGTTGACAAACTTTCCAAAATATATGGCGACAAAGTACTGTTTGAAGAGATTACCTTTGGGCTGCACAAAGGCGATAAAATGGCGCTGATTGCGGACAACGGAACGGGAAAATCCACCTTGTTCAAAATTCTGGCAGGTGAAGATGTGGCCGACAGCGGAAGTTTTATCTTCCGCGATGGGCTCCGGACAGGTTATCTCGAACAACAACCACTATTTGAACAGGGCATTACCATAGAAGAGCTGCTCAAAACACACGATTCTGAAATCCAAAATGTCATCCGGAGTTACGAAATGGCTTTGAGAAAGCAGGCCGACAACGACACGGCAGAAAACAGAAACAAGTTGATGGAGGCCAACAACCTGATGGATAAATTCGAAGCCTGGGATTACGACCGGCGACTGACGGAAATGCTGAGCCGTTTTGAAATCACTGACCTGCAACAAAAAACAGAAACTCTTTCCGGCGGGCAAAACAAAAGGCTGGCTCTGGCATTGACTCTACTTGACAAGCCCGGGTTGCTGTTGCTGGATGAGCCCACCAACCATCTAGACATCGACATGATCGAATGGCTGGAGAAGTATCTGTCCGCTTCAGATGTTACGCTGTTTATGGTCACCCACGACCGCTATTTTCTTGACAGGATTTGTAATCATATTTTGGAACTCTCCCATGGACAGATTTTCCTGCACAACGGAAACTATGCCTGGTTTCTTGAAAAAAGAGCACTCCGTATCGAAGCCTCCAAATCAGAAATTGACAAGGCCGGTAAGCTTATGAAGAAGGAGCTGGAATGGATGCGACGTATGCCCAAAGCCCGAACCCATAAATCGAAATCGCGTATCGATGCTTTTTATGAAACCAAGGCAAAAGCCGAAAGCGGCATTTTTGAACAGGAGCTGAAGCTGCAAACACATACCTCCCGCCTCGGTGGAAAAATCATAGAGTTAAAAGAGGTTCAGAAACATTACGGCACCATAAAAATAGTGGATAACTTCAGCTATATTTTTAAGAAAGGAGAACGTATCGGCTTGCTGGGGAAAAACGGCGTGGGGAAAACCACATTTTTAAATCTCCTCACGGGAAAAGAACAACCAGACCGCGGGGAAATTGTCCGGGGAGAAACCCTTGTTACAGGTTATTACACCCAGGATGGGCTGAAAGTGCCAGCAGACAAAACCGTTCTGGAAGTGGTGAAGGACATTGCCGAAGTTATTCCGCTAGACAAAGGGAAAAGTCTGACCGCTTCGCAGTTTCTGAATTACTTTTTATTTCCTCCGAAAACACAACAGACGCTTGTTTCCAAACTCAGCGGTGGCGAACTGAAACGCTTGTACCTGCTGACCGTGTTGATAAAGAACCCCAATTTCCTGATTCTGGATGAACCCACAAACGACCTGGATATCCTGACGCTGAACAAACTGGAAGAGTTTCTTTCCGATTTTAAAGGCTGCCTGATTCTTGTCTCCCACGACCGTTATTTCCTGAATCGACTCACCGACCATCTATTTGTTTTTCAGGGAGATGGAAAAATCAAAGATTTTTATGGCGACTATTCCGCCTACAAACTATTCAAAGAAAAAGAAGGAAAAGAGCGCAAACGATTAAAAGCACAGCAAAAAAAGCCGGCATTCAAGCAGGAAAAATTTAAAAAGCAAAAACTCTCTTTCAACGAAAAGCGCGAATACAAAGCGCTGGAAAAGGAAATCGAAAAGCTGGAAGAAGAAAAAGCATCTCTGGAGACTACCATGAACTCAGGAAAAACAGATTACCAGGAGCTGGAAAAGAAAGCCTCCCGTGTGGCAGAGCTGATAAACCTGATCGACGAGAAAACCTTTCGTTGGATGGAACTGGAGGAAAAGAAAGAGTAGCGAAAAATGAAAAATTTGTTTTACTCCACACTTTAGGCACTATTTCTTTGGATAATTGATAATGTCCCGGATATCATTGTAAAGCGGTTTTAACTTCCGGTACATCCTGCGATACACGCGGTTGAAAAGCTGGTCGTAAACCTGAACGTTTTCGGGAATGGGTTCATATGTTTCACCAATCCGGCACATTTTTTCGATGGCTGTCTCAAAATCGGGATAAATTTTTAATCCCACCGCCGCATTGATGGCAGCACCGAGAGCGGAAGTTTCAAAGGTATGTGGTTTTTCCACTTTCATGTTAAAGATATCGGCTGTAAGCTGCAGGGCATTTTTACTTTGCGAGCCACCTCCCGAAACCCGGATTTTCTCAATCTTCACTCCGGTCTTTTTCTCCGTTCGCAAAGCACCATCTTTCAGCGCATAAGCAATACCCTCGAGAATGGAACGGTACAGATGCGCACGCGTATGCACATCGCCAAAGCCGATGACGGCTCCCTTGGCTTCGATACCCGGCAACTTCACTCCCGGCGACCAGTAAGGCTGCAAGGTCAGCCCCATGGATCCCGGCGGAATATCGGTAATCATCTCATCGAACAATGTTTCAGGCTCAATATTCAGTTCTTTGGCACGTTCCACTTCGCGGTAGCCAAACTCATTTTTAAACCATTTAATCATCCAAAAGCCACGGTAAATCATCACTTCGGTATTGAAATAATGCGGAATGGCACTGGGGTAAGCAGGAAACATACGCACCACCTCAAGATAATGATTATTGACCGTTTGAATGGTGGCCGTGGTACCATAGCTCAGGCAGGCCACCTCCGGAGAAATGGCTCCCGAGCCCAGCACTTCGCATGCCTTATCGGAAGCCGCTGCGATGATGGGAAGTCCGGCTGGGATGCTGGTTTGTGCCGCTGCTTCCGTGGTAACTTCGCCGATTTTATCAGAAGGATAAATAAGTTTCGCCAGCTTATCCCTTTCGATGGGAAACATTTTGGAGTTGATTTCTTTCAGCTTGGAATAACGGTGCCTTTTGTAATCGAAAGGGAGAAAACCAACCATATTTCCTGTAGATTCTGTATAATTCCCTGACAGCCTGGAAGTCAGAAATCCGGAAAGCAACAGGAATTTATCGGTCTTTTCCCATATTTCAGGCTGGTTTTGCCGTATCCAGTTGGCTTCGCTTTCGCAGATGGCATAAGCAACCGATTCATAAACACCGGCCAGTTTCAAAGCAGTCCTGGTAATTCCTTTAGGCCAGCTTTCCACTTTTGCCTTGCGCTGGTCGAGCCAGATAATGGCCGGACGCAACGGTTTTCCTTCTTTGTCAAGATTTACCAGAGTACCCCTTTGTGTGGTTACGGCCATGCCTTTGATTTGTTCTATGGGGATTTGGCTGTTCTTAAACAATGAACGCGTTGTTTTACAAAGGGTTTCCCAGAAATATTCCGGCTCTTGTTCTGCATATCCGGGTTGTGTTGAAAAATAAGCCTCAATAGAGGTTTTCTCAATTTCACAAATATTTCCCGCCATGTCGATGAGTGATGCACGTATGGACTGGGTTCCCACGTCAATGACCAGAATATAAAGCTTTTGATTTTCTGTTTTGCTGTTTGTCATACAAAGTAACTTTTTGGTTTACCTAAGGCCCAGTGTATTGCCGGGATTCATAATTCCTTTCGGATCCAGATTATCTTTGATAGCCTGAAGAAGTCCCATGGCTGTTTTCCCCATCTCTTTCTCCATCCATGGAGCCAGTGCCCGCCCGATGCCGTGATGGTGCGAGAGAGAACCGCCGTTATTATGAATAGCGTCGATTAGCCCACTGTGATAATTAAGGTAATCTTCCATTTCATCGCCCTGTTTCATGGGACTCAGAAAAGTAAAATAGAGGTTTGCCCCGTTTTCATAAACATGCGAAATATGCGCCATAACATGTGTCTTCTCCCTGCTCTCCAGATAGTTCCTCACCTGCGTCCACAAATTTAACAAATTATCCCAGTTGACAGAGGTCTCCACCGTATCCGTCATAACACCCACATCCATAAGAGGATCACGTAAATATGCACTTTCGTAACGCTGTTTCAGCCATTCTTTCACCGGCTTCTCACCGGAATAAAATCCGCCTGATTTCCGGGCAATCTTTTTTATTTTTTTCTTCACCAGGTGCGTGTATTCTTTATCGCCCTCGATGCTGACAAACATCAGGCATCTTTCTCCCGGACGGTAACCTTTCATTTTTAAAAACCTGTCGGAAAATGAGTTATCAAATCCTTTTATTTTAAAAGCGGTGGCGGTTTCCACAGAATCAGAAAGACGGAAAAGATGCGGGAAGCCAAACCCTGCCTGCATGATTTCGCGCATGCATTGGGTAGCCGATTTAAAATCCTTAAAAACAAAAGAGGCGAAAGCGTCGTTTTCAGGCCGGTACTTTCTTATTTTCAACGTAACAGAGGTAATAACGCCCAGCGTACCTTCCGAGCCGATAAAAATTTTGTTCAGGTCCCAGGCTTCGGCAGTAGCAGGGAAATCTTTGGTTTCGATGATTCCCGAAGGTGTGATAACCCGGAGAGCAAGTACCAATTCTTCAATTTTACCATAACCCGTGGAGGCTTGTCCGGCACCGCGGGCAGCCACCCAGCCGCCAACGGTAGAATACTCAAAAGACTGTGGAAAATGCCCACAGGTATAACCACAATCGTTCAAATGCTTTTCCAAAGCCGGCCCGTAAACTCCTGGCTCTACGCGGACAGTAGAATTGATGGCATTGACTTTCAGGATTTTATTCAGGTGCTTCGTTAAATCCAGACTGATGCCGCCGCGGGGTGTTTCCACACCGCGTGTTACCGACGAAAGACCGCCCACGGGTGTTATGGCAATATTTTCCTGCTGACAGAGGAGCAGAATTTGTTCAATCTCCTTTTCTGTGCGTGGCGAAATGACCAAATCGGGGGGTGTGGCGATTTCCCCTTTTCGCAAATACAACAAATCACCATAAAATTTACCGAAGGCGTGCGAAGCACGGGAATAATCATCCCACCGGACATTTTTGCTACCGGCAATTTCTATGAATTTTCGTCGGGTACTTTCCGGAATACTGGTCATTTTATCCAGCTTAACCTGCTGATTACCATAAAGAACTTTCTTTTTGAAATCCTCGTCGGTGTAATTAAACTGCTCTTTCACCAGCTCAACAATTCCTTTTTCGAGTTTTTCTTCGCGTTTGTCTCCCCATTTAAAAATAGACCGGTAGGTTGTCTCCATAGCTGATTATGTTAAATCCTTATTTTTTTATTCGTTGATTACACCGTGGGCAGCGCAAACCGTTTTTGCACTTTTTGAATCTCAGATTTGCGTTTTTTCTCATCCCAGTTTAAATGGTCTGCTGCCAGTGCGGCTACCTTTATTATGACGGCATCTCCCGGATTTCCCAACGTGCCGATGCCGGTTCTTCGGAAAAGAATATCGGAAAGGAACAAAGCCTGTTCTTTGTGCAGCGCATAAGCCACCTCTGCCAATATCTCACCATCGTCGTTCAAAACTTCCGCTAATTTACTGTTTTTACGTGCCAGTTGGAAAACAGCATGGCTCTCGGTTCCGTAATTTTTGCCGAGATATTCAACGGTAACTTTGGAAAAATCGGGATAGTCTGCCCTGAGTTTGCTCAAAAATGATTCCATATTCCTGATATCACATCCGTAAAGTGGTTGGCTGTGGCTGATTTCTTTTGGAAACTTCGTTTTCAGTTTTTCCTGAACTTTTTTAAGAACATCTGCAGCCAGTTGCCGACTGGTGGTATATTTTCCGCCTTCCACGGTGAACAGGCCATCCAAACCCTCATCGGCATTATCGAAAATTTCATATTTCCGGGAAGACTCGTAGGAATTTTCTGTGTCGTTATCAGCAAGGGGACGCAGACCGCCATAATAAAACAGGACGTCCTCATATTTTAAATCAGCTCCGTTGAAGTTTTCGTTAACCTCTTCGAGCAACTCCATGATGCTTGTTTTAGATACTTTGTAATCGTCGGGGTTACCAAAATACTCTTTATCGGTTGTGCCGATAAGGCTATAGCCGCGCCAGGGTATTACCATGATGTGCCTGTCTTGTTTGGTCATCACCGTAACGGCATGGTTTTCACAAATTTTCCGGGTAATGATATGGATGCCTTCGGAGCGTCGTATATTATGTTTTGTGTTGCCTGTAGTGGCTGATTTTATAACCATATCTGCCCAGGGGCCGGCACAATTCACTATTGTCGGAGCGATAAAGCTACCCTCCTCTCCCGTTGTCAAATCCTTTACCAAAACTCCATTTATGCGATTCTCTTTCCTGCTAAAGGAAACCACCTGCGTATAATTGGAGAGCCGGGCGCCATAAGCTTCAGCAGACTTTAAAAAAGCAAGGGTCAGCCTTTCGGGAAAAATATTCTGACAGTCGTAATAAACAGCTGAGCCTGTCAGTCCCTGTGGCTTTACGCAATGTTCCAGCGCCAGCGTCCGGCTTCGTGAGTAGGATTTAAAATGCGGAAGACTTTTGGTTGGATCCCAGGTATGGCCTTTGTCATAAGAAAGCATGTCGTACAGCGTCATAGCTATATACATCAGCCACTTACGGCTTTTGAACTTTCGGTATGAAGGCATCATAAAGGGAATTGGATATACGAAGTTAGGAGCTATATTACTAAGAATTCTTCGCTCTCTCAATGACTCGCGCACCAGGCCGAATTCAAGATTTTTCAGGTAACGCAGTCCGCCATGGATAAGTTTTGAAGTGGCGGAGGAGGTGGCCGCGCCAAAATCATTTTTTTCAAACAAAGCAACTTTTAAGCCTCTTGTGCCGGCTTCGTAAGCCAGCGAAGCCCCTGTGATGCCGCCCCCGATAATTATCAGGTCAAATGTCCCTGATTTGTGTGTGCTGATAAAACGTTCCATAGTCTGTGTTATTCGTTTTTTTCAAAGCACAAAGTTTGAAAATAAAAAGCAGATTTTTTTTAACATTTGGTAAAAAACGATGAAAAAAAATTTGGGAATGTGGGGATGTGGAAATTTGGGGATGTGGAGATGTGGAAATGAGTGTTAGAGAAACAACAGTTATTGTGAAGACTTTAATCCGTAAATAACGCTTTCGGCAACAACCTCCAAGACTCCAATTTCCATACAACAATAAAGTATTTCACACAAAAAAGGTTAAAAGCATTGCAGGCAAATCATTTTTCATTATTCACTGTCCCTCACGAGTTACCTGTCAAATTGTACGCTTCGCCGCAAGCGGCTCAGCGACTGGGAAGTGATGCCAAGATAAGAGGCAATGTATTGTAACGGAACATGCTGAAAAATATCAGGAAACTGTTTCATCATCTCTTTATACCTTACTTCGGCAGGCTGAGTAATGAATGCGTAAATCCGACTTTGTGTCTGTACAAACATCTCCTCAATAACCCGGCGCCCCACACGCTGCCAGTTGCTGTAGCTATCATAAAGAAGTTCGAGGTTATCGTGATAAATAACAAACAGCTCACAATCAGTTATGGCCTGGATAATTTCATAAGAAGGCGTCTGTGAAATATAACTTGGAAGTGCCGTAACAAAGCTGTGTAAAGGTGATATATCCCTGGTTATTTCATCTCCATCGTGGTTATAATACACCCGCAGATAACCGCTTTTTGTAAAAGAAATGTAACGGGCTATCTCTCCTTCCCTGACAAAATATTCGTTTTTCTTGAGGTTCCTGGTCTCAATGAAAGGCATTACGGCTTCCCACTCTTCCTGACTCAGGTGGGCAAATTGGCTCACAAATTGTTTTAAATCTTCGTACATAATACGTTAAATATCAGAAAAATAAAAGGCTATCATTAGAATAAAATAGATGAGCTGACTGAGAACTGTTATTGCCTGTAAGTCAAAATTTTGCGAATCGTTATCTTCATGAAGTTCTGTTAAGCATTTTCAGAATATGCCTTGCGAGATATTCGTTTATCTCTTTATGTCTTGGAATCGGTTGTGATATTTTTGTTTTTGGATTCTGGTACCAATCATGCTTTCCTCCGTATCTTATTAAAACGCAACCGGTATTTTCAATTTTTTTAATAAGATCTTTTCTTTTCATGCTATTTCTAACTCATCAACTTTACGCACTTGTGGAATTGTACCACTTGTTAATTCGCGATAGATATCTAACAGATTCTCTTTTAGTTCCTTAATGGATATGCCCTGCGTCAAATAATCAGGATATTTTTCAAAATATCCTATGAACATTTCATTATCATTCCAGTAGATAAATTTTTCTTTCTTCATTTTTCTGTTTTCTACAAAAATAATAAAATTCATTTTGATTCCAAAACTTACAAAATATTTATTAGTGAAACTCTATTTTGAAAATCCGCGATAAGCGGAGCATTCGAAATATACTGAGGCTACTTGAATTTACATTCCAAAATTCAAGTAGCCTCAGTATAAATCAAAGCCCTTGTAAAAACCACCATCCCCTTTTCCCCAACCCTTTACAAAAAAATAACTCCGCCCCTGCTGTGAAAACCTAAAAAATGATTTCCTTTGCAAAGAAACAAACAAATAAATGTTTGCCTGACTGTCAATTATTTAAAATAAATACCATGATTAAAACAGTAGCACTCGTAGCCCACGACAACCGGAAACAGGATTTGATGGAATGGGTGGAGTATAATTACAAACGATTAATGGATAAGAAGCTGGTTTGTACCGGAACTACCGGACGACTGGTAAAGGAGGCACTGGAAAAACACCTTGACGGGAAAAAGATAAACGGTATTCAGTTGCTGAAATCAGGTCCGCTGGGCGGCGACCAGCAGCTGGGCGCCATGATTGCAGAGGGGAAAATTGACATGGTTATTTTCCTGTGGGATCCCATGGAGCCACAACCACACGATGTGGACGTAAAAGCCCTGCTGCGTATTGCGGTGATGTACAACGTACCCACAGCCAACAACCGTTCCACCGCCGATTTTCTAATCACATCGGAACTGTACAACACGGATTATCAGCCGATTCTGAAAGACTATTCTACTTATATCAAACGAAATATTAAGTAAGCAGACGTAGTATGGTAAATCATTTGTTAATATAAAAATTCAAAAGTACCAAAAGACAAGAAAACAAATACCAAATAAAACACAACACTCAAAATATCAAAAGCAGAAATAAGAGAGGGACTACTGATGAATTTGAGTTTAAGTTTGGTGCTTTAAATATTGTATTTTCGAATTTATTTGTGATTTGGTTTTTGATTTTTGATTTTTACCAATTTACAAAAGCAAAGAGATTACAAAACAACTATAAAGCTTCAACAAAAACTTAAGATAATGAAAAACTACAAACAATACATCAGTGTTAGCGCTGAACCGGAGGATGTATATGCCTGCCTGACCAACCCGTTTACCATTGAACTCTGGTCGGATATGCCGGTAAAGATGGAAGCCAGAGTGGGAACAGAATTTGAAATGTTTGAAGGTGACATTACAGGAAAAATTCTGGAACTGGAGCCCTCAAAAAAAGTCGTTCAGCAATGGTATTTTGGCGATCAGGAAGAGCCCTCCATCGTCACTTTTAAACTTCATTCTGACAAAGGGAAGGTTTCGCTGGAGCTGCGCCACACCAACATCCCTGATGAAGCTTACGACGAAATAACGGAAGGTTGGAAAGAGTATTTCCTCGGACGGATTAAAGAGTTTTTGGAAATCTAAAAAATATTTTCTTCAAAAACCAGCAGGAAAAAGCTGGTTTATACTTAATTTTGCCCGCCACAATTACAAATTGACATAAACCATGATTCAACGTAAACAAACCATTTTTCTGTTGCTGGTCGTCATAGCTTCGGCCATCAGCTTTTTCTTTCCGCTGGCCAGCTTTATCGGCGCCAAAGATTCGGTTATCCTCTTTGTCCAGAAAGCCCACAGCCTTGTTCCCGGCTCCACCTTTAACCAAAACGGCTATTTTAGCCTTCCGCTGCTCTCGGCCACCGGTTTTGTGATGCTGTTTTCGCTGATTACCATATTTCTATACAAGAACCGTAAAACCCAAATGAAAATAATCAAGGTGTGTATCCTTGTAGAAGTGGTTTTTATCGGGCTTTTCTTTTTGTACTATGTAGATTTCCTGCAAAAACTTACCGGAGGAACTGCCGAATACAAAACAGCCGTTTTCATGCCATTGATAAGCCTGGTATTTCTTGTACTGGCATACCGTGGCATATTACAGGACGAAAAGCTGATACGCAACGCCGACAGATTACGGTAGCGATTATATCTTTTTGTGCCGGTCAATATCCAGAATTTCCAAATCTTTAGCGCGGCCTTTATCAATATTGAAGCGGACCAGCGTAATACTTTTGTGAAAGCCGGAATGTCCGGCTGCCCCGGGATTGATGTGTAAAAGTCCGTATTTGTTGTCGGGGATGACCTTTAAAATATGTGAATGTCCCGAAATGAAAAGTCCTGGCCTGTATTTTATTATCAATTCCCTTGCTTGCGGCGTATAACGACCGGGATAACCACCAATGTGCATCATCAGAACTTTCAGCCCTTCTACTGTAAACAGAGCTGTTTCGGAAAAATCTTTTCGCAACACACCACCATCAATATTGCCATAAACTGCACGTACCGTGGCAACAGCCTCCAGCTGTTCAATTACTTCCATACTTCCCACATCGCCGGCATGCCATATCTCATCGCAGCCGGAAAAAAATTCCGGAATCCGGGGATGGAAATAGCCGTGTGTATCCGACAATAAACCTATCCTTTTCAATGGATTAAAAGTTATGGCCGAATCCGACCATCAACAATTGTTTAAATTGGGTACGAGGCCCTGTTTTTCCATTTTTATCCGTAATCTGAATACGATCATCGTAGAGCAGGGTAGTCGAGATGATCACATTTAGCCAATCGTTCACTTTTAATCCGAGGTCAGTCTGCCAGTCAACCACAATATTTTGTGGTTTGAGAAGGTAATTTGAAAACAAATCCAGTTTCGTAGAAAGATTCACATTTTTAGCAATATCGTAATTTATCATTAACAACATTCTTGCTCCGAAGTCAATCCGGCTTTTCTTCGCATGGCTAATGATATTTCCTGCCAGATCAACAACCGCCGGATCAAGTCCAAAAGAACCTTCATCAGCCAGCCGCTGATCATTTACAATAACCCAGCGAATGTTAGCAGGTGAGATGTTTACCGAGAACCACTTCACAGGTTTATACTGAATTCCCAGCCCAAAATTTATGTAACCCGGAGCCATAAAATGGGAAATTGGAGTTGAAGAATCAACAGCATAGTCATAGCCGTTGGCAAACTGAGTTTTGAAACTCCCCACAGCCGTTAAAAACCAATACTTTCTAAGTTGCCTTCTGTAAGTTGAGATAAGCTCTATTTTATCATCTGTTTTTGTCGGATCAGCTTTACCGATAACGGTATAACCCAGCGCCATATCCAACCAGTTAGTCCAAGAGTTTTTTCCTTTAACATAATCTGCATGCAATGTATATTTGCCGATAAGGCCGAAATTACTCTCACCACCGGCTGCCCAGTTAGAAAAATAATTCTGATTAACATTGAGGCTGGCCTTACCTTTAATTTTCCAGCTTTTAATGGTATCATTCTGAGCCTGGGTACTGATCATCAGCCCAAACATAAAAAAGAATAGCATTACTTTTTTCATGGAAAATAAAAGTTTATGAAAGAATACGTTAAGTTAATTTTCAAAAATTATCAACGACAAAAATAGAGAAAAATTTCAATATTTTGGAAATTATTGATTATCAGGACAAGCACCTTGTAGAAACAGAAAATAATTCTTATTTTTGTACAAATCCAAAAAATGAATTTTTACATTATTTTCTTTACAATTGAAAAAAATTAAACTACTCTATTATGAAAAAATTTACAATTCTAACAGTCCTTCTTTCATTTATAATGATAGGTTTCACCAGCTGTAAAAAGAACGAGACCAGTATTACCTGTCATCTGGGCAAAGCAGACAAAGCTCCATCCGCCATGACTATCCTCTTTAAAGCCACGAAAACTGGTGATGGTGTTATATCCACGTTAACATATCAGGTCGGCTCTTTCACCAAAACAGTTTCCAATCCGGCATTACCCTGGAATGCTTCAGTTGTTAATGCCGCAGAAGGAGACAATATCTCCATCACGGCTACCGGAACCACATCAGAGGGCAGTCTGACCATTTCTTATGATGGAAAAAACGGCACCAGTGAAATTCAGGGTAAAGATTATTGTTCGCATTCAAACAATTAGCTTCGGTAAATCGATCTATTCTTTTTCCGGTGGCTCCCGGAAGTTACAGTTGCCAACCCACCATTAGGGTTTCTGGCAGTAAAATGCTGTGCCCTGTTTTGGATAAAATTGTTTTCTGGATGTAATAAATATTCCACTATTTTTACTTAAAAATAAATCATGGAATTTTTGATAGCATTTCTCGGTCTGGCAGCAGGTTTTATTCTTACTTATCTTTTTATTAATCAAAAACTTAAAGTACAAAAATCTGACTTCGGAAAGCAGTTGGAAAAACAGACAAACGTAGCTTTAACGGAAAAAATGGTGTTAGATAAGCAAATCGGCATCCTTGATGAACGCATTGCAACGTTGCAAAAGCAGAATGGAGAAGCCAATCGAAAGTGGGAACTTACTCTGAAAGAAAAAGAGGAAGCTGAAAAAAGAAACGCAACCCTGAAATCAGACTACAACCACTTGCAGGAACGCCTGGATAACGAACGCAAAGAGGTGGAAAAACTACAGGAAAAATTCAAAACCGAATTCCAGAATATGGCCAACGCCATCCTTAAACAAAATACGCGCGAATTCAACGAAACATCGCATAAAAATATGAGCGACCTGCTGAATCCTTTGAAGGAGAAAATTACCGATTTTGAAAAAAAGGTGGAAGAGACTTACCAAAAAGGGAAAATTGACCAGACGGTTTTGAAGGAAGAGTTGAAACGGCTGCAGGAGATGAACATGAAACTGGGCGAAGAGGCCGGCAACCTGACCAAAGCCCTCAAATCGGATCCCAAAAAACAGGGCAACTGGGGAGAAGTGGTACTGGAACGTATTCTGGAACGTTCGGGACTGAACAAAAATGAAGAGTATTTCCTGCAATATACGGCCAAAGGCGAAGATGGCAACATACTGCGACCCGATGTACTTATCAAACTGCCAGAAGAAAAACATCTGATTATTGACTCAAAAGTCTCGTTGACAGCGTTTCAGGAATATATTGCTGCCGATGACGAAATCAAAAGAGAAAAAGCCTTGAAACATCACCTGCTTTCCATCCGAAATCATATAAAAGAGCTGAGTGAAAAGAATTACCACAACCTGAAAGACCTGAATACGCCGGACTTTGTCCTTATGTTTATGCCGGTAGAACCAGCTTTCGGAGCAGCGGTACAGGCCGATCCCGACCTTTTTAACTTTGCCTGGGAAAAACGCATAGTTATTGTCAGCCCCACGACGCTGCTGGCAACATTACGTACTGTTGCCTCCATCTGGAGCCACGAGAAACAAACCCGAAATGCACTGGAAATTGCCAAACAGGGTGGAAAACTGTATGATAAATTCGAGGGGTTTTTAAAAGATCTGGAGAAAATAGGTGACAGCCTTGACAAAGCACAAGCCTCATACACCGAAGCCCACAAAAAGCTCACTTCAGGCCGTGGCAACCTGCTTGGACAGGTCGAGAAACTGAAAACTATGGGTGCCAAAGCCACCAAGCAAATTGATAAAAAATACCTCGATGAATAATGAAATAAAAAAATCGCAAATCTAAAATCGGTGTTCGGTGTTCGTTATTCAAAGAAAAAAAAACAGCATAAATATGGAAGAAAAAGAAACAACACAGGAGATGGTTTACGGCATCCGCCCGTTGATGGAAGCACTAACCTCAGATAAGGAGATCGAAAAAGTATTTCTACAAAAAGGTGTGGAAGGAAAAACATTCCGCGAGTTGTTGCCCATGTTACGAGAACGGGAAATTCCTTTTCAGCTTGTTCCCATAGAAAAGCTGAACCGCATCACACGCAAGAATCATCAAGGCGTTATTGCCTACATTTCGCCGGTTACTTTTTACAGGATTGAACAACTGCTACCGGGAATTTATGAAGCAGGACGCTCCCCTTTTATTCTCATTCTCGACAAGGTAACCGATGTGCGTAATTTCGGTGCCATCCTGCGAACAGCTGAGAGTGCCGGTGTGGACGCCGTCCTCATTCCGTCAAAGGGTGCTGCCCAGCTCAATTCCGGAACTATAAAATCATCGGCAGGAGCTATTTACAAAATCCCCATCTGCCGGGAACACAACCTCAAAGAAGCTATTAACTTTTTGAAAAACAGCGGGCTTCGCGTTGCAGCAGTAACAGAAAAAGCCGGGAAAGTACATTCCGACGAAGAGCTCACCGGACCGCTGGTACTGATTATGGGTTCTGAAGGAGAAGGCATCTCCGGAGAATATCTAAAACTGGCTGACGTAAACGTGCGTATCCCCATGTTGGGCACCATTGCCTCACTCAACGTTTCGGTGGCCACCGCCGTTTTACTTTACGAAGTAGTCAGGCAACGGGAGTTACAGAAATAAGATATCAGTCAGGAGGATAAGGTTGGAGAAATACTAATTCTTTACTCAAACAGCTTGCACACAGCTGCTTCCAGATTATCACGCAACGAACGGTAAGTTTCCCCAAAGGCTTGGCGGCACTGTGAAAGACCCAGCCATTTCACCTCGGTGATATCTTCTTCCAATTGTGGTTTCAACGCGCCGGTGTACGATGTATCCATCAGAAACCAGTAGATTTTTTTGAGAAACAACGCCTCTTTATAAAAGTAAAAATGATAACTGGATGGCAGTGTTCCGGTAATGTGTAGTTCCAGGACGCCTGTTTCTTCCTCCACTTCGCGCAAGGCACATTGCCGGATGTCTTCATGTTTGTTCAGCTTTCCTTTGGGCAAATCCCAAATGTTCCAGCGTCGGATGAACAACAATTTGTTTTCGCTGTTGCGCACAACACCACCCGCAGCTTCCACATATTTGAAATGCTTTTTCAAATGGCGAAACATTTTTTCCACACCATATCCGTAAACCACCGTATCAAGACGATTTTCGTTGTCAATCCAGTTCTGAGCAAAAGAACACAATACCTTTTTGTCTTTAGCAAAAACAGGTTCATTACCGGAATACTTTTCTTTGTTCTCAGTAATAATCAGAACATTATCAAGATAATAGATGGAATACATAGCCTTAATATTTGCTTACAAAAATAAGGAATTGTGATGAAAAATGGAAGACGTGAAAGACACTAAAATCCTACCGGTTGAATCAGAGAAAAATTTTACTTTTGTCCTATGATAGTTAACCCTGAAACAGCGAAAACAGTTGCCCTGCATCTGCTAAAGATAAATGCCATAAAATTAAGTCCTGAGAAACCTTTTATCTGGGCTTCGGGATTGCATTCGCCCATATACTGCGACAACAGGCTGGCGCTTTCCTATCCGGCCATTCGCGATTTTATCCGGCAGGAGCTGGCGCGGGTAGTAAAGGAAAACTTCAAAAATACCAATCTTGTTGTAGGAGTAGCAACCGCTGGCATTCCTCAGGGTGTTCTGGTGGCACAGGATTTAAACCTGCCTTTTGCTTATGTCCGTTCGGCAGCCAAAACCCACGGCATGACCAACCGCATTGAGGGATTTGTACAAAAAGGGCAGACTGCGGTTGTCGTAGAAGATTTGGTATCCACGGGCAAAAGCAGCCTTGCCGCAGTAGAGGCGCTGCACAACGCCGGTATTCAAATTGCAGGAATGATTTCTGTTTTTACTTATGATTTGCAGGTAGCAAGTGAGAATTTTGAGAAAGCCAATTGCCGTTTGATGAGTCTCTCAGATTATCCTCATTTGATGGAGGTGGCATTATCAAATAAATTCATTGATAATACCATGTTAAAGTCACTTTATGCCTGGCGCAACGACCCTCAAAAATGGAGTGAAGCACACACTGGTTAAAATAGAAATACGCAACATAATTAATTAATTTACAAACCAATACACCCGATGAAGATAGACGGAAAAAAGGCTGTGATTTCAGCCAACCAAAATAAAGTTTTTCAGTTTCTGAGCGATTTTAACAACTATGAGAAGCTGATGCCCGAGCAGATTGTGAACTGGCAATCCGACAATGAGACCTGTTCATTTACCATCAAAGGAATGGCTGATTTAAAATTGAAATTTGCCCGGAAAGAGGCATCGAAGCTGCTGGAGTTAGTTCCCGAAGGAAAGACTCCGGTGAAATTTTCGCTGCTAATCAACCTGGAACCCGATGAGTTAAATGAGCAGAAAACTGTGGTAAATGTCCATGTGGATGCTGACCTGAATCCCATGCTGGCCATGATTGCCAAACGTCCTTTTGAAAACCTTGCCAATACCATTTCCGAAGAGCTGCACAAGGTTTTTGAGTAAACATCATTGTAATAAACACATTCCTAGTCGCGAGCCTGGCGCGAAAGGATTGAACGTTGGTGCAGAGCAATCTCATTCAGAATAAGATTGCTTCAGTCTTATCCCCCCTCCCCCACAGCAATGACGCATTCAGTCTATTTTTGGAGTAGGTTCAATCTTAAATATTCTTAATTTATCTAAAAGTATTCTACTAATTCCTTAATTTTGTTCTATCAAATTTTTATCAAATGGACATCATCCCATACGGACCTGGCGCCGTTTTTACAAAGAGACTAATACTCAAAACAATACATTAAATTCTTATCATGAAAACAAAAAACAGCTTATCTCGTTTGGTACTCATGCTTTTCTTAAGCTGGAGTACCATAGCCGTATTTGCGGCTACACCTGAGCAAAGTAACAATTTACTTTACAGGTTTCCGACAATCCATAACAATGCTATCGTTTTTGAAGCGGCGGGAAACCTCTGGCGCGTTGATCGTCAGGGAGGTATGGCAACACGACTGACTGCCGACAAGGGTTACGATATGATGCCCCGGTTTTCACCGGATGGCAAGACCATCGCTTTCACCGGCCAATATGATGGCAACGTGGATGTTTATTCCATTCCTTCCGAAGGAGGAACCGTTACACGCCTGACCTATCACTCCGATGTGGTAAAAAAAGCACCCACACGCTGGGGCCCTAACAACATGGTTGTCAGCTGGACTCCCAAGGGGAAAGGTATTGTCTTTCTGTCAAGAAGAAATACCTGGAACTCCTGGTTTGGCCAATTGTTTGAAGTAAGTCATCTTGGTGGTCTGCCACAACAATTACCGTTGCCAAAAGGAGGTGTTCTTTCTTACAGCCCCGATGGCAGCAAGATTGCCTACAACCGGATTTTCCGGAATTTCCGGACATGGAAACGCTATACCGGTGGTTTGGCACAAAACATTTGGATTTATGATTTGAAAACACACAACATACAACAGGTCACCAAATGGAAAGGTACCGACACCTATCCTATGTGGTACAAAAGCACTATTTATTTTGCCTCCGACCGGGGTGCCAACCACAGACTCAACATTTGGTCTTACAACACCGATACCAAAACGTTTAGACAAATTACCCATTTCAAAGATTATGATGTGGACTGGCCTTCATTGGGAAACAATGGAATTGTCTTCCAGAACGGCGGCTCATTGTACGTTTTAGATCTGCCTACGGAAAAACTACATAAAATAGAGGTTACCGTTCCCAACGATGGCACACGTACCCGTCCGCGCTGGGTAACCGTAAACAAGATGATCCGGAGCTTCGACATTGCACCCAATGGAAAACGTGCGATGTTTGATGCCCGTGGCGATATTTTCACCGTTCCGGCCAAACACGGTGCTATCCGCAACCTCACCCATACTTCTAAAGCACAGGAACAATATGCAGCCTGGTCGCCTAATGGCAAATGGGTGGTTTATCTCACCGATGGTTCCGGCAAAAACGAACTGGCTATGCGCCCAGCAGATGGCTCCGGGAAACAGGAGATGCTGACGCATTTCAAAAAAGGCTATTTCCTCAATCCGGTATGGGCTCCGGGAAGTGACAAAATCGCTTTTGCCGATAACCTGCATCGGCTTTGGTATCTCAACATCAAAGACAAAAAAGCTGTCCGTGTCGATCAGGATACGATGAGTCCTATTAGAGATTACAGCTGGGCACCTGATGGCAACTGGATTACTTACAGCAAAGTAAACAAGAGCGGACTGCCGCAGATTTACTTCTATAATCTCAACACACATAAAATTTCAAAAATAAGTACAGGAATGTATGCCGACAATGAACCTCTGTTTTCGCCCAATGGCAAATACCTCTATTTTGTTTCAGCACGACACGAAAACCCCACTTTTAGTGAAACCGAGTTTAATGTGGCTACCTTAAAAATGGATGGCATTTATGTGGCTACGCTGCAAAAAGATGAAAAGTCACCCTTTGCACCCAAATCGGATGAAGGAATTCCCAATGTTGCCAAGAAAAAGGCAAAACCTTCCGGAGCATGGAAACCGGGAGCAAGTGCTGCTATAACTGTTAATTTGAACGGATTGATGCAGCGGGCTATTCCTCTTCCCATAGAGCCCGGTGATTATGGAAATCTTCAGGCTGCCGGAAATAACATTTTCTTCCAGACAAGCCCACTACAAACTATCGAAGGTCCGTTGCCCGGAAGTGGCAATGCCGCTATTAAAGTGTACCACCTTGACAAGAAAAAAGAAGCTACCGTAGTAGATAAAAAAGTGGGCGCTTATGTATTGAGTGCCAACGGCAGTACCATTCTTTATGTTCAGAAAGGAAAATTCTTTTTGATTTCCTCCAAAACCACGCACGGACAAAAGGCCACTTATCTGAACCTTGCAAACATGAGAACACTGGTCAACCCCCGTGCCGAATGGAACGAAATGTATCACCAGGCCTGGCGTCTTTTCAACAACTATTTTTATAACACAAAAATGAATGGTGTCAACTGGGAAGAAGTAGGGAAAAGCTATGCCAAACTACTTCCCCAACTTGGTTCACGTGAAGATTTGAACTATCTGATAGGTGAAATGATTGGTGAGTTGGAAAATTCGCATACTTATGTATGGGGTGGAGACGATGATTATCCCGGCAAATACAACCCTACCGGATTGTTAGGCGTCAATTTTGGTCTTAACAAAGCTTCGGGAAGATACTATTTCAAGAAAATCTTTCAGGGCGATAATTCCAGAAACGGTTATCATTCTCCACTTACCGAGCCGGGTGTAAACGCCAAACAGGGCGATTATCTCCTCGCGGTAAACGGACAGCCCCTCAAGGCACCGACAAATCCTTACAGTTTGTTTGTCAACACGGTTGGAAAACAGGTTACTCTGAAATTAGCTAATAATCCTGAAGGAAAAAATGCACACACTGTGGTTGTCAAACCTATCACCAGTGAGCTGAACATGCGGCTTCTCAACTGGATTCGCACAAAACGAAATTATGTGAATAAAAAGTCAGATGGAAAGATCGGTTATATCTATCTTTCTGACATGGAAGCGCTGGGCATGGATCAGTTTATCCACCAGTTTTACCCGCAACTCAGCAAACAAGGACTCATTATCGATGATCGTTTTAATGGCGGTGGGTTTATTGACCAAATCATTCTTGAACGGTTGCGCCGTGTGCTTATTGGCATGAGTACCAATCGGGTTCACAGTGCCCAACGTTATCCCGGACAGGTTCTCAACGGATACAAAGTTACTTTGCTCAACCACTATTCGGCTTCTGATGGCGATATGTTCCCCTATTACTTTCGTAAATACGGTTTGGGACCACTTATCGGAACAAGAACATGGGGAGGCGTAAGAGGATACAGCAATGTGTGGACACTGATTGATGGTGGTAAACTGGTTGTTTCTCAGAACAGTATCTATGGGCTGGATTCAAAATGGATTATCGAAAACCATGGTGTCAGCCCCGACATACACGTGGATAATTTACCAGGTGCAGTGATGGCCGGGAAAGACAAACAACTGGATACAGCCATTGATTATCTTATGAAGAAAATCAAAGAGCATCCAATGATTTTGCCCCATCCGCCAAAAGAAATGCCTGCTTATCCCAGCGGAAAAGATGCTTCAGGGACAAACCCGGGTAATAAGTAATAATACTTTATATTTCAGAAAAGCCGCTAATTGTAAAGTTAGCGGCTTTTTTAGTAAAATTGAAAAGAAGGATAAAATAATACCAACCTATGATACAGATACCCTTATTGAAAAACATGATTTTGGTTGTTAACCAGAGATTGAATTTGCTTAAAATGAGGACGCCTTAAGCGGTGAAGGAACATCACTATCTATAAACAAAATAGCCTTCATGTTTCCATGAAGGCTATTAAAAGGTTGGCGACGGCCTACTTTCCCATCTCGCCTGAGGCGAGACAGTATCATCGGCGCTGGCAGGCTTAACTTCATTTATTATCCATACAAAAAAAGCC
>VAPE01004281.1_pt1 | contig 58032 bp, 50 predicted proteins | sample 3393911 | NCBI WGS metagenome assembly VAPE01 (sample SAMN08290436, study PRJNA428436) | hydrothermal vent metagenome | isolation source: Deep-sea hydrothermal vent chimney | place: Atlantic Ocean: South-mid Altantic Ridge
GTGCTGGGCCCCAACGGTGCCGGAAAGTCCACCTTGTTAAAAACCCTTGCCGGCTTTCTGCATCCGTTATCCGGTGAAGTTTATTTTGGAGGCGATACGCTGAAGTCGCTGGATTTAAAGAAACTGTCGCGGCTGGTTTCGGTGGTGCTCACCGACCGGTTTTCAGACTTATATCTCACGGCTTTTGATGTAGTACGCATGGGACGTTTTCCGTATGCTTCCTTTTTTGGGAGGATGAGAACGGCCGACTTGTTGCTGATTAACCAAACCATGGATAAACTCGATGTTGGTAATCTAAAAGAGAAATTGTTTTATAACCTGAGCGATGGTGAACGGCAGAAAGTTCTTATTGCCAGGGCATTGGTGCAGGACACGCCTTTTTTGTTTCTGGACGAGCCGGTGGCATTTATAGATTCTCCCGGGCGAATCGAAATCATGGAATTGTTGTCGGGACTGGCACATCGGCAGGGGAAGGCTATCCTTATGACGACCCACGACATGGAGACGGGCTTGCGTTATGCTGACACACTGTGGTTGATGCATCGTGGAAAACCATTACTGGCGGGAATTCCGGAAGACATGGTTTTGCAGGGAAAAGTAGGCGAATATTTTCAACGACCCGGGTTGCGCTTTGACCGGGAGAAAGGCCTTTTTCGCGCTGACCGGAAAACACATGCAACCCGTGGAAAGATATTTGTTAAGTTGGAAAATCAAGAGGCCAATTGGCTGGCGAGGGCGTTGGAACGCAACGGTTTTGTGGTGGAAGAAACGGCGGACATTCCTGAGAAGGGGATTTTCGCCTGTTATGAAAGTGGAAGTTTTAGGTTGTACCGGGATGCGAAACCGGTGGCTGTGGCTCTAAACATTGTTGATATTTTGGAAACGTTAAAGGGTATCTCGGGTGGGTAAGGTACAGAAGGCACAAGTTGACCGCATACAGACCGAAACAAGACCTGCACAATTTAATGCGCCGGCTCTTTTGGTTATTGTTATAGTGGGTGGTTTAGCTAATTTTGATTAATCAATTCGTCAATAAAGTTTTTTATTCCCACTACTTCATTATTATTTTTAATCGGATATCTTTCATCTTTCATTACAATAATATAATTTTTCTTTGCCTTTATGGCAGAGAATGCTAAGAGATTGCCACGGGTTAATTTTGGGGCATCCGAAAATTTTATTTCGATGGCATAACAGGGTACGTTGCCTTTGCTGAGTACTAAATCGCATTCCGAACCATCGTGGGTACGGAAAAATGAGGCGGTATATTTTCCTTTTGCCGCGCCTAAAATTTGATTGATACAATAAGCTTCCCATGAATTGCCGAGAGAAGGATGTCCGTAAAGTTCATCAAGAGATTTAATGCCAAGCAAATTATGTAAAATGCCTGTGTCGCTAATAAAAAGTTTAGGTGATTTAACAAGCCGCTTTTTAATATTTGAAGAAAACGAAAAAAGACGATGAATCAAAAACGCGTGTTCAAAAAAATCAATATATCTTTTTACGGTGTTTACGGCTATTCCGAGAGATGATGACAACGTTGAATAATTTACAATATTTCCACTCATATGTGCCAGCATTGTCCAAAAACGACGCAAAAACAGCGGTTCGGCTGATAATCCAAGTAAACGTAAATCCCGTTCTATGTAGGTTTTAATAAAATTTTCAATCCATTTTGCGGCAAGCAGATCATCGGGTGCAAACAATGCTTTTGGAAAACCGCCCCAAAACCAAAGGTGTTCCGTAGTAATAAATCCGGGCAGTTCGTCCATCGAAAACGGATATATGTCAACATAAGCAATACGTCCTGCAAGCGTCTCCGTACTTTGTAGAAACAAATCGGGTGTAGCCGAACCGGTTATGATAAACTGACAACTTTCGCCATTATTTTTGTCAATTAATGAGCGAAGTACAGGAAACAATTCAGGCATGGTTTGTATTTCATCTATTACTACACATTTATCCTTTAATGCTGATAAATACAATTCGGGATTTTGAAGTTTATGATAATCCGAAGGTGATTCGAGGTCGAGGTAATGTAATGGTTTTGAGAGTTTATGCGTTAGCATTTTGACAATAGTTGTTTTGCCAACCTGCCTTGCCCCTATAATGCCAACTACCGGGAAATAGCTGCTTAATTTAATGATTTCAGGGGTGTATTTCCTGTCATAGATCTTATTCATAATGCAAAAATAATCTATTATCCCGTATATTTTGCAACTCATTTGCAAATATTACGGGATAAACTTTTTTTGGTAAAAATTAAAGGAGGTATAAGAGATAAAAAATAACGGCATCAGCAGATACTTATGCCATTTTTAGGGTAATGCATCTTCTTAAAATATTTTCTGACGGAGAGATTTATGAGACATAAGGTACGTGCCAGCTTGTGCGACAAGGCTGCACGCTAAACCGTCCTGTTTTGTAACCACTTGATTCAAAATGAGTTTCGTAATTTACGATTTAGGGTAACCTAAATAAAGGTTTGTAATAGTACAATCCAAGCTCTAATTTACATACTTTTATCAATTCCATTGACGTGCAAAGAATAACCTCTGTCGGGGTATGCATCGGTTGATGAGCCATTGCAGGGAAAGGGGAAACGCAAAATTATTTTTCATGGAACGCTATACAACAAATAATATGAAAAAATCATCCTTACTTTTGACATTGATTACACTTTTAACGGTAACGCTTATGAGCGCTTGTCAGCCGAAACAAAAAGTCGATTTAATAGTTTATCATGCTGTGGTTTACACTGTTAATCCGCAGTTTGATACGGTGAGTGCTTTTGTCGTGAAAGATGGGAAATTTCTGGCAGTGGGCAGCGACAAAGAAATTTTGAGCCATTATGAGGCTAAGCAAAAAATTGATGCCCGTGGCAAAGCTGTTTATCCGGGATTTAATGATGGTCATAGCCACTTTCTGGCTTACGGACAAACGTTGATGCTCTGGGCAAATCTGGTGGGAACCAAATCCTTTGATGCGGTGTTGGAAGTTTTGGAAACCCAACAGCAAAAGTATCCTGAAAAGTGGATTCTGGGACGGGGCTGGGATCAGAACGACTGGGCTGTACAAAAATATCCCACCAATGAAAAATTGGATAAACTTTTTCCCGGTCATCCGGTGGTGCTTTCGCGCATTGACGGACATGCCGTGCTTGCCAGCTCCGAAGCACTGAAGCTGGCCGGGATAACCGCTTCTACAAAAATCGATGGGGGAGAGGTGGTGCTGAAAAACGGGAAACCTACCGGCGTACTCATTGACAATGCTGCCGACCGGATGCGGGCTTTGATTCCTGAAATGAGTAGAAGTGCCAAGATTAATGCGCTGGAGCTGGCACAGAAAAACTGTTTTGCCGTGGGACTTACATCCGTTACAGATGCCGGGTTACCGAAGGATGATATTCTGCTCATGGACAGCCTTCAGCGAAAAGGGGTGCTGGAAATAAGGATTTACGCCATGATGGATCCTACGAAAGCAAATTTTGATTATTTCTTTCCTAAAGGTACCCTGCACACCGGCCGGCTCACGGTAAGTGCCGTGAAATTGTATATCGATGGAGCGCTGGGTTCGCGCGGGGCCTTGCTGCTGAAACCTTACAGCGATATGCCAGGCCATTATGGTCTCCGGCTTCATCCGTTGGCTTATTATGACACCATCTGCCGAAAGGTGTATGCTGCCGGATTTCAGGTGAATACCCACGCTATCGGTGATTCGGGAAACCGTATTATGTTGAAAATTTATGCCCGCTTTCTGAAAGGAAAAAATGACCGGCGCTGGCGTATAGAGCATGCGCAGGTGATTGCGCCCGGCGATTTTCACTATTTCGGTGATTATAACATTATTCCCTCCATCCAGTCCACACATTGTACCTCTGATATGTACTGGGCCGGCGAACGACTTGGTCCGAAACGGCTGAAAACGGCTTATGCCTACAAGCAGTTGTTGGAGCAGAACGGCTGGGAGGTGAACGGAACTGATTTTCCCATTGAGGATATCAGTCCCATAAAAACATTCTACGCAGCCGTTAGCCGGAAAGACCTGAACGGTTGGCCACCCGGCGGATTTCAGATGGAAAATGCTATTTCGCGGAAAGCTGCTTTGCGTTCCATCACTATCTGGCCGGCAAAGGGAAGTTTTGATGAAAAGATAAAAGGCAGTGTCGAATCAGGTAAATTTGCTGATTTTGTAATACTTGACCGTGATATTATGCGATGCCCGGAAACGGAAATCCCACATGCTAAGCCGGTGCTTGTCTCTGTTCAGGGAGAGATGGTTTATAGGAGTGACGAATGACAAATGAAATTGTGGAAATTGAGGTCGTTCAAAAGGTTCAGGAAATTCACTTTTAAAAAAAAAACCGGTCAAAAACTTGTCAGGTAAAAATATTATCTATATTTGCCGCAGAATATAGAACGAAATGATGAATACCATTAAACAAAATAAACAATTGAAACGGAGGGGAGACCACGACCGGCGATTGTTATTTTAATGGATATTCATAAAGAATAAAAAATAAATACAAGCCCGGTCATGAAAATGATCGGGCTTTTTTTATGTTTAAAAGTTTGAAAAGATGAAAGTTTTAAAGTTTGGCGGTACGTCGGTTGGCTCAGCCGAAAAGATGAAGAAAATCGCAGGAATTATCAGCGACGAAAGACCTGTGTTTGTTGTTCTTTCTGCTATGGGCGGAACTACCGATAAACTGACGGGGATAGTTGCCGATGCTGTGGAGGGGAGGGTGGAAACTGCTCTGAAATCAGCTGGTGACCTGAAGAAACATTATGATTTGACTGTGCTGCAACTGCTTGGAGAGGATGCTGTTGTGGCTATGCTTTATGTGGGTATCATCTTTAATAGTATCACCAAAAAGTTGACACAGTTACCTCTGGCAAGAGTCGAAAAGGAGATACTCTCTTATGGTGAGAAACTCTCAACGTTCCTGTTTCACCAGTTGCTTTTGAAACAAGGTCTCCGGACTGTACTACTCGACGCCACCACGCTTCTCCCGCTGGACGGCGACCACGAGCCTGTGATGAGTGAAATCGAAAAACGACTATGGATTGAATTTAAGAGACATCCTGAGATACAGGTTTTTATCACTCAGGGATTTGTGTGCCGGAATGTGTGGGGCGAAACGGATAATCTGGGGCGTGGCGGAAGTGACTATTCAGCTTCGCTGTTTGGTGCAGCCATGGGGGCAGCAGAAATACAGATTTGGACAGACATCGATGGGGTGCAGAACAACGATCCACGCATCGTGAAAAATACCCGTCCTGTCCGGCAACTCCGATTTGATGAGGCGGCTGAGCTGGCATATTTTGGTGCTAAAATCCTGCATCCGCTGACCATCCTTCCAGCACAGAAAGCCAATATCCCGGTTTTGCTCAAAAACACTATGCACCAGGAAGATCCAGGGACAAGAATCACAGCCAGTCAGGATGGAAGAGGCTTTAAAGCGGTGGCTGCCCGTGATGGCATTATCGCTATCAGAATAAAATCGAGCAGGATGCTGCTGGCTTATGGTTTTATGCGAAAAGTCTTTGAGGTCTTTGAAGATTTTAAAACGTCCATCGACATGGTGACTACTTCCGAAGTAGCCGTTTCTATTACTATCGATAACCGGGAGCATTTGCCGGAGATTATTTCCAAGCTCCGGCAGTTTGGCAAAGTGGAAGTGGAAGATGGTAAAACGCTTGTTGGCGTGGTAGGCCTTATCCATGCCCATGAGCCTGGTTATGCCCGGCAGCTTTTTGATGCGCTCGGAGATATTCCCATACGTATGATTTCTTACGGTGCCAGCCCGTATAACTTTTCACTGCTGGTAAATACGGAAGATAAGATAAGAACGCTTAGAGCTTTAAACAGCCGATTGTTTCATAATGAATTTGCTGAAAATGAAGAAGATAGAATTAGTACACTTGCTGAATGACCGGGAGACACCGGTCTATTTCTATGACATGGATCTGTTGGCAGAGACGCTGGAAAGCGCCACGACGGCTGCCTCACGGTTTGGATACCATCTTCACTATGCTGTGAAAGCCAACCATAACGAAAAAATACTGCAAGTAGTTAACCATCAGGGTCTTGGTGCGGACTGTGTGAGCGGAAACGAAGTGAAAGCTGCCCTGGAAAGCGGTTTCAGACCTGAGGATATTGTCTTTGCCGGGGTGGGAAAAACCGACCGTGAGATAAAGTTTGCCCTGGAAGCCGGTATTTTTGCTTTTAACTGCGAGTCGTTGCAGGAGCTAGAAATTATAGACCAGCTGGCACAGGAAAAAGGCAGGAGAGCAGGTGTATTTTTACGCCTGAATCCGGATATGGATGCGCATACCCACGAGAAAATCTCCACAGGTAAAGCGGAAAATAAATTCGGTATGCCCGTGAAAGAATTGGATTATTTCCTCAACCGTAAAGGTGATTTTAAATATATTGACTGGCTCGGATTACATTTTCACATTGGATCACAAATTACAGACATGACTGTTTTTCAGGGGCTTTGTTCCCGGATAAATGAAATTCAGGATGATTTGGAAAGTAAGGGGTTCCGGCTTCCTCATTTGAATGTAGGCGGCGGACTGGGTATCGATTATGAGAATCCGGTTAGCTACAAAATTCCCGATTTTAATGCCTATTTTGAGACCTTTCACCGTTATTTGCATTTGAGGCCGGGGCAACAATTGCATTTTGAACCCGGTCGTTCGCTGGTAGGGCAGTCCGGAATCTTACTGTCACATGTGCTGTTTACCAAAACCGGTGAAGAGAAAAAGTTTGTCATAATCGATGCCTCTATGACCGATTTGCTGCGTCCAGCGTTGTATGATGCTTTCCATAAAATTGAAAATCTGAGCCGGCAGGGTGAAAAGACAATGGTTTATGAAGTAGCCGGACCGGTATGCGAATCGTCAGATGTTTTTGCCAAAAGGGTGATGCTTCCCGATACCGGCCGGGGTGACATACTGGCCATTTATTCCACCGGCGCCTATGGACAGGTGATGTCTTCTGCATACAACATGCGCAATCAGGCAGCAACGGTTTACAGCGATGAAGTTGAAATGATGGCAGCTGCCTATTAGTGCGGAGGTATATTTTTTCCGGTTATTTTTTGGGCGTGAAAAGGATGTAATTCCTGTATTCGAACATCCGGCGGCCAAATCTCTTTTCAACCAAACGCAGGAGCTTATCTTTTAGTCTCATATTTGACTTTGATGGATCGTAGTTAAAATCCCAGTTGCGGCTGGCAATGACTTCATTCATGTATTTCGGATGTTTTCCCGAAAATTGTTCCAGCATATCTACTTCGTTGAAGTCGAACGGCTTATCAGTGATATTTTCTTTCATCCACTCATCGTTGTGCCAGAAACGAGAAAAAGTATGCATTTTACTGGTCAAGAGGTTTGGGTTGCGGGCATACGAATAGTGAAATATAGTGATGTCGGTTTTTAGAACCGTTAGCTTTTTACCGTTTTCACCTGCCAGATAATTATCATAGGAGCTGTATTTTCTGAACCCCTGTGAGTCGTGATAAGCATAAATCCCCGGAATATTTTTAAAAGCTCTTATTTCGTAGCGGTGTGTTCTGCGTGTGTTGCGGATATGGTTGAAATCGCCCCAAAAATGTAAAAACGGCATCAAAAGGCCATCCACATCCTCACGCCCTGCGGCCTTTTCAATGTATTTGCGTAGGCGGGCAGGTGCAGTTTCGTGTAGTATTTCGTCAACCTGTAAATGAACGGCCCAGTCACCGGTAATTTCTGCCAGCCCCATGTTAGTTTGTTGTGCAAAAACTTTCCCGCCTTTGCGCAGATCCATATCCCATACGGAGTCAATAATGCGAATTTTTTTTTCTTTTAATGCAGCGATGGCTTCCCGTGTACCGTCGTCAGAGTCGCCCACCACAACCACCAATTCATCCACGGCAGGCAACAGCGATAAAATGGAAGGGATGAACGGGTAGCCAAGTTTGATTCCGTTCCGAACATAAGTAAAACCACTGATTTTCATTTGACGCTCGTCTGTTTTGGTAGAATTAATTGTTGCAAAAATAGGAAAATGATTATTGTCTTAACAAAATATTATTCGGACTTTAACAATGTATTTTATGTTACTGGCTTTGGTTATCTTTGCAGAAGGGCAGGGCAAATCCTGTTGGTAAAAAACATGAACAGAACACTTTTTTTGAAACCGTTCCACTTTCTCCTGCTGGCTCTCTTTTTTTTGGCTACGTCAGGTAACCTCAAAGCACAAAAAGCAGAGTATTATACCATCAGTGGCCATGTCAGGGATAAAAGCAGTGGCGAGCTGTTACCCGGTGCCACCATTTTTGTAAAGGAACTAAAAACGGGAAGTGTGTCCAACAGCTACGGTTTTTATTCGCTTACCTTACCAAAGGGAAATTACCACCTTGTTTATTCGTTTGTGGGCTACCAAAGTCAGATAGTAGTCATTGGCCTAAGACACGATACTCTTGTAAACAAGGAGTTGTCTGCCGTTTCCAGCCGGCTTCAGGAGGTGGAGATAAAATCAGAATCGGCTCGTGAAAACATACGGCTGCCGCAAATGTCGGTTACTAAAATGAGCATCAGAAATATTGCAGAAATTCCTTCTTTTATGGGGGAGGTTGATTTGATAAAAGCTTTGCAATTGCTTCCGGGAGTGAAGTTTGTAGCCGAAGGCTCCTCCGGAATGAGTGTCCGTGGCGGTAGCCCCGACCAGAATCTGATTTTGCTGGATGGAGCCACTGTTTATAATGCCGGTCATCTCATGGGCTTTTTCTCGGTTTTCAATCCTGATGCTGTGCAAAGTGTAAAACTCTACAAAAACGATATGCCAGCAGCCTATGGCGGAAGGATTTCATCGCTTGTGGAAGTACGCATGAAAGAGGGGAACAACAAGGTTTTTCAGGTACAGGGCGGTATTGGGTTAATCTCCAGCAGGATCATGTTTGAAGGCCCTATTGTGAAAAACAAAGCATCGTTTATGATTAGTGGAAGGCGTACTTATGCCGACTTGTTTCTGAAACTTTCGCACAACGCTAAACTTCGGCAAAACAGGCTCTATTTCTATGATTTGAATACCAAACTGAATTTCGCACTGAATTCCAACAACCATTTTTACCTTTCCGGCTATTTTGGAAAAGATGTGTTCAAAAATGATTTCTTCGGGATGGATTGGGGCAATGCCACCGGTACTTTTAGGTGGAATCATATCTATAATGAGAGACTTTTCTCCAATGCCTCGGTCATTGTCAGTAGGTACAATTACAACCTTGGGCTTGCTGAGGATGACCCGAGAGCCTTTTTGTGGAAGTCGGCGCTGACCGATTTTATGCTAAAAGATAACTTTGACTGGTTTATCAACCCTGAAAATAAGCTCAACTTCGGATTTTCCATGATTTATCATGATTTTTTCCCTGGAAAAATTATCGGTACGGGAAAGGAAGCGTTAATTGACGAGTACCGGCTCCCCGACAATTATGCTCTCGAAAGCGCTTTTTATGTCAGCAATGAGCAGAAAATCGGAAAAATCACCTTAAAGTATGGTCTTCGGGTTTCCATCTTTAACAACCTTGGCCCGGCTACCATTTATCATTATGACCGGCAGTTTAGAGTTGTCGATTCCACTATTTATGATTCTAAAAAGGTTTTCAATACCTATTTTGGTGTAGAGCCTCGTCTTGGGATTGTCTTTCGTGTGAATAAAAATTCTTCCATAAAAGCCAGCTATTCACGAAATTATCAATATATACAACAGGCGCAGAATTCGACAGCCGGGAATCCTATGGATATCTGGTTTCCGGCCAATCCCAATATTAAACCACAAGTGGGCGACCAGGTGGCTGCCGGTTATTATCATGATTTCAAACACAGTATGTTCTCCTTTTCTGCAGAGTTGTACTATAAATGGCTGCATAATGCCGTCGATTTTAAAGACCATGCCAATTTGTTGCTGAATAAATACCTTGATGGTGAACTGCGGACAGGCCGGGGATACAGCTATGGCCTCGAATTGATGCTGAAGAAAAGCTTTGGCAAACTCACCGGTTGGGGAAGCTATACCTGGTCGCGTAGCCTACGTGTGATTCCTGAAATAAACAAGGGGGTGGCTTATCCCTCGTCTTACGACAGACCCAATGATTTCTCCCTTACAATGAGCTATCGGTTTAGTAAAAAACTCCGTCTCAGTATGAGCTGGGTTTATCTCACCGGACAACCGGTAACTTTTCCGGTGAGCCGTTTTCAGTACAGCCATACCATTGTTCCGGTTTATTCGGGTCGAAACAGCTACCGTATGGCTGATTATCATCGGATGGATTTGGCACTGATATGGGATATGCACAACAAAAAATTAAAGAAAGGGCATAACCAGCTTAACTTCTCCATTTACAATGTCTATAACCGCAAGAATCCGTGGGTTATCAATTTCCAAAACGACCCAAAGGTTCCTAATTCTACTTATGCAGAAATGACTTATCTGTTTGGTATCGTGCCTACTGTAACCTATAATTTTAAATTTTAACATGAAAAATATACTCCGAAATATAATTTTTATACTGCTTGCCGGTGTGTTGGTATTTTCCTGTACCAAACGGGTGGACATTCCACTAAAATCTGGTAACATAAAGCTGGTGGTGGAAGGTTATTTGTTCGGTAACGATTCTGTTTCATGGATCCGGCTTACAAAAACCAGTGGCTATTTTTCCGATGAACCTCCGCCACCGGTGAGCTATGCGCAAGTCGTGGTGAGCCACAATACGCAGCAATGGCAACTGACTGAGTCTTCAACGATGCCAGGTGTTTACTTATTGACGGACAGCTCGTTTCACCTGATAGCATCCGATACCTATAAGCTAATGATTCATTTACAAAATCCCATTGGAAAGCAGAGTATTTTTGAAAGCCAAACGGTTGTGCCTCCTTTACGCATTCATATTGATTCATTGGAAGTGGGCTTTGCCCCTGATTTTAAAAAATGGATGATTCGTTATTTCGGACAGGACAAGCCGGGCAAAGACTATTATCTTTTTAATAGTCTCGTAAATGGTAAGATTGTAACAGACAGTATATTACAGAAAATTGTCAGGCAGGATGTATTTTTCGACGGACGGTATATTTACGGTGCGGTTGTGCAGATACTCAACGAGCAGGTGCTAAAGAATGGCGACCATTACACGCTGCTGGCATCCGATATTACAGAAGAGTATTACGATTATCTTACTTCTTTGCAGGATGAGGTTGGCAATACGAACCCATTGTTCAGCGGGCCACCCTCCAATGCTAAAGGTAATATCAGCAACGGTGCCCTGGGATTTTTCACCTCTTTTCTGACCACATCCTTTACTGTGAAATTAAAAGAGAATCAAACTGCCCGCAAAGTCCGGAATGCCAGATAAAAAAGGCCGGATTCATGGATAAGGGTCCGGTGCTTTCCGGCGATTTGTGTGCAAAGGAGTGGGGCATTGCCTTAAAAGATATAATTTTGCCAACCTAAAATGCGTTAGTCATTTTAAACTTTAGGCACTTTAATTATGTACAAATATCTATTTGGGCCTGTACCTTCGCGGAGGTTGGGCATGTCGCTGGGCGTAGATTTGGTTCCGCACAAAGTCTGTTCGCTCAACTGTGTTTACTGCGAATGTGGACGGACAACGGATTTGACTACGGGGCGTAAGGAATATATCTCTTATGATGAAGTTGTTCGGGAAATTGCGCATTATCTAAAGCACAATCCCAATCCCGACTATATTACTTTTTCCGGCTCGGGCGAACCTACCCTAAATAGTTGCATCGGAGATGTGCTGCATTTTATCAAGACAGAAAGCAACGTACCGGTGGCTGTTCTCACCAATGGGACATTGTTTTATGACAAAGCCGTCCGTGAAGAGCTTTTGGAAGCCGATGTGGTGCTGCCTTCTCTGGATGCCGCCGAGGAGGTTGCTTTTCGCAAAATCAACCGTCCGTGGCGTAAATTGAATATTCCTGAATACATAAATGGGCTGGTAGATTTCAGAAAAGAGTATGGTGGTCAAATATGGCTTGAAGTCCTCATTATTCCCGGGTTGAACGATAGCCTGGAAAATCTGCAAGCGCTCAAAGAGGCATTTTTGAAAGTTCTTCCTGATGAAATACAGTTGAACACCCTGGACCGTCCGGGAACTGTGGAGAACATTCGGGCAGCTACCCGTAAAGAGTTGCAGGAAATTGTAGATTTCTGGAATCTGCCACAGGTGAAGATTATTGCTGCTGCTCCTGACCGAAAAAAGATTGTCTCCTACCGCGATGATACCGAATCAGCCATTCTGGAAACTATCAAGCGCCGTCCCTGCACGCTGGAAGACCTTCATAAAATTCTCGGTCTTCACCTCAACGAGGTTAACAAATACCTCGATGTGCTCGAAGAGGAGAAAAGAATTGTTTCTGTTCGTGAAAAACGGGGGCTGTTTTACAAGGTGGAGAACATTTAGTTTTTTATGCCAGTGCCGACATAATCTCCGCCACAATAATCACCAGTACTAACGAAAAAGGATACACGGCGGCGTAAGCCAATTGAGGTGCCTCAGTTTCCGTCATCGATTCGGCAGCACTTAACCCCGGCGTTGAAGTCATTCCTCCGGTGAGTGCCCCCATAAGTGATAAGAAATTGATTTTCAGCACCGATTTACCAATGAACGTGGCAACAAACATGGGCACGATGGTAATCAGCATGCCATAACCAAACAGGCTGAAACCATGCTGTGCCAGCGCAGAGGTAAGGTGTTCGCCTGCCCGAATACCTACCGGGGTCAGGAATAAAAGCAGTCCCATCTGTCGCAACAACTGGTTGGCCGGTCCGGAGAGATTCCAGACTATGGGCCCGGTTTTTCCTTTCCAGCTTAGAAGCAGCGAAGTGATCAATACACCCCCGGTAAGTCCCAGCTTAAAGTGTAGGCTTCCCAATGGAAATTCCACAGTTCCCAGCAAAATCCCCAAAACAATACCTACGGCCACCGGTAAAAAACTGGTTTCGGAAATGTGCCTGAGACTATCCCCAAGCAAAGCAGCCAGCTGTGGGGCATTTCCTTTATAGACCGAAACCAAAATCTTATCGCCATAACGGAGCCTTGTAGAAGGTTGTGGCGTCAACTCAATACCCGAACGCCGGATACGGGTTACCGTAGCGTGATAATTTTCCATCAGGTTCAATTCGGCGAGGCTTTTGTTAACAACATGCTCATTACTCACTACATACCATTTGATCTCAAGGTTTCCGCTTTGGGGAATCACCTTTTTGGTAGGTTTCCCGATGAGGACTTCCACACAGCGAAGCGCTTTTTCCGTCCCAACCGCTTTCACCATATCCCCCACATAAAGTGCCACTTCCGGGGCTGGAATGATAAGCTCACCATTTTTACGCATGATGCGTGATATGTTGGCTTTTGTCATAGGCTGGACATTGAGTTGCTCAAGGCTTTTCCCATCAATATTTTCATTAGTCACAATAAAAGTCTTATGCGTAATGGCGGGCACGGAAGAGTGTGTTTGAAGACGAAACTCTTGCTCTTCTTTTTTTAAATCTATTCTGAAGATCTTCGGGCTTATTTTGATAAACAAAATGACACCAAGTACCCCAAAAGGATAGGCGACGCCATAGCCTATAGAAGCCAAAGGCGATCCGGAAGCCTCGATGGCAGCTGCCAGTCCGGGTGTTGAAGTTAAAGCACCGGTAAATAATCCGGTCATCAGCGACATATCCACGCCGGCAGTAAAGGAGATAAGAACGGCTATAATGGCACCGGTTATCACAATAATTGCCGCCAGCGTCATAAGTTTGATACCCTGCTCTTTGAAAGCACTGAAAAACGAAGGCCCGGCCTGCATGCCAATGGTGTAGATGAACAACACCAGCCCCACATCCTGAATGATGGGAGGGAGGACAAAACGGATGTGATAGAGATTGTAAAGGTATCCGAAAAACAATGCAACGAAAATTACCGCAGACAAATCAAATCTTATACCTCTAAAGTTGATTTTTCCTACCGCTATTCCCAATCCGATAACCAGAAAAAGTATAAAGTAACCTCTTGTTATTAAGGCCATTAAATAATCCATAGCTCTTTTATTATTTCAATAAATAAAGGCGCAAAGGTATAATGATTTTAGAAGAATTATCACTTTCTGTGAAAAATTTAACATTTAATTGAAAGTTTTTATAGTAGGTGATAAATAGCCTGAATTCCATGCTTCAAACCATATCAAAAAACAACCAGATGTCATGCAGAGTCCTGAGCTCGAAACTTTGTCTCAGGGGTTATTAAGCCAAATCCACCAGCTTGGACGAAAATCGCACAATACACGAAATGATACAGGATAAATAATAAATTTGCCATTTAAAAGTTTTCTTTAAAACAAATTGATTTGATACAAAGACCCGGTTTACTAGTTTTCGCTTTAGCATTGTTATTACTGACTGCTTTCCCCGCAGTTTTGTTGTCGCAAACGGCGATGATTAAGGGTGTGATTACAAACGAGGAAGGAAAACCTGCCGGATTGGTCAATGTGCAACTGGTAGGGACTAAGCTGGGCGTTACTACCGGGCAGAAAGGTTCTTTTAGTATTCAGGTTCCTGCTAACAAGAATTTGCATTTGGCTATTTCTTATATCGGTTACCGGCGGAAGGACACTGTGCTGAGGCTCGCTCCGGGTGAAATAAAAACGTTGCATTTCCGGCTCCGGAGGTTAACGACCAACCTGCCTGGTTTTGAAGTTCGTGGTGAGCAACTACGAACCGGAAATATTGTACGTCTGAATCCACGCGATGCACTTGTTGCCCCGGCGATATCGGGAGGCGTAGAGAGTTTGATCAAAACTTTGCCGGGCGTATCATCAAACAACGAACTGAGCTCGCAATATTCGGTGCGGGGTGGGAATTATGATGAAAACTTAGTGTATGTAAATGATATTGAAATTTACCGGCCATTTTTGGTGAACAACGGACAGGAGGAGGGATTGAGTTTCATCAACCCGGCACTGGTATCCGGCATCCTGTTTTCAGCTGGTGGTTTTGGCGTACAGTATGGCGGCAAAATGTCATCGGTACTAGATATTCGCTACCGGAAGCCGCAACAGTTTGGTGGCGGCGTCTCGCTGAGCATGCTGGGTGCTGGCCTGAATGTGGGAGGTGCCAACAAGGACAAACGGTTTACCTATCTTTTGGGCGCACGTTACAAAACCAACCGTTATCTTTTGGGCAGCCTGGAGACCAAAGGAAATTACCAGCCGAATTTTACTGATTTTCAGGGGCTTTTCACTTATAAGCTGAACAAAAAGTGGGATATCTCGTTGCTTACCTATCTTTCACTCAACGAATACAAAGTGGTGCCTACCAATCGGCAGACCGACTTCGGGACGGTACAGCAAACCCTCCGGTTTACAGTCTATTTTGATGGCCAACAAGTGGATAAATACAATATGTTCCAGTCAGGGCTGACGTTTAACTACCATCCGAACAGTAATACCAGGCTGCTGTTTATCTTTTCCGGTTTTCAGACGAAAGAGTCGGAGACCTACGACCTACAAGGACAATACTGGATAGGACAAGTGGAGAACAGGGAGCAGAAGAAAGAGCAGGGCGAGGCTTTACAAACGCTGGGCGTTGGAACCTTCCTCCAACATGCCCGGAATTATTTCAACGCACATGTCTTTTCTTTTGCCCATAAAGGCTCCCTGATATACCATGGTAATCTGTTGCGATGGGGAATGCGGTATCAGTTTCAGCAGGTGGATGATGTGCTTCATGAGTGGGAGATGAATGATTCGGCAGACTATTCACTGCCCAACCCGGTGAATAAACCGGGGAATCCAAACCCTTCGCGCAGCAATTTGGATTTGTACTACTACGCGCATGCACACAACACATTGAATATTCACCGTATTTCGGCCTATGGCTCCAACCGGTGGAATTTTCAACTGAAAAATAAAAGCCGGCTTTCACTTACTGCCGGTTTGCGCTTTTATTGGTGGAGTTATGCTAATGAGTTTCTGGTAAGTCCGCGTGTAAGTCTTGCCTATATGCCTTTTTCCAATCCAAACCTTGTTTTCCGCTTTGCTTCGGGGGTATATTATCAGCCCCCTTTTTACCGTGAAATGAGGAACATGGATGGGAGTCTGAATCCCAATATTAAGTCACAGCGTTCCATACATTTCATCCTGGGAGGTGATTATCATTTTCAAATGGGGAATCGTCCTTTTATCTTTACCACCGAGGCGTATTATAAAAAACTGGACAACCTGATTCCTTACGAAGTGGATAATATACGAATTCGCTATTATGCTAACCTGACTGCCAAAGGATATGCCACAGGTATCGACTTTAAACTATATGGAGAGTTTGTAAAAGGTATTGACAGCTGGATTACCCTGTCGTTTATGAAGACGGCACAGGATGTTATGGGCGATTTTTATTATAATTATTTCAATGAGTCAGGGGAGAAGCTGCCGGCCGGGCAATCACAATCGGCGGTGGACAGTGTGAAAGTTGAGCCGGGTTACATTCCACGACCTACTGACCGACGGGTAAATTTCACCATCTATTTTCAGGATTATATCCCGCATCACGAACAGTTCAAGGTACATCTGCGGTTATTGTTTGGAACAGGCCTGCCTTTTGGCCCTCCCCAGTCGCAGCCTTATCAGCAGACATTGCGTATGCCGCCCTATCGCCGTGTGGACATAGGCTTCTCGTGGAATCCACTGGACAGGAATATAAGCCGTATTTCGCACAAAACTGTTAAATCTATGTGGATTAGTCTGGAAGTATTTAACCTCTTCCAGACCTATAACACCGTCTCTTACACTTGGATAAAAGATATTTACAACCACTCGTTTGCTATTCCCAACTACCTCACTACACGCAGGGTAAACCTGAAAATAGCTTTTAAATTTTGAAGGCTGCTTTTAATTTCCTTTAAGAAATCACTTTCATAGAAGGTGTGATTTTGATTGATAGAAAGGTCTATTGTTTATTATCGTTGGCTGTGATGTTGGATAAAGTATTGATATAATTGATAAGCTTCACGAACTCAGCTTGCTTACGAATATGAATTTTTTCTTTTTTAATGTAATGGCTAAGCTGACTCTTTTGCTTAGGAAAAAGCTGTATAATAGTTTTTTCTCTGGAGACAGGAACGGCAGCTTCATCTCCAACTTTTACATAAAAACTCTTAATCTTCTTAGAAAAACGTTCGGGCTCGGCAGGTTTATAAGGTTGTGTGGGGTGTGCTTGCAATAAATAAACCGTATATTTTATCAATCCCTTGGTCTTTCCAGGGACAAGTACCTGAAAATATCCGGAAGAAAGCTTGTTTTTGTTCTTGTGGTAAGGTGAATAGATAAAAGTACTGTCGCCAATCTTGTAAGCTTTTATCTTACTCTGGTCTCTCAAAACATACACTTTGTTTTCAGGTGATTTGTATTCAATGTTGTCAGTGTAAATATTATAGCGCAATGGGATGATGGGAAACGTCAAGTTGTATTTGCTAATGGGTTTGCCACTTCTGAAATTATTGTTCAGGTAAGGAGAACCGGCAATAGTTGAACGATTTGATAAAGGCTTTGCGTTCTCAAATTCATGGGCAAGCCAATTGTCATTAACGGTTTTCAATGTAGGATTGACAACTTGTGCTACAGAGATTAAACCAGGAAGCATAAACAGCACAAGGAAGAAATACTTTTTCATGGTATAAATTTTAAGTTGATCATTAATTTCTACAAATTTAACGATTATACTAACGGTATTTCATCCGTTGCATTGTATTTATCTCTCAAGAGATGATACAAGAGTAATATTAGAAGACCCCTAAAGTATAAGTAGTCTATTCTTAGTGGGCTGTCACTATTGCTATAGGTTGTCAAAAAAAATATCTTAAAAAATATTAAATTTATTTAGATTGTATTAAAATAGTGTTTATATTTGTCAGGTAATTGATGCTTTAAATAAAGCTTAATTGCAGGTTAATTTTTTGGGTTACCCCTCATTATGAGGGTTTTAGGTTAATGTTGAAAAGCTCCGGTCTCCCGATCGGAGCTTTTTATTTCAGGTTCTTGAAGAACAGAAAAAAAGCCATATTTTCGATATGGCTTTTTTTTAGCAGTCCTTAATGGTTAACCTACTCAAAAGAAAGAATAGACTTTTTAATAATTTCCACTGCCTGCATAAGTTCCTCTTCCGTGATGACCAAAGGAGGAGCAAAACGAATGATGTGGTCGTGGGTAGGTTTTGCCAGAAGGCCATTATCAGCCATCTTCAGGCAGACATCCCATGCGGTTTTTCCATTTTTGGGATGGATGATTACTGCATTCAGCAATCCTTTTCCCCGGACAGTTTCTATCATACCGGATGGAATTTTTTTCATTGCATCCCTAAATAGTTTGCCAAGTCTTTCGGCTCTTTCGGCCAGTTTTTCCTCCTTTACTACTTCAAGAGCAGCAACAGCTACCCGTGCTGCAACAGGGTTCCCGCCAAAAGTTGAGCCGTGTTCACCTGGCTTGATAGTCAGCATGATATCGTCATCAGCCAAAACAGCCGAAATAGGATAAACACCACCTGAAAGTGCTTTGCCGAGAATCAGGACATCCGGGCGAACGCTTTCGTGGTCACAGGCTAGCAGTTTTCCCGTACGGGCAATACCAGTTTGCACTTCATCGGCAATGAACAATACATTATGAGCTTTACATAAATCATAAGCCTTTTTCAGATAACCTTCATCGGGAACCATCACACCGGCTTCTCCTTGGATGGGCTCTACAAGAAATCCGGCAACATGGGTGTCTTCCAGTGCTTTTTCCAACGCTTCAATGTCGTTGTAGGGGATAGTGATAAATCCGGGAGTGTAAGGACCAAAATCGTTTCGGGCTTCAGGGTCGGTTGACATAGAAATGATGGTGATGGTGCGACCGTGGAAATTGTTGGCACAGACGATGATTTTAGCTTCATTTTCAGGAATGCCCTTTTTTGTGTATGCCCATTTTCGGCAGAGTTTCAGTGCTGTCTCATCGCCTTCAGCACCGGAGTTCATGGGGAGTACTTTGTCGTAACCAAAATAGTCAGTGATATACTTTTCATAAACGCCGAGTGAATCGTTATAAAAAGCTCTTGAGGTGAGGGTTAATATTTGTGCCTGGTCAGTGAGCGCTTTGATAATTTTAGGATGGCAATGTCCTTGGTTTACAGCCGAATATGCAGATAGAAAATCAAAATATTCTTTTCCTTCTGTATCCCATACTCTGGGGCCTTTTCCCCTGGCCAAAACCACCGGCAACGGATGGTAGTTGTGTGCACCGTATTTATTTTCCAGTTCCATGGCCACTTTTGAAGTGAGTTTTTCTGACATATCCTTTTTTTTTAAAGTTATTAATTATACTTCTGCTTTACTGTGGTACAAAAGTAGTTTTATTTAAGGAAAATCTATGAACCGGGAAAAAAATTCAGGGTATTACTTAGTATGGTTTACAATGCGTTGGCAATATCATAAAAGATGCCGGAAGGGAAGGAGCAGCCATTCGAAAAACTTCTCGATGGGCGGACGGTTTTTCCATTGTTCATAAATGAATGGAACAGTAGATTTCCGGGTTTCTTCTACATGTCTGAGAACCTGCTGTGCCACTTCCGGATTGTCACCGAATAGCATGATTTCAAACATATAGCGAAAGCTCCGGTAATCGAAATTAGAAGAACCAATACCGAAAATCTTTTTGTCCGCAAGGAATATTTTGGCGTGGAGGTTATTGGATTCAAAAAACAAAATGTTGATACCTTTCTTCGCCAGTGGTCCCAGATACTTGTTGCGTAGAATATCTACCAGATTCACGTCTGACTTTTTGGGCAAGAAGATATTTATCTTAACTCCTCTGCGGGCTGCGTCTATCAGGCTTTTACGCAGCATAAAGCCAGGAAGGAAATAGGGGGTTTCTATGTCAATAGACTCCGTGGCTTGTTTAATACAATAGATGAACTTATTGTTAATCCTTTTCTGTGTGATAAGCGGAACATCTCTGATAATTTCAAAATCTTCATGCCTTACCGGACGGGTATAATAGGCTTTGCTGAAAATATACCGGTTGTAGATTTTATAATCCTGAAGAAATAACTTCTTCAGCACCGGAGTGATGCTGCTTTCCATGCGTAATACCGATTCGCGCCAGTTCAGATTGTAACCGGTTATGTTTGAAGAGCCTATATAACTTATTTTGTCATCAATAAGAAGCAGTTTCCGGTGATTTCTTCTGTGGCTCCTTGTGAAGAAGTCGAAATTGTACTTTATCTTTTTGAAGAATCTGATTTCTCCACCAGCTACGACAAACTTATCGAAAAAGCCGGAGCGGATACTTCCGGCACCCCAGTAATCGATGAGTAGCTTGACAATCACCCCCTTTTCTGCTGCTTTGGTCAGCTTGTCGCGAAAACGTTCACCCATCACATCATTTCCCAGCCGAAAGGTTTCCAGATAGATATATTCTTTGGCAGATTCAATGTCCTCCAGCATCTTTCCATAGTATTTCCACGGATCGGAAAATAACTGAAACTTAGCAGATTTGTCCATTTAGCATTGGCTCAACAGGATAAAAAATTTATGGTATGAAGATAGGAATAATTTCGAAATAAAAGCGAAAAAAGTTTTACTTGTGACTCACTCTTTTATCTCATATTTTTTCGACTCATTTTTTGCTCTTTTATAAAGGATAAAAGCCAGGATGATAACAATAAGGGCAAACCCGACTGATAGCATATAATAGTGTCTGATTTTAATCTCTTTAAGACTGCTTTCTTCTTTCAACCTTTTTTTCTGCTGGAGGAGTGTGTCAATTTTATATCGGGCTTCCAGTTCGGCAATTCTGATTTTTTCCAATTTTCCCCTTATGGTATCTCTGCTATGCTCATAAAGGGCGTAGTACTTGTTGAAACTTTTATATTCACCCAGTGCTGCATAACATTTAAAGATGCCGAGATAATTATTGATGGTGTAACTCTTTAGCCCTACTTTTGATGAGATGGTGAGGCTTTTTTGAAATTCTTTAAGAGCCTTGCGGTATATCCCGGCTTCCTGCAATGCTTTCCCTTTGTTCTGATAGACCATACTCAGTCCGGTTTTATCCCCTGTTTCCTGATAAATTTTCACACTTTCATCAAAGTATCTAAGGGCAAGCGAAAGGTTTCCCATGTGGCCATACAGAACGCCAAGATTAGATTTTACCAGGGCAATACCTACTTTATCTCCGAGCTCTTCTTTTATTCTCAGCGCTTTCTCATAAAGTATTTTGGCCCTCTTGTATTCTTTTAGATAGTCGCCATATATATCCGCCATATTATTGAGTGCACGGGAAAGCTTTCGGATATCCCCGATAACTAAATAAATCTTCCTGGCTTTTTCTGAATAATCCAGGGATTTGTTATAGTCTCCTGTTTGATAATAAATTATTGCCAGGCTATTATAAGCCATAGCAATACCCTTTTTGTCATTGGTTTGAATAAATTTTTTGAGTGCGAGATAATAATCTGTCAGTGCTCCATGATAGTCTTTCCGGTAGTAATCAATGTTCCCCATATTTATGAGCGAAGTGGCTTCACCTTCCACATTGTTTAGCGTTTTTTCAATCAGGTAAGATGCTTTGTAGTAATAGGCTGCACTATCAAAACTTGCCCAGCTTTCGTAAACAAGGCCAATGTTGTTCAAACAGTTGGATTGCCCCTCCATGTCACCACTTTGCCGGTAGTAATGCAGACCTTGTTTGAAATAATTAAAGGCATTTTTCATGTCTCCCCAATAAAAATAACTGACGCCCATCGATTTTTTAGAGAGCCCCATAAGATTTTTATAGCCGTGTTCTTCAGAAATGACAAAAGCTTCCCGGTTGTACTTTTTGCTGTTGTAAACCGATTTATCACGGTTTTGTTCCGAAAGTTTTATGAGAAGAGAAACCTTAGCTTTGCCATGAACTGTGCTTAGCAGTTGCTGCGTACTGTCAGATGTTGACAGGTTAAGCGCCTGCAGCATGACAGGAAGCATTATAAACAAGCTAATAAAGCGAATCCTTTCCATCCTTTCCCGCAAAATTAGTTTTTTTTTTGGAAAATTGTTCTCTTGTTGCCAACTATTTTCAAATAATCTGATGGCTTTGTTCCTCCACTGTTATTTCATCATTAACTATCCCCGTGAGAATGTTTGTCATATTCGCTTATCTTTGCGGGTAAATTTACAGGTATGATTAAATCTATGACCGGCTACGGGAAATCTGTGGCCGACGTCCAACATCAAAAACTGATGGTGGAAATTCGTACGCTGAACAGCAAGCAGTTGGACCTTAATATGCGTGTTCCGCAGTCTTTCCGGGAAAAAGAAATTGAACTCAGAGCCATATTGCGTGAACAGCTTCAGCGTGGAAAAATTGACTTTTCCATTTTCATGGAGCCAACGGAAAACAGAGTTGGCCCCGTTCTTAACAAGAGATTAGCACACCACTATTATAACCAGTTGAAGGTGCTTGCCAAAGAGATAGGGAGCGAAGAAAGAGAAGATTTTCTCGCGTTGATTACCCGCTTTCCGGATATATTTGCAGCAGACCAGACCGTATTGGCTGTGGATGACTGGCATGCTTTGCTGGATGCCGTTAAGGATGCGATGGCTAAAGTGACGCTGTTCAGGGTGCATGAGGGTAGTGTACTGGAAAAAGATTTCCGCCAACGAATTGCTGCAATTCTGCAGCTTCTCAGTCAGGTAGATGTCTTTGAAAAGGCACGTGTTGAAAGGGTGAAAGAGCGCATTATTAAAAGCCTCAACGAAAACATCTCGGATATTCATTATGATAAAAATCGTCTTGAGCAGGAGATGATTTACTATCTTGAAAAGTTGGACGTTACTGAGGAAAAGATCCGCCTGAAAAAACATTGTGACTATTTTCTTGAGGTGCTTGACTCGGAGGAGACTGTTGGTAAAAAACTGGCTTTTGTTCTTCAGGAAATAGGACGCGAAATAAACACGCTGGGTTCCAAATCCAATGATGCCGATATGCAGAAGATTGTGGTGCTCATGAAAGACGAACTGGAAAAAGTTAAAGAACAAATGCTGAATATTTTGTAATGCCGAATCCTGACAATCATAAAAATGGAAAACTAATTATCTTCTCTGCCCCTTCAGGATCGGGGAAAACGACGCTTTTGCGTTATGTAATGAAGCATCTGCCACGGCTTTCATTTTCGGTTTCGGCTACCAGCCGCCCGCCCAGACCGGGAGAGAAAGATGGCCTCGACTACTATTTTATCAGTGTTGAGGAATTTAAGCAAAAGATAAAAGAAGGTGCTTTTGTGGAGTGGGAGGAGGTTTATAAAAATCAGTTCTATGGTTCTTTACGTACTGAAGTGGAGAAAATAAGAGAATGTGGCGATTCGGTTGCCTTTGATCTGGATGTAAAAGGTGGAATTAGCATTAAAAAGTTATATGGTGATGAAGCACTTGCTGTTTTTGTAAGACCACCTTCAGTAGCCGTTCTTGCTGCGCGTCTTCGCCACCGCTCAACGGAAAGTGAGGAGAGTATTCGCCAGCGGCTGGACAGAGCAGCCTATGAGCTCACTTTTGAAAAATATTTTGACAAAGTGCTGGTGAATGATGATTTGGAAAAATCCCGCAAAGAAGCCCTTGAAGTAGTTCGTGATTTTATTGAGAAAGACTGATTTTGCTATCGTTAATCTAAAACTAAAGAAATGAAAAAAGTCATTTTACCTGCTTACAACAAGAATATTATCAGGGCTTTACGGAGTCTGCGTGTTGAGCAATGTGCACTGGCACAGCCGAAAAATAATGAGGTGTTGATAAAAGTACATGCCGCGCCCTGCAATCCTTCTGATATTGCTTTTTTGATGGGTGGATATAATATTGTGAAGAAGGTGCCGACTGTTCCCGGCTTTGAGGGCTCCGGAATTGTGGTAGAAGCCGGCGAAGGAGCCGAAGATCTGATTAATAGCAAGGTGAGTTTTTTCATTCAGGAAGAAAATTGTGGTAGCTGGTCGGAATTTGTTATCTCAAATCGTAAAAAACTCGTGGTGCTGGATGCCGAAATGAATATGGACCAGGCAGCTTGTTTCGCCATCAATCCTTTCACGGCTCGTGGATTGCTGGATATTGCCTTGTTGCGTGATAATCATACTATTATCCAAAATGCAGCAGGAGGGCAGGTAGCTGCTTTTGTGCGCCAAATGGCTGGCAAAATGGGTATTGAAGTGATTGACATTGTAAGAAAAGAAGAGACGGCGGAGCGTCTAATAAATGAGGGCGCCAAACATGTCCTGCTGGAGAGTGACCCGCAGTTTGAAGAAAAGCTGAAAAAACTTGCCCGCAAACTGGATGCCCGGTTGACTTTTGATGCTGTGGGCGGGTCTTTGGCCGGACAGATTTTCAATGCCATGCCGTACGATGCGGAGCTGGTGTCATATGGCGGTCTTTCCACAAAGAACATTTCAGGCATCAACCCCCTGGGTTTGATATTTCATGATAAAATCATTTCGGGGTTTAACCTGCCCGAGTGGCGCGAGCAAATGGATGACGACTTTTTTGAACAGGTTTCTCTGGAAATGCAGCATCTGTTTATTTCAGGAGAGTACCAGACAAAAATACAGGGTAGTGTAGGCTTTGATAATATTAGCGATGGGCTGATTCATTGCCTTCGGCACCTGAGTAAAGGGAAAATGTTGATAAAGGCAGAAGTAAACTAATTTTTCGATATAAATAGAAGAAGGTATTGCTTTGGAACAGAATAAAAAAACCGGTTTGTTGTTTGGCTCATTCAATCCCATTCATTCGGGGCATTTGATTTTAGCTAATTATATGGCCGAGTTCACCGATTTGGATGAGGTTTGGTTTGTGGTCTCACCGCAAAATCCACTAAAACAAAAAGCAGGTCTGCTGGCCGACATTCATCGTCTTGCGCTGGTACGCCTTGCCACTGAAGGGCAACCTCGGCTGAAAGTGACTGATATTGAATTTAAAATGCCCAGACCTTCCTATACTATCGATACTTTAGCCTGGCTTTCCGATAAATATCCTGAACGGGAATTCGTTATGATATGTGGTGTTGATATTTTCACTCATTTTCACAAGTGGAAGAATTACCGGGAGATTTTACATCAATACCAGTTATACGTTTATCCTCGTCCCGGTTCATCGTTAGGAGAATATGCAGAAAACTCTAAAGTCAGGCTCTTTGATGCACCACTACTGGAAATTTCATCAAGTTTTATTCGAAAAGGTATCCGTGCGAAAAACAATATGTCCTACTGGATGCCGGAAAAAGTATATCGTTATATTTTAGAAATGCATTTTTACGAAAAGTAGCGGGAAGGCCAATGTGCTAAAACACACTTCCTGCCTGTTTTAGTAAAGGGCAATTTTACAATGGATGCGAAATGAAAACTTCGCGTACTTTACTGATAAGGGTCGGTTACCGGAAGCACATAATATCCACCCGTACGCGGATCTTTGTAAAACTTGTTGTATCCGTTGATACTTTCAATGTTAGCGTCCACCGATCCCTTAATAAAAACCGTGTTGTCCACATCTACCGACCCGGTGATGTTCAGTGCCGAATCAACGGCAATGCGTTGTGGTGCTACCTGTGGGATAATACCTGCATTCTGAAAAACCAGCACCCAAATACCGGCGGCAATCAGAATCAGGGTAAGTTTGATAAAGCGTGAGTTTATTTCCATTGTTTTAAATGATTTGATTTCAAAGGTTCAAAAATATTCAAAATTTGTGAGGGTTACTCCTTTTTGTGAAAAAATCTCTCTATCCTGGGAGACAATGAGGCTAAGGATTTTTGAGGTGAGGGAAAGAGTTGCTGATAAAAGTCAAAGGAGGCTTTTGGTCACTTTCACGGTCACCCTTCAAATCGTTCCAGCCTGAATTTGCCCTCTTCAAAAACACCGTAAGAGAAATGAGAAATCCAGTCGCCTAGAATGACGAGTTTCGCTTTGGTATTGATTTCCGTTATCACCGGCATGTGGCGATGACCAAAAACAAAATAATCGACATGGGGATAAGTTTCTGCCATTTCCCTGGCATGGTTGTAAAGCATTTCTTTCTCCTTATCAAAAGAGGCTTCCTCTCTGCCTGCCCGGCTCATCTTTGCCAGCCGGCTCCTGCGTGAGAAATAATTGCCCATCCACGCACCGATATCCGGATGTAACCAGCTAAACAGCAATTGGTTGGGCTTAAATTCAAAAATGGCTTTCAGAAATTTATAACTCCTATCGCCGGGACCCAGGCCGTCGCCATGGGCGAGGTAGAAGGTCTTTCCTGCTATTTCCCGGATGACCGGTTTGCGGTAAAGCTTTATTCCTATTTCTTTTTCCAGATAATCGAAAGTCCACAGGTCGTGGTTACCCCGGAAAAGGTGGATAGGGATACCGGCATCCGTGATTTCAACCAGCTTTCCCATCAACCGAACAAAGCCTTTGGGTACAACGGTTTTGTATTCAAACCAGAAGTCAAAAACGTCACCCATGAGAAAAATTTCTGCTGCGTTATGGCGCACATTGTCCAGCCACTTTACCAGCAATTTCTCTCTTTCCAGGCTGCTGGTGTGGTTGGGGATTCCCAGATGGAAATCGGAAACAAAATATATGTTTTTACTTTCCAATCTTACGACTTACAAGCCTTTAATAACATCTTTGATAATGGTGATAAGTTTCGGGGTAACCTGTTCCACAGCAGCAAGTACTTCCTGATGAGAAATCTCAATGATTTTACCTTTCACACCCAGGTCGGAAATGACCGATACGGCAAAAACAGGCATGTCCATGTGGCGCGCAACAATAACTTCCGGAACCGTTGACATACCGACGGCATCGGCTCCCATTCCCCGGATGTGATAATATTCCGAGGGTGTTTCGTATGTAGGGCCAGTAGTGCCGGCATATACGCCTGTTTTATACCGGATGCCCTGATGGCGTGCTGCACGAGTGGCTTTGCTGAGCAGCTTTTTGTCGTATGCTTCACTCATATCCACAAAACGGGGACCCATTTCATCGATGTTCTGTCCAATCAAAGGATTGGGCATCAAATTGATGTGGTCTGTAATAAACATAATATCTCCTACTTCAAAGTCGGGGTTTACTCCGCCGCTGGCGTTGGAGACAAAGAGATACTCGATGCCCATCTCCTTGAATACACGGATTGGAAAAGTTACTTCGGCCATGGAATAGCCTTCGTAATAATGAAAACGTCCCTGCATGGCTACTACTTCCACACCACTGAGCACACCGAAAATTAGTTGCCCTTTGTGTCCTTTTATGGTTGAAACCGGAAAGTTGGGAATGTCAGTATATAATATTTTTTCACTGACTTCGATATCGTTGGCCAGATCTCCCAGACCGGAACCTAATATAATAGCTATGCGTGGTTTAACGCTTATTTTTGACTGAAGGAATGTCGCTGTTTCTTTTATTTTCCCTAACATAATTTAGAATTTGCTTGTTAAAATTTATTCCATCCTGCCCGTGAAACTTTACCTCAATGGGTAAGTAAACAATGGGAAGGTCTTTCAGCAGGCGAAGATAGGGAGAATTTATTAATCGCATAGCATCTTTTTCCGTTGTAACCATCAGCTTGTGCCTGGAGTACTGCTCATCCCATGTTTTTCTAATGAACAGGATGTCTTTTTTGGTATAGTTGTGATGATCCGGGAAATCAAGGGTTATCAGTTCGCGGCAACGATAACGGAGATTATCTTTGAGCGGATAGGAATTGGCAATTCCTGTAAATAAGATAATAGAACTGTATTGCTTTTCAATTTTGACCTTTTCCAAAGAGGGAATACTGACAGGTGTGCCATATTTCAGATAGGAGAAATAAAGTTTTTGGTGGGTTTGGGGAGCCAGCTTGGCTTCAATTAATCTCTTAATAAGAGGTGAAAGAATATTTTCAGTTTTTGTAACTATGATGATGTCGGCTCGTCTGGCTACTGTTTTCAAATCACGAAGCCTGCCGGTTGGAAAGAGATAGTCATCGGTATAAAGTTGGCGGAAGTCGGTTAGCAGAAGATTAAGTCCCGGTTTGATGAACCGATGCTGCAAAGCATCATCCAAAATGATAACTTCGGGAGCTGTTTCAAGCTCTAATAGCTTTTCCACACCACGGCATCTATCCCTGTCCACAGCTACATGGACATGATGACCGAATTTGTGCAGATATTGCATGGGTTCGTCGCCGATACCCTTAAAAGATGAAGTCTCGTCTGCCAGAACAAAGCCTTTGCTTTTCCTTAAATAGCCCCGGCTCAGGATAGCTGTCCTGAATTCCTTTTGAAGCAGGCGGACAAGATATTCTGTGTGGGGTGTTTTTCCGGTTCCGCCAATGGAAATATTACCAACACCAATTATAGGGACATTATAAGACCTGGACGGTATTATGCCGATATTAAATAGTAAATGTCTGAAACTAATAACCAGCCCGTACAAAAGTGCGAATGGATATAACAATATTTTCAGCATGAAGAAGATAAAAATTTACGATCCTTACAATTCTTTAATTTTGTGTAAATTTATAAAAAAATTAAAACATAAGTTACCACACTAAAAAAAATTATAAATAAGTCATAAACAGACATGAAGATAGAAGAAATAATTCGTTATCTGGAGCAACTGGCTCCGTTAAGTTTACAGGAATCTTACGATAATTCAGGTTTGCTTATCGGTTCTCCGGACAAAGAGGTGAGAAGAGCTCTTATTACACTGGACATAACCCAGGCAGTTTTGGATGAGGCTATTGACGAGGGAGCCGGATTGATAATTGCCCACCATCCACTGATATTTAAAGGGCTAAAACGATTGAACGGAGGAAACCTGGTGGAAGATTTAGTGATAAAAGCCATAAAAAATGATATATCCGTTTATGCTATCCATACCAATCTGGATAACGTTGCCGAAGGGGTGAATCTGCGCCTGGCAAAACAGCTGGGGCTCATTAATTCCCGTATCTTAGCTCCATCCGGGAAGTTAAAAAAGCTGGTAGTTTTTGCCCCGGAGAGCCATGCTGATGCTGTTCGTGAAGCCATGCTGAGTGCCGGAGCAGGACATATTGGCCAATACAGCCATTGCAGTTTTGGTGTCCACGGCGAAGGTAGTTTTAAAGCGCTGGAAGGGACACATCCGTACGTGGGAAAGGAGGGCGAAATTCATTTTGAAAATGAAGTTCGGCTGGAATCTGTTGCTCCAGATTATTTGATTGATGCTATTTTGAAGGCTATGCTCTCCATACATCCTTATGAGGAGGCAGCCTACGATATTTATCCACTGGAAAATCCCGGAATTGATGTGGGAGCAGGCATGATAGGGGAGTTGCCTGCACCCGTACCGTCTCACGATTTCTTGCTGGAGGTGAAAAAGAAACTTGGAGTAAAGCAACTTAGACACGGACTGCTTTTGGACAGAATGGTGAAAAAGGTAGCCATCTGTGGGGGGGGCGGAAGCTTCCTTATGGGAAAAGCCTTTGCTTCCGGCGCCGATGCTTTTGTTTCGTCCGATTTTAAATACCATGATTTCTTCCTCTATCAAAACCAAATGTTACTTGTGGATGCCGGACATTATGAAACAGAACAATTTACTAAAGATTTATTATTTGATTTATTAACCAAAAAATTTCCTAATTTTGCACTCCAAATTTCAAATTATAACACAAATCCGGTTTCATTTTTGTAGATGATTGAAACATAAGGCATTATGACAAATAAAAGTAAAAAGACAACGGGAGGTCAGGAAGTAAGTGTTGAACAGAAACTGACTGCATTATTTAATCTCCAGCAGATTGACTCTCAAATTGACAAAATAAAGATAGTAAGGGGTGAACTTCCTCTCGAAGTGGAAGACCTGGAGGATGAAATTGCAGGTCTGGAAACGAGAAGAGCCAACTTTCAGGAAGAAAAAGATAAATTCGAACAGTTTATCAAGGACAAAAGCGAGGCTATCAAAGAGAGCAATACCCTGATTAAGAAATACACAGAGCAACAAATGAATGTGCGGAACAACCGTGAATATGATTCTTTGACCAAAGAAATTGAGTTTCAGAATCTGGAGATTCAGCTGGCTGAGAAAAAAATTAAAGAATCTAAATTTCGCATCGATGGCATTGAAACGGACATGAAGGTGGTGAATGAAAAACTTGAGATACGCCAGCAGGACCTTGCTGCCAAAAAATCCGAACTTACCGGTATCATAGCAGAGACGGAAAAAGAAGAGGATGACCTGGTGAAAGAATCGCAGGAAAATGAGAAGTTCATTGAAGAGAGGTTGTTGACGGCTTATAAGCGTATCCGTAAAAATGCACGCAACGGACTTGCCGTTGTGAAAATTGAGAGAGATGCCTGTGGCGGTTGTTTTAATAAAATTCCTCCGCAGCACCAGTTAGATATCAAACTGCACAAGAAAATTATTGTATGCGAATATTGTGGCCGTATTCTGGTTGACGAAGATCTTGCAAAGGGTGGCGACTCGGAAAATGAAAAATAAAACCAAAAATAGTTCTTTTAGAAGCGGACAATTGCTGCCCGCTTTTTTAATGTTCTGATAATTCGTCATTGCCAGCTAATTGAGAATTTTTATCAATTATTAAAGTCTGTCTTTCCCCATCCCTGTCTGTACGTAATGATAAATACTCCTAAAGTCTTTATCTTTGCCACATGCTTTACATATCGAATAAGCTGGCAGATATTAAAAGGGAGATGGTGACCCGCATGTCAGTACTTTATCCGCAGCATGAAGCCGGGAATATGGCAAACATGCTTATTCGACACTATTTCGGTCTGTCACGGGCTATGCAGCAGATGCAAATTAATAAGAGATTCTCCGAATCGGAGATGCTCCTCGTACACAAGGCTGTTAGCCGCTTACTGGCTGCAGAACCGATTCAATATGTATTGGGAAGTACTGAATTTTGCGGCCTTGAGTTGGAAGTGGCTTCCGGAGTACTTGTCCCTCGTCCTGAGACAGAAGAGTTGGTGGATATTATTATTAAGGAAAATGAGAACGAGGATATTGATATTCTTGATATTGGCACGGGCAGTGGTTGTATTGCGTTGGCACTGAAGAATACGTTTTCACACAGCCATGTGACAGCCATCGATATTTCAGAGAAAGCACTTGAGATGGCCCGGAAAAATGCAGAGAACCATGATTTGACGATAGAGTTCAGACAATGTAATATCCTGGATACTGAGCCTTGCCTGAATCTGTTAAAAAGAAAATTCCATATCATTGTGAGTAACCCGCCTTATGTTTTGCAAAAGGAAAAAGAACAAATGGCCGATAATGTGTTGAGATATGAACCGCATGTGGCTCTTTTCGTAGAAGACAATGATCCGTTGCTATTTTACCGGAAAATCATGCATTTTGCATTGCAAGCTCTGAAACCGGACGGGAAACTTTATTTTGAAATTAATGAAAATTATGCTGAGGAAACAGCCTCTCTCTTTGACAGAGATACTTTCGACATGCCTAAGATTTTGACTGATTTCCGAGGAAAAAATCGCTTTCTCAAAGTCAGTAAGCACTCATCATTAGCCGGATGGCATTCCTCTGAGCCGGGAAAGTAGTTCTATAAGAAAACTTTTAGTCTTTTTGTATATGCCCGGACTGCACGATTCGCGTGGTCCCACAATATTTACAATAGTCATCTGCTGATCTTCAAGAAAGTCTAAAATTCCTGTCTCCTGGTCTTCGACGTTCATGGAGAGGTGAATGATATAAATGGGCTTATTTTGCTTTTCAGCATGGTCGATGGCAAGGATGGTTCCATTGTCCGGCTCTCCATCTGTAAAAACCAACAATCCCTGACTCTCTTCCACGTTTTTGAGTGTACGGCTTTCGTAACCGGAGGCCTCTGTTTCTTTCAGAGTATAGATGGCCGGAATAATTCCATCTTCAGCTTTTCGTCCTTTGGGACACCATCCAAAACAATCAATTTTATTTTCCAGTGCAAAGTCAAGAGCTGCCCTGTCCACGCCTGTCTGTCCCCCCGAAATGATGCGCAACGACTTGATTAAGTTTTCCATTAATTATTTACTGTTATTAACAAAATCACGTTGGGCTTTGAATAAATTAATGGCTTGTAGCAAAAGGTTCTTACTCTCATCCAGCAAATTTAAGAATAAAATACTGTTTCTGGTACCTACTTCCCTCCTTTTAATCCGTTGAATTTGATTTCTTCTATATATCTCAATGTGTTTTAGTCCTTTGGCCTGTTCTTCCAGTAATATTTTATATGTTGAATAATCGGCTCTCACAATGCTGGAAAGCGTGATTTTCAATGTCTCTTCCATATGTATGGACAAATGCCTCAGCTCTTCTATCTGTTCTGGTTTCAACGGCTTGTGGTTGTTATCCACATGTTCCAGAGCATGTGCTGAAAAGAAAGATATGCTGTGTACCATCTCACGCATATAGTCCATTGCCTGAACAAGAAATGAACCGGAATCGATGGTCATTTCGTCCAGACGCTCAATTACAATATTTATATGGTCTTTGATATATTTGGTTCTTACGGCCATCTCATCAATAGCTCTTTTTGTTTTTCTGAGTTTCTTAATATCCTCTTCTTCAATACCTTCTATCGTATGACGGTATTCACGAATAACCCGTTTGATATTGCCAACAACAAGAGAAAGAAAACGTTCTGAGACATTTTCTTTGGTAATGCCGTAAACTTCTTCGCCTACTTCTTCGCTTTTTTGTACCCGGCTGTTATGAGCAGCAGCTGTGCGGTACATCATATAGAAAGTCAGGATAACGACTATAAAAATGCTTATCATTCCAAAATGGGCAAAAACGGTTACCAGAATAAAAGCAATAGTGAAAGCTGTTAAAGCTGTCAAAAACCAGCCTCCTACAACTGAGAATACGCCGGATATACGATAAACTGCACTTTCGCGATCCCAGGCGCGGTCAGTAAGTGAAGCACCCATGGCCACCATGAAAGTAACATAAGTGGTGGAAAGAGGAAGCCTGAGTGATGTAGCAAAAGCAATTAAAATACTGGATACAACGAGGTTAACAGAGGCTCTGATTAAGTCAAAAGCCGGGATATCGGCGGTTTCCATTTCTGCCCTCATCTCCTCATGGTAAGGTTCAAATTGCTTTTCGATGGCCGTGACCAGGAAATTAGGTACAAATTTTCTAACTCCTTTGGACATGTTGATGGAAGATCGTACCAGCAATTTTGAAACCACATAAGGTTTAAATCGTTCATCTCCTGCTTCCTGCCTGCTGAGGTCAATAGAAGTCTTAATTACCGTTTTGGCTTTTTTAGATAGATAGAGGGTGAAAACCATTATCACTCCTGCAATGAGTAAAAAGGAAATAGGGGTGGGGACTTTCCCTGTAAGCCCTATCATTCCAAGTGCCCCGGGGTCGATGCCGGGGTGCTTTAGAAATATCAAAAAGGCATCATAGCCTGCAATAGGAACTCCAATAAAGTTAACAAGGTCGTTACCGGCAAAAGCCATGGCTAATGCAAAAGTCCCTCCTAAAACAACAGCTTTCAGAATATTTAACCGGAATAGCCAGAATAAAAGTTGTAATAAAATACTCCATCCGAAAAAACTGTAAAGCATGATAAGACTGGAATGACCGGTAATCCATATTTTAGCTCCTGAAGAAATGAAAGAGGCATGGCTGGCTCCCTTAATCAGAATGAAATATGTGATGGCACTAAAAGCGATTCCTCCCCAAAGTGCGCCAAACCATTTAATACGTGTCTTGTAATTGAATGTAAAAATAAGACGTGCGACGTATTGAACAATGGCGCCTACCACAAAAGCAACAGCCACGGAAACCAGAATACCTGAAATAATAGCCAGGGCTTTTTCCGAATTAATAAATGACCCCAGGTTTATTTTTTGCTGAATACCGGCGATGAGATGATTTGAAACCAGGTATTCCTTAAAAGAAAGCATCGTCTCCGGTGAAGCGGAAAGTTTGTAAACAGACATGCCTACCGCTGCACCTAATAAGTCGAAAACAATGGAAACGGTTGTGGATGTAGGCATTCCAAAAGTATTGAAAACGTCTAAAAGAATGATATCGGATATCATCACCGCAACGAATATTACTATAATCTCGGAAAAATAGAACATCTCCGGATGGAATATACCTTTCCGCGCTACTTCCATCATCCCACTTGAAAAAAGTACACCGGAAAGAATGCCGAGGGCGGCAATGGCGACAATCAACTTAAAAGAAGCCACTTTTGAACCTACGGCTGAGTTTAGAAAATTAACTGCATCGTTACTGACGCCAACAACTAAATCAAAACCTGCCAGTACAAACAGGAGGATAATTAATCCGATATAAAGAGTTTCCATAGATGTTTATTTTACATAAAATAAGCAATGCAAAATTAAATAATAGCCTCTCCCCATTATTAACCCAATGTTAAGAAATTGTTAAATATATATTTACAATATTATTTATGTTACTTATTACCAATTATTTACATATTAAATGAATTCTGTAAGACTACTCACCTAACTAAATTTTAACATCTAATGCATCCCTCAGGCTGTTGCCTAATGTCATAAAAGCCAGTACAAGGATAACGATGGCAATACCTGGTATGATGGCAAGATAGGCGGAATCGAGCACAATGAAGCTGTAATACTCTTTGATCATGTTTCCCCATGAGGGAACAGGAGGCTGAACTCCAATTCCCAGAAAACTTAGTCCTGCTTCTATTAGGATGGCAGCGGCAAAATTAGCAGCGGAAATAACGATAACGGGACTTAGAATATTAGGTAGAATGTGCCGCATCATAATCCGGAAATTGGAATATCCCAAAGCAAAGCCGGCTTCCACATATTCTTTTTCGCGGACGCTCATCATTTGTCCGCGAACAACACGTGCCACCTCTACCCACATGGTAAGCCCTACGGCTATGAAAATTTGCCAGAAACCTTTACCCAGCGCAAAAGTGATGGCAATCACCAGTAGTAGCGTGGGAATAGACCACACCACATTGATGAACCACATAATGAGCTCATCAACTTTCCCACGGTAAAACCCGGCCATGGAACCCAACAGAATTCCCACGAGAAGCGATATGGCGACGGCGATAAAACCTACCGAAAGGCTAATACGTGTTCCCAGCAGTAAACGGCTCAGCAGGTCTCTTCCAAACTGGTCGGTACCCAATAAAAAAGTCCTGGTAACCAGGTTATTTTGTAATACTTGTGCTTTTAATTTGCCTATGGGAATAAAATGCTTTTCTCCATCCAATGAGGTATATTCTATATTGTTTCCGGTGATTTTTTGTTTTCCCTTTACGGGAAAAAGGAGATTCGTCAGGGCAAAAGATTTGGTGAGTCCGCTGCCGTCTTCATCGAAGATTTTAACAAAAATTCTTCCCTTGTCAAAATGGTAAGCTGTGATGGGTACAAAAGAATAGCTGTCTTTTGTACCGAAAAACAGGCCTTGTAGAAACTCTTTACGACGAAGAATGTCATTTTTACGAACTTCTAACAGTTTTACTTTAAACCCGGGTTTTTGGGTAGCCAGTTCTAATATTTGCCGGTTGGCGTTGGGGGAGGCATCCGGAATAATCAGATACGCAAAGATTCCTGTCAGTATAGCGAGACCTATGACGTACAGCGCAACCATGCCCTGGATATTTCTTCTGAATTTTTGCCAGGCAAGGTGCGAAAGAGAGCCGGATGAATAAAGTTTTTTCTTTTGTGGGAACATCGATTCAAAAGTAAAAAACAAAATGACAGGACAACATTTTTTCTAAATATTTCTGTTATTATTTTCTGCAAATTTTTTTAGCTCGCTTTTGAGAAATTGAAAAATGTTGTATCTTTGCGCCCTTGAAATGGTGGATGTAGCTCAGCTTGGTTAGAGCATCGGATTGTGGTTCCGAGGGTCGTGGGTTCAAGTCCCATCTTCCACCCATTTAAATCAAAAAAGCCGGATTCTTTCCGGCTTTTTTGATTTAAATGGGCTTCCTGTTCGCCTGAGTTATAAGGTCTTCACCATTTTCACTGCACTTTAGTTTACAGTCAACAGGCCTGCTGGCAAAAGTGATACATATCTTTACAAACCTGCTATGTTCTGAATGTGTCTGCTCATCCCTCATTCCGGATGATTTAATGTGGCGAAAGCCGGCTAATTCTTTTTACAGGAATTGCCTGCAAGCCACCCTGTGGAATAAGCTATTTGAAGGTTGTAGCCCCCTGTTTTGGCATCAAGGTCTATCATTTCGCCGACAAAATAGAGCCCTTTTACTATTTTCGATTCCATAGTCTTCGGAGATATTTCTCTTGTGGTAACTCCTCCAGCAGTGATGATGGCCTCTTTAAATGAGCGCGATTTAGTGATTCTAAAACGCATATTTTTTAACAGATAACGGATTTGTTTTCTCTCCTTTGAAGAAATCTGATGGCATGCTTTCCCCGAATCCAGTGCTAAAAGCTCGATAAAGACCGGAACCAATTTAGACGGTAGCCAATAGCGCAAAATATTGCTAAACTGTTTCTTCCCATGTTCATTCAGATCTCGAATTAAACGCTTATCCAGTTTCTGTTCATCAAGTGCCGGTTTTAGGTCGATGGTAATTTCCACTGTGTTCTTCTTTTGTAAAGCGTCAACTACGGTTCTGCTCAGTGTAAGAATAATGGGGCCTGACAGTCCGAAATGTGTGAAAATCATCTCTCCAAAGTCTTCGTCCACCTTTTTGTCGTTGACCCATACTACAGCCTTTACATTTTTCAGATTAAGTCCCTGAAGTTTCTTTGCTACATCGCCTGCTGTTTCGAGGGGGACAAGTGCCGGTCGGAGGTTTTCAATGGTGTGACCCAGACTACGAGCCAGTTCAAAACCCTCACCATTGGAACCCGTGGCTGGGTATGACATTCCCCCGGTAGCCAGGATAACATGGCCAGCTGTAAATTTTTGCCCATTTGCTATCAACCCCTGCAAACCATTGTCCTGAATCAACAATTTTTCAACTTTATGATTTAGTCGAATTTCAACTTTCAGTTCGTTTACCCAACGTAAGAGAGCTTGCAGTACGTCTTTTGCTTTATTGCTTGTGGGAAAATAGCGTCCTCCCCGTTCCAAAGTTGTTTCCACACCATAGTCACGTAGCAGGTTAATGATATCTTTTGAATAAAATTGTGAGAAGGCTGTTCGCAAGAACCTTCCATTGGGATATACAAAAGGGATAAAGTCGCTTATGTCGGCATTATTGGTGATGTTGCATCTTCCTTTGCCTGTAATCAAAAGTTTGCTTCCTTCCCGGCTCATTTTTTCAAGCACCAGTACATGATTGCCTAATTCGGCAGCTCTTCCTGCTGCCAACAGACCCGCCGGACCTGCACCTGCTACTATTACGTCGAAATGATTCATGTGCTGCAAAGATATCTTTTCTTGTTGAAACAGGGCGTCACCCGACCCATCTTAATCTACACTTTTACCATTTTCCATAACCTGACTTTTTCAAGGCTCTGGTGTGAAAGAAATCCGTCTTCCTTTTTGGTTTTTGAAGTTTCTTCTTATTGCAGAAATAGAAAATCCCCGAAAGCATTGCCTCCGGGGATTTTATGTTTCAAAAAAAACAGATGAATATTATTCAGTGACTTCAACTGCCACCTCATCGCTGTGCCACAAACCGTGTTTGGTACAGAAAGCCATGGCGGTAAGTTTCATGTTGCGGGTAGGAACAATATGGAAGTCCACTTCCACATGGCCTGCCTGGTTGCCTAAAGCGCCGGGAACAAAAGTAGCTTGCGCAATATTGTTTTCGCCATTCCATAACTGAACCCAGGCAATGTAGTGGTCAAAATCGTCAGGGTGGGGATATTCGTCACCTAACTTAATAGTAACTTTAAATTTTTCGCCTTTTTTTGCCGTTCCTTCACAATGGATAAACGGAGAATGACGATCAATATAATCTTTTTTGGCTTCGCGGTCGATGCTTGAAATATCGACATATCTGTTAACTTTCATAATCCTATAATTTAAATTGATTATTAATAAGGCAAATGTATAAAATTTTAGAAAGCAAATGTATGTTCCTTAATCTTTTTTAACATTTTCATTAATATCCTCTTCTTTAGCTGTTTCTCTCACAATGCCCAAATCAGAGGCCAACTTTTGCTGGAGGGTGGCCAGCTCAATATTGTGCCTGATATTTCCATGAGTACTGTAGGATATGTGACCTGTTTCCTCGGATACAATAATGGCGATAGCATCGGAAATTTCAGTCATTCCGATGGCTGCTCTGTGGCGAAGCCCGGCATAACGGGGGAGTTTCTTTTTCGATACCGGAAGTACACATCCGGCTGCCTTTATCCTGTTTTGTGTGATGATCATGGCTCCATCGTGCAGTGGGCTGTTCTTAAAGAAAAGATTTTCAACCAAAGGACTGCTGATTTCCGCATCCACCAAAACACCTGTGTTGACAACCTGTTGCAACTCATTCTGGCGGGTAATGATGATGAGTGCTCCCTGTTTTACATTACTCATGTGTTGGCATGCTACCACCACAGGGTCGGTATCTGTTTCAAAAGAGGTGTCAAACCAGCTGGATATAAACGCGAAACGTTTACCGTACTTGCCTAGAAAAGAAGGTGTTCCAAGTGCCAGCAGAAATTGTCTGATCTCAGGCTGAAAAATAATAATGAGGGCAATGATGCCAACACTTATGAAAGCCCCTAAAATGTCGGAAAGAAGTTGCATTTTCAAAGCATCGGTTACTTTCCATAATATGAAGATAGCGACAATACCAACGAAAATGTTTATGGCTGCCGTTCCCTTCAGCAGCTTGTAAAGCGCAAACAGCAACACGCCCACGAAAAAAATATCGAGCAGGTCAAGGATTCGGATATGAATAAATAATGTCAGCAAGTCTGTTATTCTTTTTTTTTATGTAAAAATAATATTATTTGGGAAACAGGCCAAAGTTACTGTAATAATGGACAATGTCAATGGCCTGGCGGGCTTCTTTCACATCATGTACGCGCAAAAGGTTGGCCCCGCCCAGCAATGCCAGCGTATTGACCACCGTTGTGCCGTTCAACGCTTCGATAGGTTTGAGATCAAGGACTTTGTTGATCATGGATTTTCGTGATACTCCGGCCAGCAGTGGTAGATCGTCAATGCGTGTGGAGGTCATCTTCACCAAAAGTTCGTAATTGCTTTCGAGTGTCTTTCCAAAGCCAAATCCCGGATCCAGAATAATATCTTCTACCCCGAGAGCCCGCAGAACTGAAACCCTTTCTGCAAAAAATGTACGTACAAGGGAAACAATATTTTCCGAAAGGGGATGCTTCTGCATATTTTCCGGCGTACCGTGGATGTGCATCAGCACGTAAGGAACTTTTAATTTGGCAATAGTCGGGAACATTTTTTCATCAAAATTACCTCCCGAAATATCGTTTATCATCCCGGCACCAGCTTCAACGCAACGCCTTGCCACTTCCGCATGGTAGGTGTCGATGGAAAAAACAGCCTCCGGAAACTCCGCCACCAGTCTCTTCAAAGGTGGCAGTAGCCGCTCCAACTCCTGCTCTTCGTTTACAGGTCTGGCACCCGGGCGGGTGGAAACTGCTCCCATATCAACAATATCGGCTCCTTCTTCCAGCATTTTATGGGTTTGGCTCACCCATTGTTCCTCATTTCGGTATTTTCCGCCATCGTAAAATGAATCGGATGTCAGGTTCAAAATGCCCATAATTTTAGGCTTTGAAAAATCAAATAATTTTTCTCCTACCCGAATGCTCCTGATTTTTGGAAAAGAAGTATCTTTATTGCCCATTAATGATTGCATTTTTGCAATGCCAAAGGTACGGATAATTAGAACGTGATTCATGAAAGATAAAACAGCACAGCAGTTTGAAACCATTATGCAGCAATGCACCACGGTTTTTGAAGAGAAGATGGGAGATTATGGTGCAGCCTGGCGGATTTTACGTACCTCCAGCCTCACCGACCAGATTTATATTAAAGCCAACCGTATCAGAAGCATCCAACAAAAGGGTGTGCAGAAAGTGGATGAAGGTATTGTGCCTGAGTTTATTGCCATCGTGAACTATTCTGTAATGGCATTGATACAGCTGGAAATCGGTGTGGCTGATGAGCCGGATATGGAAAGTGAAGTCGCCGTAAAGCTTTTTAAGAAATATCTTGCACAGTCGCGCGATTTGATGCTGAACAAAAACCATGACTACGGCGAAGCCTGGCGGAACATGCGTATTTCTTCGCTGACGGATATTATCCTGATGAAACTCTTGCGTATCAAGCAGATTGAGAACAACGAGGGTAAAACACTGGTCTCCGAAGGCCTCGATGCCAATTATTACGATATTATAAATTATTCTGTGTTTGCATTGATAAAAATATTACTCGATGGTGAACAGTTATAAACAGAAGACTTTTCTTTCCCGCTGGTTACCGTTTATCCGTATTTTCCTCGGGTTAGTTTTTATTTTTTCGTCTGTGGCAAAAGGTATTGACCCTGTGGGAACTTCTTACCGCGTGCAAGATTACCTGCTGGTTTACGGATGGACATCGCTGGTGCCTTACGCTTTGTGGATTGCTTTTTTGGTGATTTTCTCCGAGTTTTTGATTGGAATTTCTTTCTTGTTTAAAATATTTATCCGAACATCTGCCGGAGCCATGCTTTTGATGCTCATATTTTTTACTGTGGTCACCTGGCTGGATGCGCGTTATAACATGGTAACTGACTGCGGCTGTTTTGGCGATGCCGTAAAACTCACCAACTGGCAGACGTTCTTCAAAAACATTGTCCTGATCCTTTTGAGCATCCTTTTCCTGTGGGGTAACAGAAAGAGATGGCAAAAAAAACCGAAGTTCTTGCCACAATTTTTGATGTTGATTTTTCTGGGAGCCGGGTTTCTGGGATTTATGTTTTATAACCTAAACCACCTTCCGGTAGTAGATTTTCGCAACTGGAAAACAGGCCGTAACATGACAACGGATACTATGCAAAAAGCGAAAACTTATGTTACTTATCAAGACAAAAAGAGTGGTGTAAAAAAGGAGTTTCTGTTCCCTCGTTATCCATGGAAAGATACTGCCTGGATGGCACGCTGGACGTTTGTTTCGCAGCGAACCGTTGCTCCCTTAGTTGCCACAAAATATAACCTGGTCATTGAAGACAGCCTTGGTAACGACCATACGAAAGCCATTGTTGAGAATCCGGGATTTCAGTTTATCCTCGTTTCTTTTGATATGAGCAGGGCAGATGCAGAAGGGCTGAAAAAAGCAACTGTTTTGTCAGATTTCTTAAGTAAAAAAGGAATATCGATGGTGCTGGTAACGGCCATGGGTCTAAAAACAGCAAAGCGTATCGAAGATGAGTATGGATTGAAAATTCCTGTTTTTCAGGCGGATGAAACCGACCTGAAAGCTATGATTCGTTCCAATCCCGGCTTGCTGTTGTTGCATCATGGCGTGATTTTGAAGAAGTGGCATTATCATGACTTCCCCGGCAGCGGGCAAATCAAAAAGTTTTTAACTTCGCCGGCACAATAGCTTTATGTTGCATTATGTCATAAAACGACTTTTTTACGGTATCCTTGTTCTTTGGGGGGTGGTGACGCTGGTGTTTCTGCTTTTCAACATCCTGCCGGGTGATGCTTCGCGCATGTTGCTGGGGCAACGGGCTGATATTTCTTCGGTGAAAGCCATCCGAAAAGACCTGGGGCTGGATAAGCCCCGCTATATCCAATATCTTAATTTTCTCAATGACTTGTCGCCTGTTTCGTTGCATAGTGCTGATAATCCGAAAAGCTACTGGTATTTAAACCGTGACAAATATCCTTCGGCGCATATTCTAATGCATTTTGGCCATGACGTATTAGTGTTGAAGCTGCCCTATTTGCGGAGGTCGTACCAAAGTAAGCGCAATGTTACTGCCATTATCGCCGAAGCTTTTCCGAAGACTCTTCTATTGGCTGCCGCTGCCATTATTATGGCTATGTTTTTTGGAATCCTGCTGGGTATTCCGGCGGCACTTAACAAGGATAGTCCTTACGACCGGTTTATGATGGTTTTCTCTTCGCTGGGCATGTCGGTTCCCTCGTTTTTTGCAGCTATTCTCATAGCCTGGCTTTTTGGCTTTGTATGGGGGAAATATACGGGACTTCCCATGTTTGGGAGTCTTTATTCTGTGGACAGTTACACCGGCGAAGTTTATCTGAGTCTGCGCAACTTGATACTTCCTGCCATTACGCTGGGCATCCGTCCGCTGGCTATCGTGATTAGCCTCACACGCAGTGCCTTGCTAGATGAACTATCGAAGGACTACATCCGGACAGCTTATGCCAAAGGACTCAGCCCGGCTCGGGTAATTTTTAAACATGCCATGCGCAATGCGATGAACCCCGTTCTTACCGCTATCACGGGCTGGTTTGCCTCTCTGCTTGCAGGAGCAGTCTTTGTGGAATATGTCTTCGACTGGAAAGGTATTGGGCTGGTCATTGTAGATGCTCTGGAAAAGTATGACCTGCCCGTTATTATGGGTGTCGTTCTGTTTATTGCAGTCATCCTCATCATTACCAACATTCTGGTGGATATTATTTATGCTTTGCTCGACCCGCGGGTGAGGTTGTCATAAGGTGTCTCGATGGTGTGAAAGACGCTTGCCGGAAGGGATTATCTGATACGGTATCATTTGCCATGAAAGTTTGTGCCCTAAGGTTTGCCGCAATACAAAACCAAAAGATAGTCAGGATAAAAAATGGAAGGAGCATTTTATTGGTACGCATATCCTTACGGCGTTAAATAAATTGGGAACAAAAGTAGAAAATAAAAAGGCTTAAAATATTAAATGATAATATTTTAAGCCTTTAAAGTGTGATCCCGCCGGGATTCGAACCCGAATCATCAGAACCGGAATCTGACATTCTATCCGTTGAACTACGGGACCGGATTGGAACGGTGAATGATGAATGATGAATGATGAATTGATGAATGATGAATTGATGAATGATGAATTGATGAATGATGAATTGATGAATTGATGAAAAAGGCTTTTGAAATTAAATTAGTTGTGTTTATTTTTTTGTGCAGTTCTTCTTGATGCTATAAAAATGGAGGTTAATTCATGTGCTTCTTTCAAGAGGGCTTCGATACTTTCATTATTTCCAAATTCAAAAAGCAATAAAAAATCTAACCAAAATTCGCATTCATCCGACTCTTCAATTACAATACTGAGTTTGGCAATGAAGCCTGCCGTTGTCTGTGCCAATCGTGTAGCTCTGTAATTTGCTGCAACGGATGTAGAACAGCGAATAAGCTGACCTTTTACATGATTTCCAAAATAAGTTTTAGGAAGTGTTTCAGTAAACTTTACACAGTCGAATGCAAACGACTTCGTTCTTGTTACTAGATTCTCACCACGCATAATATTGATGGTTTTGTTTTCTTGATAATTAGATTTCTTTGACAGATTTTCTATTCACCTTTCCTCATTATTTCATTCTTCGTTATTTCATTCTTCGTTCTATTGTGGAGCTGGAGGGATTCGAACCCTCGTCCAAACATGGAACCAATAAGCTTTCTACATGCTTAGTCTGTCATTGATTGTCGGGAAATACACGGGGACAAACACCCAAAATATTTCCTTATCCTCTAAAGTTTCATTTTGGCTGCGAGGCAATACCAAAACTATTCTGAAGTTGCTTGCGACTCGTTATCAGGCCGGAATCAGAAATCTCCACCTGCGAGCCGTCTCGTCCCCTGTAACTTCGACAGAAGATAAAGCCGATCTACTAAACTTCGATCAGGCTGCGAGAGCGTAATTAGGTTCGCCAAATAAAATAGTGTGTAACGCGGTTTTACGGGTTGTGTTACCTTGCCCGGCATGCTTACTTACCCATTCAAATGCTGTCAAAACCAGTCAGCCCCTCATGTCAATGAACTTTCCCAAAACGGGATGGCAAAAGTAATAAAAATGTTCGGTCGCCACACCCTGATTCATCAATATTTGTGCCAACCGGTTAAAGTTTGGCAAAATCGGAATGTGAGCGAAAATACACATGAAAACAGAGGAACTTCTGACTGCCAGGAAGACTGGACACTACAGTTATGCCCTGCTTTTTCACTTACAACATCAATGGTTTCACGTAAGCCACGATGTCATCTTCAGTGATTTCATTATCACAAAGGATGAGCAGGCGCTCCACCACATTGTGCAACTCCCTTACATTTCCTGTCCACCGGAAGGTTTGCAGCATCTTCATGGCTTCCTCCGTGATATTTTTGTTGGGTTTACCTTGCGATGATGACAACTCATTGATAAAGTACTGAACCAGTAGTGGAATGTCATCAAGGCGCTCGCGCAGTGGTGGTACCTGCATGACTATTACGCTCACCCGGTGATAGAGATCTTCACGAAAATTCCCATTTTTAATTTCTTTAGCAAGGTTTTTATTGGATGCGGCCAAGACACGTACATCCACCATGATTTCCTTCTCACCACCCACCCGGGTAATCTTGTTTTCCTGCAACGCCCTTAACACTTTGGCCTGTGCCGACAAGCTCATATCTCCTATTTCGTCCAGGAAAAGTGTGCCACCGTGTGCCAACTCAAAGTCACCACGCCGTTGTTTTATTGCTGAGGTAAACGAACCTTTCTCATGCCCAAATAGCTGACTCTCAATAAGCTCAGAGGGAATAGCAGCGCAGTTAACCTCAAGGAAAGGAGATTTTGTCCTGTTGCTCTGCTCATGAATTTGACGGGCAACGAGCTCTTTACCGGTACCATTCTCTCCGGAGATAAGCACCCGTGCACTGGTGGGAGCCACACGGGTAATCATCTCTTTTAATTGTATTATGGTTGGTGAGTTGCCAACAATCTCATATTTTTTCTGAATCTCCTTTTTCAGTATTTTTGTCTGGCTTACTAAGACTTTTTTATCGATGGCATTGCGCAGGGTTATGAGTAGGCGGTTTAGGTCAGGAGGTTTCACAATGAAATCGTATGCTCCTTTTTTGATGGCTTCCACTGCCGTTTCGATGGTGCCATGACCTGAAATCATAATAACCGGACAATCGGAGAACTTTTGCAATGCCTCCAGAACTTCCATACCATCCATTTCGGGCATTTTTATGTCGAGTAAGATGACATCATGTGTTGCAGCCTTGGCCAACTCAAGTCCATCCATGCCATTGGCGGCAAGATCCACTTCATATTTTTCAAACTCCAGAATCTCTTTTAACGTCCGCCGGATGCTGCTTTCATCATCAATGACCAATATTTTTGCCATAGTCTGTTTTTTTTTCAAAATTAATCATTCTTTGCGTTAAAGCGGGTATGTAGCCGGTCGGTCTGCTACAATTTTTTTACATTCGCAAAAAATTACAGACAAAATGGCAAAATATTCATTTCAGGATCAGGTTGTTATTATTACCGGAGCTTCTGCCGGAATAGGCAAAGAACTGGCGTTGCAGTTGGCCGAAAAAGGTGCATGGTTGGCTCTCGGAGCCCGTAATCTGGAGAAGTTAGAGGCTGTCGCAGACATGTGCCTTCAAAAAGGTGGACGGGCATTGGTTGCCCGACTGGATGTTGCTGATAAAGAAAGTTGTCGTGTTTTTATTGAGAAAACGGTGGATGAGTATGGGAGAATAGACCTGCTGGTCAACAATGCCGGAATTTCCATGTGGGCTTATTTTGAGGAATTTACGGACTTAAGACCGTTTGAACAGATTATGCAGGTGAACTATTTTGGAAGTCTGTATTGTACTTTTTATGCCTTGCCTTACCTTAGGAAAACCAAAGGCCGTCTGGTGGGCATTTCCAGCCTTACGGGGAAAACGGGTGTCCCCACAAGAAGCGGTTATGCTGCCAGCAAACATGCCGTAGCCGGATTTTTCGATACGTTGCGCATCGAGTTAAAAAACACCGGCGTGAGTGTCACCATGATCTATCCCGGTTTTGTGGCTACCGATGTACGCAGGCTTGCTATGGGAAGTGATGGAAAGTCGCTGGGGAAAAGCCCGTTGGATGAATCCGGCACTATGACGGTTGAAGAATGTGTTAACCTGATGATACCGGCCATTGCTAACCGCAAACGCGAACTGGTGATGACGTTGAAAGGAAAGCTCGGGCTTTGGCTCAAGCTGATTGCTCCGGGGCTGGTGGATCGTATTGCCCTGAAGGCTGTTTCGAAAAAGAACACAAAAAAAGCGGATAAGGCATAACCATACCCGCTTTTTCCAAGTAGGATTTTATTTTACAGTTTCATCGAGATGCCAACAGTAGAACTGAAGTAAGTTCCTCCGCCTATTTCAACATTGAGACCCCATGTTTTATCCCAATACCAGCGTCCTCCAACATGTATGCCACTGCTGAAACTTAACCGGTGGCTAAAGTCAATACCCATAGTAGCTCCGGCGTATAAGTCCCATGCATTGGGAATGTTCAGAAGGTTGTTAAAATGATAGTCAGCTCTCCCTGAAACAACGAAACTGAAGTCATCGTAAAATACAAAATTAATCTGCGGTCCCACACTCCAGTCAGGGCTTAACTTAAAATCTGCAAAGGCGTAAATGGGGAACCCACCGGAATAGAACCCTGTTCCAGCATTTAACTGAACTTTACTTTTGCTGAGCGCTGTTTCCAGGCTGTTTTGAGCAAAAAGGTTTCCGGTTAAGACAAAAAACATAACAGCGGAAAGAACAAAAAATCTTCTCATATAAATAATTTTAAAGTGGTTTTTAAATTAGGTGCAAAGTTGATCGCATTTTCATTTTTGTCGCTCCTTTAGCCGAAGTTCGTTATTATATGCCAGAATTACAGTTATCACCAGAACTCCAAGTATGTAATAGACAAAATGGGGAATTGGGACAGGATCGCCTTTGGCATAAGAATGTAGCCCGGACAAATAGTAATTTACTCCGAAATAGGTCATAAGTATAGAGAAAAAGCCGATGATGGAAGCGAGGTTGTATGTAAACCTGGATTTTAACCCCGGGATAAATCGCATGTGGGCGATAAAGCTATAAACCAATATGCTGACCAGTGCCCAGGTTTCTTTGGGATCCCAGCCCCAATATCGCCCCCAGCTTTCGTTAGCCCACACACCGCCAAGGAAAGTTCCTATAGCAAGCATATATAAGCCTACCGTCAGCGTACGTTCGTTGATGGTGGTTAGTTCTTTAATATGTGCGGCCATAACCAAACGATTTTTCGGCGTTTTCATTATCATTAAAATCAGGTTGAAGAAGCCCAGCAGAGCACCCAAAGCCAGGAATCCGTAACTGGCTGTTATCACGGAAACGTGAATGGTCAGCCAGTAGGATTTCAATACGGGTACGAGGTTGGTGATTTCAGGATCCATCCAGCTTAAGTGTGCCACAAACAGGATAATGGAAGCAAGCAGAGTGGTAGCTGCAATCGTCATTTTCGACCGCCTTGAGAAGAGCAGTCCTGCCATTACTGTTACCCAACCAATATAAATCATGGATTCATAACCATCGCTCCATGGGGCATGTCCTGAAATATACCAGCGAAGTCCAAGCCCGAAAGTCTGCAATAGAAATCCGATAAAAATGATACCCACAAAGACATTCAAAATTATCCGGAGTGTTTTGGAGTCTTTAAAAATGGCGACAAATGTCAGGATAATCATAATCAGACCAATCAGGCTATATGCTATGGCGAGCCGGAAGAAAATCATCCAACGGTTGTAAAGAATCTCGGCATTGATTTTACTTTGCGAAGGAATTAGTGTGGCGCCATATTTCTTTTGGTATAAGGAAAAACTTGCCAGCAGCTCATTCGCCAGCTTTATTTTTCCCGTTGACAGTGCCTGTAAGTATTGTGGGATAACACTAACAACGATAACTGAATCCTGACCTGACAGGGTAGTAGCTTTCGTTGCCGGCGAATACCACACATGATGCGGGTCTTTCGAGTCGGGTATAATTTTAAGAAATTGCCCCGTATAAACCATATAAGCAATATTCATCCGCTCGTCCACTTTCATAATCTCTTTATCGAACATGCCTCTCTCCGAAGGCCTTTGTGCATAGACCTGCGAAACGTAATTTTGAAGCTTATACGTATTATTTCTCATGTCGATGAAGTCAAAATAGGAGGCATATTTCCCTTTTATGCCAAGAATCTTAGCGAGTTTTTTACTGGTAACTTTAATCATGGGAACCTGTTGCCAATACGTTGGGCTACTCATCATTCCCAGCAAGACCTGGTCAGGGTTAAGACCGTGGAAACTACTTTTCCATGTAAGTTTTCTCAATACTTGACTTGCCAGGGAATTTATCGGCTTTATCCTGCCATCATTGGATTGCACCAAAAGGCGTCCAAACTGATTAGCCTCCACTTTGCTTATTTTAGGAATACTATTAAAATTCAGATGTCCGTGCTGGGCATAACCTGTTGTCGATAATGCAGTTGTGAAGAGTAATAAAAGAATAGTTGTTTTGGCTCCGGCCGAAGTTTTCTTGAGGTATCTTCCAAGGGCTGCAAAATGACTGTTGGTGTTCAGCAGTGACAGGAACATGCCCAAAGCCATCAGAAGATAACCTGCATAGGTGAAGAAAGTACCCCAATAGTCATGGTTTACTGAAAGAATACTGCCCTTTTCGTCCCGGTCGTAGGATGACTGGAAGAATCGGTAGCCCCGGTAATTTAAAACGTGGTTCATATAGATATGGTAAGGCATATTTAAGTTTTTCTCTTTATCAATAACTACCACCCGGCTGGCATAACTTGAAGGGCTCATGGAACCGGGATAACGCTTTAGTTCAAACTTATTCAGTTTGATGAAGAAAGGCAGTTTGATTTCACGGGCGCCATAGTCCATGGTCAATTTGATTCCGTTCAGTGTAAAGGAATTTTCCTCACCATGGTAACCTGTACCGCCTCTGAGCATAACTTCTTTTGATTGGTTACCCGACGTGGCTTTTACAACCAGCACATCCATCAAGTTGGCATTTTTGTTCCTACTGGGGACGTAATCTATTTTACCATGCGTATAAAAATTGGTCAGAACCATATTAAGTCCGTTTTCGTTGTATAGCTTTCCTATTACCAATGGATAAAATTTACCGGGAGCCAGCGTCTCCGAGGGGTCTCCCTTCATGGATGTGGTGTGGATGGTGTCAGGAGCTGAAATGAAAAGTAAGCCCTGTTTTAAGGCAATATTCACTGCCTTGGGGTTATTTGTTTTCCCAAATATAATGGTGTGATTTCCAACTTGTTGTTTGTCGCCATCTTTCAGGTAAAGGTTCCTCCGCCCTGTAGTACCGGCAGAAACAACCAGGGTGACAATTGGGGCTTCGGCTTGACCTTCGGAGATTACTTCACGAGCATTGCGAATAAACTTAACGGCATTGAGCTCAATACTCTTGTCGCCTACTTTCAGACTTTGATGATAAGCGCGGGGTGTGAGAGTAGAAAGGAGCACGTGTTCTTTTGCTTTTGCAGAAGCATTTTCAGTGGTAGCACTAACCTCCACATAAGTACGGTCGGAGAGAATAATATTTGAAGTATCCCCCTGGCGTAGATGCAACATACCTTCAAAACTTACAAAACGGGTAATAGCTGCGCCCAAAAGGATAATCAGAAAGGCAAAGTGGAAAAGGAACATCGTCAGTTTTCCCTTGCGATACATACGATACCGGAAAATGTTGGCAATAAGATTTGCAGCCAGCAAGCCGAGCAGAATATCAAACCATGTAGCATTGTAAATCACAGCCCTGGCGGCTGTGCTGCCAAAATCGTTTTCGATAAAGGTAGCTGTTCCAATACTAAAGGCGAAAATAAGAATTAAGACCCCCATACTTTGCATGGAGAAAAATATATTGGATAACTTTTTCATATTACTTTGATTATTTTGGTGAAATAGTAACTCATGTTTCTATTTTATCTTAGGATGATTGTTGCTTTTTAAAAAAGTTACAAAATTAGCTCATCATCCGTAGTTTCCCATTACATAATTATGGCAAAAACTTATATATTTTCAAAATTAAGCTTTTTTAACAGCTGTATTCCAGGGGTTGATAAGTTTAATTTTAGCTTTTATTACTCTCTATGGACACATCCAATGCGCCTACACCAAATTTGATAATGGAGGCTACGGAGCCTTCCAAATGTTCATACTCTTTTAATTCATTAATAATAGCATTTTTTAATGTTCCGTTTCCCACTCCGTGAATAAGGGTTATTTTGCGGTAGCCTTCGGCAATGGCACTTCCCAGCGCTTTCCTGAAATGGTTCATTTGCAATTGAAACATATCGCGGCTTTCCAGGCCGGCTATATTATCGACTATCTCACCAATATGCAGATCAACAACAGCTTCTCCAACGTCCGTGCGAAACTTTTCAATGAAAGGGACTTCGCGTTTAACGGCGACTTTTGTCTGCTCTTGTTCGGCATCAAACTTATGATCTACAGAGTTTTTCGCAGCCTCGCGAAAAGTTGACTGTAGCGCAATGACCGAAATGATGGCTTTCCCGTTAGTGAGGGTGTTAGGCTGGTAACTACCCTCCTTGAAAAAGCGGTTTGCCCGAATATCGATGACCGAATGGATGGGGAAAAAGACCTCTCCTGGATATGTTTCGTGCATCATAATTTGAACAATTCCCCGAATCCAATGTTCTATTTCATCACGTGTAATGGTAGCCAGCACGATTTTAGATTCCGATGGAAGAGAGCCGTAATCAATGCCTTTCAGTTCTTCGTTATGTTCCAGGAAGAGGTTGTATAGTATATCAAAAGGCGTGTGGTTTACCAGCAGGATATCCATATCTCCAGTGAGAATCCATTGTTGATCGTGAGGCTCAAACAGCAGGTAAAAACCTTTCTCTTCTTTGGTTTGTCCCCACGGATTAATGTTGCTGACGCTGTTTTCTTCCATTTCCGGAGCTTCAACGTTTTCAGACACTTCTTTTTGCTTCGGCTCAATAAAAGAGGAGGCCGCTTCTTCTGTTTCCTGTCCCCGGTAATCGGGAATCAAATCTTTACTGAGTACGGGCATTTCGAAACCTTCGTCAGTTTCCACTTTTACTAACTTGCTGTCCACTATAGAGGTAACTACACCGCCGCCCGTTTCATTCAGGAATTTTATTTTATCGCCAATTTTGAACCTCATTTTGCTTTTAGTTTTTAGTGGGCAAAGATAAAAAATAATAACGTGGGAGTAAAACTATTTAGAATGTTTCTAATATATATTCCAACGAAAGGAAGAATGTTCTGTAGCTCATTACGAGTTCAGTTGCTTTGTGCGTAAAACGGTGGCAGGTCGATTGTCAGGCTGGCTTCAAATTTGTTTGGTTTTATGTTGATTTCAATTTGAAAATTTCTAATTTTGCAAGTGTAGCCGGCCATTTTTTGAGTAGCATGAAAAGAAAGATGAAAAAGTTGATGTTATTGGTATTTTCGTTGCTTTTGCTCGGTGTTTCGTGTAAAAAGCCTGCGACAAAGCAACAGGTTTATCATCCGACACCTTACAAAATTAAGATTCCTTTTGGTTTTCCCGGTAAGCTGAATATTCCTGCCGATAATCCTATGACGGTGGAGGGGGTGAACCTGGGACGTTTCCTGTTTTATGACGGACGGCTTTCAGGACGTATTGTGCCTGATTCCATGATGAGTTGCTCCACCTGCCATCTGCAAAGGAGATCTTTTGAGGCTGGCATAGACAATGCTCGTTTTCCCGGTGGCATTGTCCGTGGCATCCGCGGCAAAAGAACCCACCATGTGATGTTGCCCATGATAAATCTGGTGTGGAATTTCAACGGTTACGGCTGGAATGGATTTTTGTATCCGGGTAATCCTGATCCCAATATGCGAAGTCTTGAGGACATGGTGCGTATAGCGGTAACTTCGCCAGTGGAGCTGGCTGGCGACACCACACAGGTAAAAAATCTTTTTCAGTCTATACCGGGTTACCCGGAACTTTTCAACAAAGCTTTCGGTAGTAAGACTGTAACGTTTAAGAATATTGAAAAAGCCATTGCACAATTTGTGCGGACACTTATATCAGCCAACTCAAAATTTGACCGTTACATGAAAGGTTCTGTCCAGCTTTCACAATCGGAACTACATGGCTATGTCCTGTTTACGACAGAAAACGGAGCCGATTGTTTCCATTGCCATGGTGGATATGGCAATCCGTTGTTTACCACCAACCTGTTTTATAACAACGCGCTGGATTCTGTTTTTACTGATCCCGCTGACCATTTTGCCATTACCGGAAACCCGGTAGATCATGGCGCTTACAAAGCCCCCACGTTGCGCAATGTGGAGCTCACAGGACCTTACATGCGCGATGGACGTTTTAAAACACTGGAACAGGTCATCGACTTTTATTCCTCAGGTCTCCACAATTCCAGATATGTCAATCCGTTAATGCATCATATAAACGATGGTGGTGTGCGGCTTACACCCATTGAAAAAAAAGATTTACTTAGTTTTATCAAGACCTTGCGGGATGATAGTTTTTTGACAAATCCCGCTTTTTCACGGCCTGACAAGTTTCCGGATGGAAAATAATTATACTTATCTTTGACTTTTAATTGCTCTATGAAAGAAACGTTGAAACTTCCACTTATTCTTCGGCTTACGATAGTCCTGCTGTTTTTGTGGCTTTCCTATTTTATTTTGACGGAATTTCGTAATTATCTTTATCCTATAACTTTAGGAGGGCTTTTTGCTTATTTGCTCTATCCTGTAGCCAGCTATTTCGAAAGACACAATGTTCCTCGGATTCTTGCCAATATTCTTAGTATTATTTTGGGTATTGCCGTGGTGAGCGGAGTGTTTTTTTTCTTTTACAAGCAAATGGGACTTTTCCTTGAAGATCTTCCTTCTTTGAAGATTACAGCATCAAAAAATATCAATTCAATTTTTCAATACTTAACGCAGCTCACAGGCGTTGAAACTCCACAGTTGAAAGAACAATTTAAGCTCTTTGCGGGGAATCTTCTGAGCCTGAGTGGCTCCAACTTTAAAAGTACATACGGCACCACTTTTCAAACGGTTTTTACTGTGGGTATCATGCCTGTCTATATCTTTTTTCTGCTTTTCTATCGCAACAAGTTTCATAATTTTATACTCATGGTTGTACCGGCAGGAAAACATGCTATTACACGGAAAATACTTGATGAGGTAAATCAACTTGTGGTACATTATATGACCGGAGTTTTTATCGTTGTATCCATATTGGTGGTTTTAAACAGCACGGGATTCATTATAATTGGTATGAAACACGCCCTGCTGCTCGGCGTTTTGGCGGCAATAATGAATTTTATCCCTTACTACGGAACCATTATCGGCTACATGTTCCCGCTGTTTATTGCTGTTTTTACCATGGGGTCGCCTCAATATGCTTTCCTTGTGGTTATCCAGTTTATTATTGTACAATTTACTGAAAATAACATTCTTACACCCAATATTGTTGGTGCACATGTGAGTATCAACCCTTTTATGATTATCCTGGCCATTACTTTTGGCGGATTTATCTGGGGATTGCCGGGGATGTTTATTGCCGTTCCCGTAGCTGCTGTTTTTCGTGTTTTGGGTGAGAACATCCCCGAACTGGCGCCTATATCCTATTTGCTGGGATCGGAAGATATGGAGGAACACAGTATTTCGCGCAAGAAACTAGCTAAAATCTTTTCTATAAAAAATAAAAATATAAAATAATGCTGAAACATATTGTTATGATAAAGTTCAACGCCAATCAGGATGTTGAGAAACTTTCCGGTGAATTTAAGCAGCTTTTGGAAGCGCTTTTGTCATCGGTAGAACCGCTTAAGGCCATCGAGGTAGGAAGAAATATCAGTACCAAACCTTCGGCTTATCACCTCGTACTAACCGCTGTTTTTGATGATGAAGCCGGTCTGGATGCTTATCGTTCGCATCCCGACCATGTCAAGATCCTCCATCGGATAAAAGAGACCGTGGAAAAGATGGCTGCAGTAGATTATTTTATCTCATAGTCTCATTTTTCACTTTAGCTAACCGGGTGTTTTCAATTCAGAAATTTTCTTACTTTTACCTTTCAATTAAATAATGAGGGAAAATGACACTTATCAGACCTAAAAAGTTGTTTATCAAAAATATGGTTTGCAACCGGTGTAAAATGGCGGTGGAAAAAGAGTTGAACAGGTTAGATTTACATCCTGTTTCTGTTACTCTGGGCGAGGCAATAATAGAAATAGATCCTGACCCTGTAACAAGTGAAAAACTACAGCTAAACCTCCAGGCCATCGGCTTTGAGCTGATCGATGATAAAAAAAGCCGTTTGGTAGAGCAGGTAAAAACAGAAATCATAAGCTATATCCACTACGATAAAGAGATTGATGATTCTGTTAACTTTTCCGACCACTTATCCCATACTTTGAAATATGAATATTCATATTTGAGTAACCTGTTTTCTTCGGTGGTAGGAACAACCATTGAAAAGTACATTATCCTGCAGCGCATCGAAAGGGTAAAAGAATTGCTTGTTTACGGTGACCTCACGCTCAGTGAGATTGCCTGGAAGACAGGATATAGTAGCGTACAGCATCTTTCTAACCAGTTTAAAAAAATTATCGGCATGAGTCCGTCAATCTATAAAAAAATGCAAATTTACAACCGTAAATCTCTTGATCAGTTAGAAAAATAATGATTGCACAGGTGCTTCTCTATGCTTTTCCTATCTCCCAAGTCGGATTTACCCATACTATAGGAGACTTCTAATAATTACTTATTTTTGTGTGCTGAAAACTCTAACGGAGAAACTGGTTTAACGAGGAGTTTTCGACAGATTCAAAAGTAACTTTTTCAACACATGATAAAACTTATCAAGGCAAATGCTTTTGTTCTCGGGGTCTTTGTCCTTCTCTGGATAGCAGGTCTGTTTTTGGTGATTTCATATCCGAAAGCAGATATGCATCTTGCTATTAACCAATGGCATTCAGGTTTTTTCGATACATTTTTTAAATATTTTACCTTGCTGGGAAGCGGATGGACAGTCTTTTTGCTTGCTTTGATATTATTGTTTATTCAGGTCAGACATACCGTAGTTTTCCTTGTCGGCAACCTGTTTATTACACTGATTGTACAGGTGGGGAAACATTTGATCTTTCCGGATGCCTTGCGTCCGGTTGCTTACTTTAAAGGAGTGCATGCAATACACCTTGTGGATGGTGTGGCCATGCATGCTTATAACAGTTTTCCCTCCGGCCATTCGGCAACAGCTTTTGGTATCTTTGTTATGCTGATTTTTATGATAAAAAACAGAGGGCTGAAGTTACTATGGCTAACGGTAGCACTGCTTACGGCTTTTTCGCGCGTTTACCTTTCACAGCATTTTATGGGAGATATCCTGGCAGGCGCTCTCATTGGAACCCTTATCATGCTTTTTACCATTTATTATTTTAATCGTTATTTCCCGGGCTGTTGCAATTATTCTGTGATATCCCGTTTGGCTCATAAAAAGAAAGTATGAAACGGAAGCATATAGACTTGTTATTTATTGCACTTGCAGCCGGCCTTTTGTTTGTGCCGTTTTTGGGTGGTGTGCATTTGTTTGACTGGGATGAAATTAACTTTGCCGAATCAGCACGCGAGATGTTGCAGACGCACGACTTTCTGACTGTCCAGATCAATTACATGCCTTTTTGGGAGAAACCGCCTCTTTTTATCTGGATGCAGGTGCTTTCAATGAAATTGTTTGGTGTGAATGAATTTGCCGCCCGTTTTCCTGATGCAATGGCCGGCGTGGTTACGCTCATGGCGCTGTATCTTATAGGGGAGAAGTTGTTCAGTCGTCGTTTCGGACTTATCTGGGTGATGGTGTATGCCGGCTCCATTTTGCCACAACTTTACTTCCGGTCGGGGATTATTGATCCCTGGTTCAACCTGTTTATTTTTCTCGGAATCTATTTTATGGTACTGTACCTTGCTTCAAATCATAATAGAAAAAAAATCTGGACTGTTTTTTTGTCTGCGGCTTTTATTGGTCTTGCTATTATGACCAAAGGGCCTGTGGGGCTGCTCGTTTTCCTGCTTGCACTCATTGTTTGGCTCATTCTGAATGGTAACTGGAAAAAGATTTTTAACGGGCGTTTTCTTTTGGTTTACGGGATGACGTTATTGGTTGTGGGCGGTTTTTGGTTCATTCTTCAAGTTATTGATGGCCGTGCTTCGATGATACTGGACTTTATTCAATATCAGATTCGCCTCTTTTCACAAAAAGATGCCGGGCACGGAGGGTTTCTTTTTTATCATTTTGTCGTTCTCTTTTTCGGTGTTTTCCCGGCTTCGGTATTTATGCTGATGGCTTTCAGAAGATTTCGTGACAAAACGCGTGAACAAAAGCTTTTCCGCCACTGGATGATGATCAGTTTCTGGGTGGTGCTGATTCTTTTTACCATTGTAAAAACTAAAATTGTACACTACTCCTCCTTTTGTTATTTCCCCATAACCTTTTTTGCAGCCTATGTCATTGTCAAAATGATAAAAAAGGAGCTGCGATTTCCATCTTGGCTTAAAGTGGTACTCATTGCCATAGCTGCTTTAGAAGGAATGTTGTTCGTTGCTTTACAGCTGTTTATCCGATTCAAGGCTCAGATTATTGCCAAAGGCTGGATTCACGATTCGTTTGCGGTGGGCAACCTGCAGGCGAACGTCCACTGGTCGGGTTTCGAATTTCTGCTGGGCGTGTTTTTGCTTGCCGGAGTAGTCATCTCCATTGTTGCGTTCAGGAAAAATATTCAACGGATAACAATAGGAATTTTTGTGACAACATTGATTTTCACTACACTTTCGGTTTTCATCATCACCCCGAAGGTAGAAGGCTATTCACAAAATACAGCCATTGACTTTTACGCCAGACATGCCGGAGAAAATGCTTATGTTGATGTGTGGGGGTTTAAAAGTTACGCACAGTATTTCTATTTCCGAAAGAAGCCACCTGAGGCTCTTTCTCGTGTCGGCATGAAGCAGATATTGAACGGTGAGGTATCCAAACCGGTTTATATTGTGACGAAGATTACGGGCAAAGCAATATTTCAAAAACGATATCCTGCTTTCCATTTATTGTATGTAAAAAACGGGTTTGCTTTTTTTAAGCGTGGAGCTGACTCAGAAATAAAAAAATCTGAAGCAAATGATTGACAGAAAAAAAATTATCGTTGTACTCCCGGCCTACAATGCAGCTTCTACTTTGGAAAAAACATACCTGGAGATTCCTTTTGACATTGTGGATGACGTTATCCTCGTGGATGACCACAGCAACGATGAGACGTTGAAAGTTGCCACCAATCTGGGCATTCGGCACATAATCGAACATGAGAAAAACAAGGGGTATGGCGGAAACCAAAAAAGTTGTTACAGCAAAGCGTTGTCGCTTGGTGCCGACATTGTTGTTATGCTGCATCCCGATTATCAATATACACCCAAGCTTATCCACTCCATGTGCTATCTTATTGCCAATGGGGTTTACGATGTGGTGATTGGCTCCCGGATTCTTGGAAAAGGGGCTCTGAAAGGAGGAATGCCATGGTACAAATATGTGGCTAACCGCGTGCTTACACTTTTTCAGAATTTGGTTATGAACCAAAAACTCTCGGAGTACCATACCGGCTATCGCGCTTTCTCTGCCCGTGTATTAACAAGTATTCCCTACAAAAGCTGTAGCGATGATTTCGTGTTTGATAATCAGATGCTTGCGCAGATATTTTATGGTGGTTGGGAAATTGCAGAGATTACCTGTCCGACCAAATACTTCGAAGAGGCCTCTTCCATTAACCTCAGCCGTAGTACAATTTACGGACTGGGCGTTTTGAAAGTCTCGCTTATGTATTTCCTCCAAAAAGCTCATCTCGGAAACTTTAATCTATTCAAAGACATCCGTTTCAGGGAAGTAAGTTAATCTTTTCGGTTCTACTACCATTTTAGTGGGTAAATTATTTTTGTAGTGTCCAATGTACACTTCTTAAGAAAAGTCAGAAGACCGAAGACGGAAGTTTTTTCATTAATA